>FRDC01002731.1_pt2 | contig 61261 bp, 49 predicted proteins | sample 1106171 | NCBI WGS metagenome assembly FRDC01 (sample SAMEA3930566, study PRJEB13176) | freshwater metagenome | biome: Drinking water system; feature: drinking water; material: water | place: Singapore | collected 2014-12-20 | reverse complement strand
CATAGCTGTTTTGTCTTCTATTTGAAGATTGAAGTCAACGCCGAGGTTTGATAAAAACCTTCTCAAACTCTTCTCTGAAAAATAGTGACAGAGATGATTGCTGTAATCTCCGTAACGAAGTTGAACTTCAAACTGTTCCTTGCGGAGATTTTTCATAATCTCTGAGTATGGACAAAAGCTTTGTTCAAGAGAGTTTTCTTTGGTAAACTTTCTTAGGCTTTTCTCTTCTATCAAAGTATATGCATGCTCGCAGTCTTTGCAGTCTATGAGATAAAATATGTGTCTATTTGTTTTAGATACGCTTTTTGAGCCGCAGATAGCGCAAACTGGATTTTTCAAGAAGATATCGCTCATAAAAGCTTAACGGCTTTTTCGAATATCTTATCTACATTGTTTTGCGACGAATACCATCCTTGAGGACAACCGCTTGAGAAGTCTTGAAGATACTTTTCGTATGCTTCATGCCATTTCTTTCGGTCATTTTCTGAAGCGCTAAGAACTTCTTTGTTCTTGAAGCCTGTTAGAATTTCGGCTTTGTTTTCCGCTTCTTTTCTAACCTGTTTCCATTCTTCGATTGTTTCTGTTATTGGTCCCCAGTGTAATAGTTTCTTGTCTTTTGAGACTGCCCAGAAATCAATAGAAGGCATTTTATGGCTCAGTATTGACTTGGTAAAGAGGACCGCAGCCGGATTGAATCCTAAGTCTTCTAGCTCTTCAGAAGACATTTTTAGAGCGCCGTTGAAGCTGTTGTCAATAGCGAGTAAATCGCCAGAATCAAAGTTGCATTCAATAAGTATATCTACGTCTTTGATTCTGTGGTCTTTCTTATCGAAGTTTTCAGCAAGAGACCCCCAAGCATATATGTTCTTAACTTGTTTGAAATTAGAAATATTCTTCGAAGCCTCTTTTAGATAAGGCTGAATATCTCGTATTCTTGGGATTGCTTTTTCGTACCATTTCATATATAGACCTTCAATGTAGGATTCTCCTTACATTCATTTTCGGTATTCCACTTCTTTTTCCTCTTTACGTTATTGTCTTTATTGGGTGTATCGTCTCTTTTGTGCGCTGGAAATGCCGAATGACAAGTAAACAAAGAGGTTCATATGCATAACGAAAACATTCTTTATCCCGAGCAAGAAAAGCCCCATAAGGCGTTTGAGGTTCACAAGGTTTTGGACGCTGGCTTTATTCGTCTTGTTGATTCAATGCCAAGTCCAACGGACCCGTATAGCATACCTGCTGACGCTGCTATTGTACAGGCTGCAAGAGTTTCTTACGGAAAGGGTACGAAGGCTGTTAATGAGGATAGAGGCCTAATTAACTATCTCATGAGACATCGCCATACAACTCCATTTGAGATGGTGGAGTTTAAGTTTCACGCTAGAATGCCAATGTTTGTTGCTCGGCAATGGATTCGTCATAGAACCGCTAATGTTAACGAGTATTCGGCTCGTTATTCCGAAGTGCCTGATCTTTGCTATGTACCAGACCCTGAAAGAATAATGGGTCAAAGCAAAATGAATAAACAAGCTTCTGATGGAAGTTTGTCTCAGGAAACAAAAGACGCCTTTATTGGCAGATTGCAAACTGTCGCTTCTGAAACGTATGGCGATTATCAAGAGTTTTTGGCTCAAGGCGTTTCAAGAGAAACCGCAAGAATGTTCTTGCCAGTTGCGTATTACACAGAGTGGTACTGGAAGATTGACCTTCATAACTTGTATCACTTTATAGGCTTGAGATACGATCCTCATGCTCAGTATGAAATTAGAGTATACGCAGAAGCTATGTACAATATCTGCAAAGAACTTGCTCCTATTGCTACGGAAGCATTTGAAATTCATAGGATGAAATCTATACATATTTCTCACGATGAAGTAGATATTTACAAATCTCTTATGAATGTAGAAAATCTAAATGACAAGCTCAATGCTGCTTTTGATGCAAAAGGATGGAGTCCTCGTAGAAGAAAAGAATTTATGGATAATCTGTCGAAGATTATGTAAGTTATGTATTTTATTGTAGACCTAGAAGCAACTTGTTGGGAAAACCCAAGAACGCCTGATCTTAACGAAATTATAGACATTGGAATCATTGTCTGCAATGATAGTTATGAGAAAATAGGTTCATGGGAGAGTTTAGTTAAGCCAAAGTTTAATACTAGGTTATCTGGTTTTTGTAAAAGACTTACTTCTATAAAACAGATAGACGTTGATTCTGCCGAATACATTGAGCAGGTATTTGATCGCTTTTACAAATGGTGTAAAGAGAATAATTATGACCCAACTAACAGAGTGTGGTATACATGGGGTAGTTGGGATTTAGGTTGTCTGATTGGAGATTGCGAGAGAAACAAGATTTCTTTCCCCTTTGGAGAGCATCGAGATCTTAAGACAATCTATATGCAAAGAAGAAATCTATCTTCTCGCGAGAAGTGCAATGTTAAGGATGTTCTAATTAGAGAAGGCCTTGGCGATGGTTTAGGTCTTCATAGAGCTATGGCTGACGCTTCGGCTGCTGCGAAGATTGCGAAGCTGGTGTTTGAGCTTGATTCTTCCCAAGCTCTTTCATAACTCTAACATGATGCTTTGACCTATTTCCAACCTGTCCATACCAGGCGCTTTTTTCCATAAGACTAGCTGCCTTTGTGTATTCTTTATTAGCTATAGCTTTGCCTGTATTGACAAATTTAGCCAGAGTTGGTCCTCCCATATTGAAGGACATATCAACGCAGATTAGTTGAACTTCTTTTGGTTGGCTGCTTAGATTGGGAATCCATTTTTGAGCGTCAGTGATAGCTGTTTTTAGATTAACTCTAAACAGTTTGGACATTTGGTTTTGATTAAGTGTTTCTTTACCAGATATCAGACCCTTTTTAGTTGCGCCAATACTTTTAAGAATAGTGTCCGCATCTGGTCGTTCTAGATTAAAGCCGCAACCTACAGTCCATATTCCCTTGCTATCTTTATAAGCTTTAGCTATGAAGCCTCCCTCAAATGGAGCGATAAAAGATTCAAGCTCGTTTTCTGAGACCATACCTTGAGACGGTTGTTGAGGTTCTGTCTTTTGGAGTTGTGGGGCTTGCTCTGCTTTAGGTTGTTCAACCGGAGCCGCTTTAGCTGGCTGTTGTTGGGGTTGAACCTCTCTTGTTGGAGCTTGTTGTTTATTTTCTGGAACTGAAGGCTGTCCCATAAGACTAAAGCTAAGAGGTAATACGCCTAAGGCTCCTCCTATACCAAGTCCTTTACGAACATCTTTCCAATTTACGTCTGCCTCTTTGTGGAGAGTTAGACTTTTCGCTCTGATGTACCATCCGTTTTCTTGTTGCATACTTCTATATACTTCGGCTTTATTACTTTCCCTTGATTGACGATATACTTTAGATTGACATGGAGATTTCAATATGGAAAAGGTAATGAGCTTCAAAATACAAACGGTTGAAAAGGCGGTAGAGGCTTACGAGCAAATTAAGGAGGCTTTTTCTAGACCAGACAAGGCTGTTACTGGCGAGGCTCTTGTTCTGTATGCAGAGCTTTCTGATTGGGGTTTCTTTGAAAAGTATAGTATTTCTGCGCCAGAAAACAAATGGCTATATGTGACGGTTATGGCTATGAGCCTCACTTCAAAGGCTAAAACACCCTTATCCCTTAGCAAGAGTGAGATTGGGAAGAGTAAGTGGGAAATAATTCAGACAGCGCTACAGAGGTCTGATAAGTTCGGAAATAGTAAAAAGAAGGCATGAAGGAATATGAGTCTTTCTTCTATGGCGATTGTTCAAGAAGTGGCTACAAAATAAGCTACTTGCTGCTTAGTAGAAGAATAGGGCATACGTTCGTTTATACAGATGATAGGTTTGTTTTCTCTATCAAAACAACTCGATTATTTAGAGAGTTCGTTGGATTTGACGAGATATTTTCTTACATAAACCGTTATGGATACATATTTGATTTCCCGGAGATAAACAGTTGGAACTCATAACGCATTGTATCTTATCCGTCTTGTTTGGTTATGCCTTGGCTATCCTCCTTGTTGAAAAAGGAGATGATTGGCCTGTTACAATCCTTACTAAGTCTTTGAAGTTTTTATTTGGCAAGATTTACAGGAAACTGCCTGAGCTTTTGGAGTGTACGGTTTGTTGCTCTTTTTGGGCGACTCTTATTGGCGAGCTTGTGTTAAAGTTTTGGATTACTGACTTGTTTTTATGGCCTTTTACGGGCGTTATTGCTCTGGGCTTTACTTGGTCAGCTATAGAGTTTTTGAATGCTCTAGATAAATCCAAATCCAATGACTCAACCAATTAAGATATCTGGTGTTGGCTGTGAATGGACTAGCGAAGAGGCCTTGTTCAATAAAAACAAGCTTTGCGAGGTAGGATTTTGCGCCAAACTTTTGTATGTAAATGGACACTACTACGTTCTTTATTCCTATAGAGACTTTACAAACGAAGAAGCTACTGAACTTTTGAACAAGGCCTTTGGAGGAAAAATATGAAAAACCAATTTGCATTTGGAATGACTGTTTCAATTCTTCTTTTTGGATTATTGGGATGGATTTTTGTGTTGTCTTCTTGTTCCTCTTCTTCCCAAGGAGGAGGCTCTACGCCTAATACCCCGCCAGCATTACCAACGGTTGATAAAGAAAAAGATCATGTTGGCGAGGCGGCTAAAACGGTTGGTGAAACATCAAAGAGTGTTTCAGACCATGCCGACAAAATAGATACGCATACAACCTCAATTGAAAGTAAAACTCCGCCTGAAGTCAAAGAGGCTGTAAAGCCAGAAATCTCTGGAATTAGAGAAGAGACTAAAGGGCTTCGTCAAGATTCAGCAACACTCTCAGCCGTAGAGCAAAAGCTGAAGGATACGGAAAGTAAACTTGCTGAACAGCAAGTGGCAATTAATAAGTATACGGAGTTTGCGAAATCAGCAGAAACTGAAAGAGCAAAGTTACAAAACAAGATTAAAGATCTAGAGAGTTCTCAAAAGAAGATGCTTAATACGCTTTTAGCTTGGATAACAGTAGCTTGCGTTGTCGGAATCGGCGCTTCTGTTGTTATTGGTTTCTTCTTCAAGACGCCTGCGGCATTTATGATTGCTGCGGGCTGTGTTGCAACTCTTGGCGTTTCTGTAGCTGTTAGCTTGTACCTTACCCAAATAGCTTGGGTTGCTCTCGCTCTTCTTGGTGCTGGCTTTATTGGAGCAATCGCATACGTTGCATGGCAAATCAAGAACAGAGATAAAGCTGTTGGAGAACTTGTTCATACAGGTGAAATTGCCAAGACCTACTTGCCTCTTTCCGCAAGAGAGAAAATCTTCGGAAACGCAGTTGAACCAGGCGTTGCTCACAATGTTCAGTCTGAAACCACAATGAAGCTTGTTAGAAACGTAAGAAAGTTGAACAAGGATAAGAGAGGCTACGGTCTCGCACCTGAGCTTCCTAAGTTTTGGAAGCCAACCGCAGGAGATTTAGTACAGCCAGAAGTAAGGGCTGCATTTCAAGATCCTTATTCAGTAGCGAGTGTTCCAACATTTACCGCAAGCACTTCAAAGACAATTTTAGGATAAATCAGCCTAAATATAAGGGTCTGGTTCTGAATACAAAGATAGTGCTTTTGTAGCGTTGTATACTTGGTTGTAGTTGACAGCAGAGAAGGAGCTAGTTGATGATTAGTGAAGAATCAATCAGAAACAAGTGGGACGAATTTGTTGTAATACGAGAGAAGTTGGACAAGCAAGACCCGCAGTACATCAAAGCAAGAAACTCTTTACTTGAGATTTATTATCCACTTGTAACAAAAGTGGCAGAAAGAATGCACAAGAAAATAAGAGAGGTTGATATAGACGATCTTGTTGCTTGGGGTACGGACGGGTTATTTCATGCTGTTGAGAGATTTGATCCGTCTCTCAAGAACAAGTTTGAAACCTTTGCGATACATCGCATAAAGGGTTCTATACTTGACAATATTCGTCAGGTTGATTGGGTTCCGCGTCTTGTTAGACAGCGATACTCTAAGATACAGAAGGTAAAGCAGACTCTTGAATCAGAGCTTGGTAGAATGCCAACTCACGAAGAGATTGCCGACCATATGGGTCTTTCCCTGGATGAGTACATGGAGATTAGCGCAAAGGCTACTCCGGTTAGCTGTATCAGTATGAATGCAGGTCGTTCTGAAGACTCTGATACAGGGGAAGAGATTCAGATAGAAAGCATCACAACTGACGAAGAGAAGCCAGACACTACCGTTCTTCGTGAAGAAATGTTCAAGAAGCTTATGGGTAAGAATTTCATTCCTCTTGAGAGGAAAATTGTCCATATGCACTACTACGACAATATGACCATGAAGGAGATAGCAAAAGAGACTGGTTATAGCGAGTCCAGAATCAGTCAAATGCACTCCAAGATTCTTGAGCGGTTGCAGAAAAAAGTGAAACTCAATCCCAACTACATGAAGGGATTGGAGGCTATACTTCAGTCTTGAAAGGGCTAGCCATGAAGGTTTACGTTGGCGATATCACAAAGGTTGAAGGTGTAGACGTTATCGTGAATGCCGCAAACGGTATTGGTGTCATGGGGGCGGGCGTAGCAGGCGCTATTGCTCGCTCAGCAGGTACAAGTACCGAACCAAATGGTGTGAATATCCGAACTATTGTGGCTGAGGTTGTTGAAAAAGAGGGTCCGTTCGATGTTGGAGACGTTTACATCTCCGACGCAGGGCTTTTGAAGCGCAGAGGAGTGAAAAGAATCTACCATGCGGTTACAATGAAGTACCCTGGTGGACAAACTTCTTTAGGCACGATACCCTCTCTTTTGACGAAAGTTTTTGAGACGGCAATCGCAAATGGTGAAAGCTCGATAGCTTTTGGAGGCCTAGGATGTGGTATCGGAGGCCTTAGCAAGTCTGATGTCGCCAGAGAAATGGCGCATGTTGCTGAGGCCTATAACGGAAGAATCAAGATAGAAGTTGTAGACATGAACCAAGAGTTCATAGATGCATTCAAAAAGAACCTGAGCGTTCCGACTGAGACGTAGTAATATGGCAACTCAATCTTCAATCACCATGCCGACTCTTGTTTTGAATAAGAGTTGGAGTCCTGTTTCGATTTGCACTACGAAGAAGGCAATTGCCAAGACGATGCTTGGTCTCGCTCATATTCTTGATCCTGAATCCTATATCTTGTACAATTTCGAGGACTGGATGACTTTGCCAGTTCGAGAAGGAGACAAGGTTATCAGGACTTCTAGAACAGAGGTTCGAGTCCCGGAGATCATTGTTCTTTCAGAGTACGAAAGGCTTCCTCAAAGAGAGGTCAAGCTAACTCGTCGAAATCTCTTGATTAGAGATAACTATACCTGTCAATACACAGGTAGAAGAATCTCAATGGATACTGGTACTATTGACCACGTTATCCCAAGATCAAGAGGCGGCGCAAGCACTTGGGAAAACCTTGTCATGTGCTGCCTGGAAGTCAATGCGAAAAAGGCCGATAGAACTCCAGATGAGGCAGGTCTCAAGCTTTTGAAGAAGCCTGAGAGGCCAAAGTGGAGTCCTGTTTACGCTCGTTTTGCAAGGCTTGCTTCGTCAAACGTTCCGTCATCCTGGACTCAGTTTGTCAAGGTTGAGGGAAATCCGTTTGGGGCAGCAGATGCAGCAGCGACGTAGAATCAGGTATTCGTCAGTCAAACAAAGGGGTGATGCTCGTAAGTGGTTGGGAAAGTTTCCTGATTGTCCGGTTTTCATACTGGGCAATGGACCTTCTCTCAACGACGAAGACATCACCCCTTTATCTAATTACCTAACTATAGGTATAAACAGGTCTTTCTATAAACTTGATTCAACGATTCTTATGTGGCAGGACGCTAGCCTTTGGTATTCTGAACGTAAAAGGTTATCAGAAGTAAAGGCTATCAAGTATTGCACTGCTCATGCAGATCCAGAGAATCGTTATTATCATTTTAAGATCAGCCCTGGTGGTTTTGCTCTTCCAGAAACTGTATCAACCCTAAAAGGCAGCGGGTCAACTTCTCCTTTGGCTGTCCAGCTTGCTTATTTAATGGGTTGTAATCCGATAATTCTGCTTGGTTGTGACTGTAAGCCAAGAGATGGCGAAAGCGATTTTTACGGTAACAATAAGTTTCATAATCCAAGAACTATGTCTCAGTGTTATGTTGGTCTTTCTTGGATTAAAGACTTACATGATAGCGGAAAAAGAACAATCATTAGTTGCTCTGATAATGATTTGTTTCCTAGGCAATCTCTTTCTTCGGTATTATCTTCAATAGATGTTAAGCATAAACAAAGCAGAGAGTATTGGAATCAGTTCTTGTTATGATTTTTAGGTCGAGATACAAGTTTCCTATAAAGCTTTGGAAGAAAAGGTTTGTCGGAGAGACAGCTTTTGTAATAGGCAATGGACCTTCTCTTCTCGAAAACAATCTTGACCTACTCAAGAACTATTTTACTATAGGAACAAACAGAGCGTATAAGGTTCTTTCGCCATGTATACTTATGTGGCAGGACGAATCTTTGTACGAAGATTGTTTTCATGATTTAGTTACTCTTGCTTGCGCTAAACTAACAAGAAAAGAAATAGATAAAGAAGATTTGTTTACGCATTTTAGAATAGAACGCGGCGGTTTTTCTTTCGGAGAAGACCCAAGCGTTTTGCATGGCGGCGGTTCAACAGCTTGCCTTTCTGTTCAGCTTGCGGTTGCGATGGGTTTTTCTAAAGTTGTTCTTCTCGGTTGTGATTGTTCTTATCGAGGAGAGCAAACGGATTTTTATGGAAAGAACAAGAATCACAGTACAAATACTCTGACCAATTTTTCTGCTGCAATGGAATGGATCAGCCGTGAATCCCCGATTCCCGTAATGAATTGTGGCGATGCACCATACTGGCCCAAGATTTCTTTGCAGGCAGCCATTGACGAGTGTAAACCCAATGGGCTTCCTAGGTTAGAGTGGTTAAATAGGTTGACATAAAATGGGCGAACAAGCGGAAAATATCAAAATCGATCCTAAGGTCGTTGAGAAGTGGTTATCTCTTATTGATAAGAGCGATGATATTTCAATCATTTGCCATGACCAACCAGATCCTGATTGTTTGGCTTCGGCTTTTGCAATTCAAACCCTTGCTCAGTCAAAGGGCAAGAATGCGGTTATTTATTATGGCGGAGAAATACCATATACGCAAAATAGCGTTATGATGAACGTTTTGAATATCTCAGCAATTAAGCTTGAGGTTGATGAAGATAATGAAGAAGAATCAACTCAGCAGATAAAGGATAATATCAAGAAAAGTTGCGTTATTGTTGTTGATACGAGCGCAAACTTTGGAAAAGAAAACAATACCGGAGTCTTTGCCTTTCTTGAAAAAGACAGGAAGCCAGACGCCGTTATAGATCATCACACAATTAATCCGTCCATAGACTGTCCTATGTATATAAATAAACAATATGGAGCATGTTCGACCATATTGCTTGAAATGTTGACGGGATTAGATATACCAATAAGCAAAGGTCTTGCGACGGCTCTTTATCTTGGTATTTCAACCGATACTGCGGATTTGAAATCAGAAGGAACCGTTCAGAATGATATAGACGCAATGGATTTTCTCAGGTCAATCATGGATGTTGAACTTCTTAGAAAAATCTATGATTATCCTAAGCCTCTTGCTTTATTGGAACTTAGAAGAAGAGCATACTCAAACTTTTGTATTAGCGGAAACAACCTGACAATTTCAAATGTTGGCGTTGTTAATCCTCAACAGAGAGCTTTGCTTGCGAAGCTTTGCGAAGAAATGCTTGAAGTTGAATCAATAGATAGCGCCCTTGTTATGGGTCTTGTTGACGAGGGTTTTGATAAGCCTAAGTTTTTGATAGCGTCTTTTAGGACAGGTGTTCTCGGTATCAATGTTTCTCAGTTTATTCAGAAGATATTTGGCAAAAAGTATGGCGGCGGGAGGCGTGGTGCTGGCGCGGCGAAGGTTCCTCTTGACGATAAGATATCTTCAGTGATTGACTTTGCGAAAAGACAGGAAAATGGGGCGGTTCGTATCGAACAACTCGTTGCTCCGTTTTTTGAATATTACGCTGATAAAGCAAGAACAGAGAAGAGTAACATATAATATGGATATATCTAAGATTCCTCTTAAGGACGCAACTTTATTAGAGTTCGCCCATTCATTAATGGTTGCGGAAGGTGACTCTTTTAGGGATAACTATATTAACGCTTTCTTTGGAAACGTTAAAACAACAACTCTCAATTCCGAGGCATTTTCTCCCTATGAACATAGAAAGATGCAATCTGTTTGGAACGAATTCTTTACCAAAGAAGAATGGGTTTTAACGGAGCAATGCGATTTTTCTTTTACAGCCAAAACACCTATTGTAACCTTTGATATAGAAACATCTCCTGATAAATATATCAAAGGCTACAGAGAGGGTTGTCTTTTTTACAAGAAAGGCGATAACAAGCTTTGCATTAAAATCGCTAGAGGTCATGGAAGAGAAGAGTATTATTACAGTATAACAACTTCTGAAGAAGATTGTAAACTGTTGCAAGAACTTAAAAAGTACGCTTCTGAAAACAATCTTTACAAAGGTAAGAAGATTGATTGCAGAGGTAACTTCTTGAAACTTGAAGATGTTTCTTGGGATGATATTATTCTTCCAGAAAGCACGAAGAAAGTTATCAAGTCTAACATAGAAGAAAACTTCGCTCTAAGAGAAACATTCAAGAAGTATGGACTCTCGGTTAAGAGGGGTGTTATTCTTCATGGCGTTCCCGGAACTGGTAAAACAAAGATATGTAAGTGTCTTGCGAGGGAATCGGGATACAGCGTTCTATATGCTTTACCCTCTGATTTTCCTAATCCAAACTCTATATCTAGAGTTTGCGAGATAGCAAAAGATCTTGCTCCATGTCTCTTTGTAATTGAAGATATTGATTGGATTGCTTCTGACAGAGCAAAGGGAGGCTCCGCTTTTGTTATGGAGCTTATGAACAAGCTTGATGGTCTTGAATCTTTTGGCGATATTATAACACTCGGAACTACAAATGCTCTTGGAGAACTTGAGAACGCAATCAAGAATCGCCCAGGAAGGTTTGATAGAGTTATAAGCGTTGACAAACCAGACGAGGAATGTCGAGTGAAGATGCTCTCTAAGTTTACAGAGAAGTTCTCTGTAGCTAAGACTGTCAATTTTGAAAAGTTAGCAAAAGCAACTGACGGTCTAACTGGCGCTCATATGAACGATCTTTGTTTGACTGCTGCTATATTTGCGGTCAAAGATTCTTCTTTCGAAGGAGAAAAACTCCTTCTTCAAAAGAAGCATTTTGATAAAGCAATTAAGGAAACAAAGAATAAGGATTATTCTACTTATATAGAGCAACAAAGCAAGAATAAGTCTTTTGGTTTTGCTCAAAATTCAAATCCATTTTTGGAAGATTATTTAGATGACGATTTATAAATTCTGACAGAAGGAAGACGAATACTATTATTGGAAATCCCTTTTACACCTAATTGAATATGGAGAAGAAAATGATTATGATGGATACTGATGTTAGCGTAGACGAAGGATCGATTAAGAAGATATATACGAATCAAGAAGCGCTGGACAAATCGCTTGAATATTTTAGAGGAGATAGTTTAGCGGCGAGTGTTTTTGTGAGCAAGTATGCTCTTAGGGATAATGAAGGTAGGATTCTTGAAGCAAGCCCAGACGAGATGCATCGTAGGCTTGCTAGAGAGTTTGCAAGAATAGAGAAAAAGTATCCTAATCCTCTTTCAGAGCAAGAGATATACGATTACTTTAAGCATTTCAAGTATATTGTGCCTCAAGGTTCTCCGATGAGCGCGATTGGAAATCCATATCAAATTCAGTCCTGTTCAAACTGTTTTGTTATACCGTCTCCTGAGGATAGTTATGGCGGTATTTTGAAGACAGATCAAGAACAAGCTCAGATTATGAAGCGCCGTGGCGGTGTTGGTTTTGATATTAGTTACATTCGCCCCCGTGGTCTTCAGACAAATAATGCGGCTAGAACAACCGATGGTATTGGCGTTTTCATGGAGAGGTTCTCTAACACCTGTAGAGAGGTTGCTCAGAATGGTCGCCGCGGCGCTTTGATGTTGACTATTTCGTGCCATCATCCAGAGATTAGGACTTTCATAAATATCAAGAAAGACCTTTCTAAGGTAACTGGTGCAAACATTTCTATTCGTTTAACTGATGAGTTTATGAATGCAGTTAAGAATAAGACGCAAGTTGAGTTGCGTTGGCCTGTTAATTCGAGCGAACCAAAGATTAGGGAGATGGTTGACGCAGAATCTTTGTGGAAAGAGATTATTGATGCCGCTTGGCAATCGGCTGAGCCAGGCCTTCTCTTTTGGGATACTGCTCAGAAGTTTACTCCTGCTGATATCTATAAAGACTTTGGTTATGAGAGTCTTTCCACAAATCCATGCGGAGAAATTGTTCTTAGCGCATATGACTCTTGTAGGTTGATTTGCATTAATTTGTTATCTTTTGTTGGTAACAAGTTTACAGAGAATTCATTCCTTGATATCAAGGAACTAGAACGAGTTGCCGAGGTTGCTCAACGTCTCATGGATGACATGATTGATATTGAGATTGAGCAGATAGATAAGATTCTTGCTAAGATTGATGCAGATCCGGAATCTGATGACGCGAAGCATGTTGAGAGAAACTTATGGGTGAGAATCAGACAAGCATGCATAAATGGTCGTAGAACTGGACTTGGTATTACGGCTCTTGGTGACGCCCTTGCAGCGCTCGGAGTTCGTTATGGCTCTAAGGAATCTATTGTTCTTACAGAGAAAATGTATCAAGCTCTTGCAATTGGTTCATACAGGGCGTCTTGTGTTATGGCTAAGGAACGAGGCGCTTTCCCTGTCTTTGATCATAAGCTTGAGAAGGATCATCCGTTCCTTAATCGCATTTGGGAGGCGGCTCCTGACGTTTATGCTATTTACAAGAAATATGGTCGCAGAAATATAGCTAATACAACAACCGCCCCTACTGGTTCTGTTTCTACATTGACTCAGACGACCTCTGGCATTGAGCCTGCATATAGTTTGTTATACAAGCGTCGTAAGAAGATTAATCCTGGTGACGGAACTAATACTCGCGTTGATTTTGTAGATCAGAAGGGTGATAAATGGCAAGAGTTCTTTGTTTTCCATCATCAATTCAAAGAATGGATGGATGTCAATGGTTACAAGATTGACGAAAGTGAAAAGAGTTCAATCAATTCCCATGACGATTTGAGCTTCTTCAAGAAGTCTCCATACTACAAGGCAACATCGAATGATGTAGATTGGTCCGCTAGCGTAGACATTCAATCTGTCGCGCAGAAGTGGATTGACCATGCTATCAGCAAGACTTGTAATCTTCCCAATGATGTTACGAAAGAGCTTGTTGCTGAGGTTTACATGAAGGCATGGGAGGCTGGTTGTAAGGGCTTTACCGTTTATAGAGATGGTTGCCGAACGGGTGTTCTTGTTTCTGCTTCTGAAAAGAAGAAGGAGAACATTCAAAAGACAAACGCTCCAAAGAGACCTCAAACTCTTGATTGCGACATTCATCATACAAGATCGAGGGGCGAAGACTTCTTTGTTCTTGTTGGAATGTTTGAAGGTCATCCTTATGAAGTTTTTGCCGGTAAGAATGGTTGTATTACAACTCTAAAGAAGGGAATTCTTACCAAGAAGAAGAGGGGAGAGTATGAACTCAAAGCCGAAGACGGCTCGGTTGTTCAGAATGTTTGTGACCTTTTGACAGATGAACAGGCTGTTATTACTAGAATGATTAGTCTGTCTCTTCGCCACGGCTCAGATATAGCGTATGTTGTTGACCAGTTGGAAAAGTCTCCTGGCGATATGACGAACTTTGGTAAAGCTATGGCAAGGGTGTTGAAGAAGTATATTCCTGACGGAACAAAGGCTTCTGGCGTAGCTTGTCCTAGCTGTTCAAGTTCTAATGTTGTTCGTCTTGAGGGTTGTTTGACTTGTAAGGATTGTGGACATAGTAAGTGCGGCTAAAACAGAAGGAGTAATTATGAAGACGCAAATTAAGTTTAGAAAGTTGGTTCCTGAGGCTCAAATACCAACAAGGGCCAAAAATGGAGATGCAGGATTCGATTTAGTAGCCATCGACGACGGTGTTATTGATTCGGAAGGTTTTATACAGTATAGAACCGGACTTGCAGTTGAACCTCTTCAGGGTGTTCATACGGAAATATGGCCTAGGTCTAGTATTAGCAAATATGACATGGCTTTGGCTAACAGCATTGGTCTTGTGGATAATGGCTATAGAGGAGAACTTCTTGTAAGGTTTAAGCCTACCCTTCGATATAGTCAAATGCCAGATGGTGAAGTTTATGTTACTTTGCCAAAGCCATTTAAGAAATATAAGAAGGGCGATAAAATAGCTCAACTTGTTGTTTCAATCACTGTAGATGCTTCTTTTATTGAAGCTCAAGAGCTTGTTGAGACAGCAAGAGGTTCTGGCGGATTTGGCTCTTCAGGTAGCTAAATATCTAAACCCTTCCCGATTTGGAAGGTTTTTTGAAGCTTCTTTTAGAACACAGAGAGAATAGCCTCTCTGTGTTCTTTTAATTCCTATTAGCTCTAAATGCTACCCGATAATGGTATAGGAAATCTTTAGGGGATACGAATGTCATTTAAGTTTTTTGCTAGCCTTGAGTTTACAGGCGCGCCAACGTCTGAACAGTTTAAGTCCGCCTATGGTATGGGGGTCATGAGGAATCTTCAAAGTCCCATATCAAATTATCAAACTTTAACAATCAATAATGATGTAATCAATCAAAGCATTGATTATGCCATTAATCAGGGTGCTGAAGCTGTTTGTTGGGATGAAGAAAATCCAAGGTTTTATCTTTGGAATCCTTCGATGACAGAGGCAGAAAAAGACGCTGCTCTTGATTGTTTGGTTGAGATATATACAAGGTCTAAAGCTAGAGCTATTCAGCAAGGGCGTCCTGATTTGAAGATTGGTTGGTATGACATACCTGGTGGTCATCCAAATAACTATTACGCGCCTTTACAGTATACTCAAAATCCTAATAATCCAACATATCAGGCAAACTACCAATCTTGGCTTGCTTGGATGGATAGACTCTCTCAAAGATATGTTAATGGGCAGTATGTTTCTTCTCCATTTACGAATTGTTGTGATTTTGTTGCTCCTAGTGTATACATATTTTACGGCAATAGTCAGTCATTTATTAATGATTGGAAGATTTTTGCGGGCGTAACTCTTGACCAAATGAGGCAAAGAATAGCAAACGGAAAGCCTCTCTATTCTTTTTGTACGTTCTCATTTCATCCATCTTCTACATATGTTTCAACGATGGCAAGCTACAACAATATGTCTCAAATGATAGCTTTATCTAAGCAAAAAGCTGACGGTATGGTTATGTGGGGCGGTTTCGGAGCTAGTTATAAATACAACAATTGGTTTTGGAGACCGTCTGGCGCAAATGAGGCCGCAGATTTAACTACTTGGAGAACGGTAACAAACGGAGCGTTTTCTATAACTGTTGCTAGCGTAAGACTCAAGATACAGAATATCAATACTTCAGCAGCGGTTTCTATGACTCAGGTTGCGTCTATTTTGCAATCTGCAATACAAGCGAAAATAAGCTCTGCACCAAACCCGTCGTATGATGGAAACTATCCTTACCCGCTAGGAACCGTTACCGTAACATGGTCTTCTTCTCAAAAAGGCTTTTTGTTCAATATGACAACAAATGGGGCTTCTACCCCAATGCCTCCAAACTTCCATAGGGGATGGTTTACTATTGAGTCAAAGAACGCTTGGGGAGCAAATATAAGCGGAACAGACTTGGCTGTTAATCAGTTTATTGGCGCTCCAACAACTAATACAGCAGGATTGCCTGGCAATCAGCAATGGGTCTATGGTGGTACACAAAATAATATGGAATGGAGAGACTATGCTGAAGATCAAGATTGGTGGCAAGCCTATAGCGAAGCTTCTTTGGAAAATGCAGAACTGAAAGATTTCAAGTATTTCATGTCCTCTAATTATACGGGACAGCCTTCTTTTACGGGTTTTGAAGCTTATGGAATTAACTTTATGCAAACGGGCGGAATTGTTCCGTTTGTTGAAAGTTATTCTCAGGCAGCAACAACCCTTCTCACTGGAACTTTAACTATTAGCGACAGCAATATCAATGCTGGCATAACAGCGTTTCTTGATCCTGCTCTTGGTAATAATCAAGCTCTTTATTATGCATATGATTTAGAATTTTATCAGTCGTATATAGATCCAACATCAAATACTGATACTGTTATAGACAATATGCTAGAGTCTTTCAATAAGGTTTACACAAGGACAAAAGAACTTCTTGCGGCTCGCGGGATTAATAATGTCAAGGTCGGGTTTTACTATAATCCAAATTTCAAAAGCTACTACGATCCTGTTCTTTATTGGTTCTCAAGAGGCAATAGCACTGGGTATACAACAAGCTATGATACATGGACTTCTAAGTTTAGAAGAGTTAATCTTAGGAAGTCAGGAGCTTCTTACTATACAAAGAAATTCTCAGACTATACGGATTTCATAACTTGTGACGTTTATCCGTTTTATGGAGAGCAAGACCCTCTTGATGATGCGTATTACAAAGAAAATCTTATTCAAGCTGCAAAGTATACAGCAGGAAATAAGCCTTTGTATGTTTTCTTGAATCCATCATTCCACCTCTCTACACCTTGGTGTTCTAAGCTTGTAAGCGGAAACTATATGATTAAAATGCTCTCTTGGTGTAAGAGAGTTGCTGACGGAGCTATTGTTTGGAATACTTATAGACCAAGCTTTAGAAGAGCAAGAGTTCGTCACTTTATGACAGCTTCTGGAGGCCCTCCAGCCGTTCCTACTAAGACGCTTTCTGATTGGCAAACCATCACGAATGGTTGCTTCAATTATTTTGCGCAAGGATATAATAGGTCAATTTCTGGAGTTAATTTCTCGGTTGCAACAAGTATTGGCGGAAGCGAGTCAACAAGCGTTGTAAACATTATTGAAGCTGCTATCAATGCTGATTTATACTACATCAATAATTTTGTTCCAACCACAGTTACATACCCAAGCTTGACGCTTTCAAGACCTTATGAAATGGGAAGCGTAGTTGTAACCTACCAATCAAGCGTTTCGAATAATGCTCCATTATCTACAACTCAAGTTCCATGTTTTGAGTTTTCGTATACAACGCCGTCTGTGCAAACACCTCCTGACCATAGCTCATATGAAGGTCGAGAGTTTTTGTACTGCTATGGCTATACAGGATCTTTGCCTGTTGGAGGAACAAACATAGGTACTGCTCTTTGGATAGGTACATACTCTAATACTTATCAAGAATATGATAGTAATATCTATGCAGGCCAAGATTTTGATCCAAGCGAGTGGTCTAACGGATGGGTTGTTGGCAATGATTGGTGGCATGCTCTTTCTTCAATGGCTACAGCAGATAAATATACAAGAGACAGATCTATATCTGTTATGGAGACTCTTGGTTCAACAACATCGAATGGTACTGTAAGAAGCTTTTCTGGAATGCCAACTGTTCCTCAGTTGAAAGCTCAATACAATATTGTTAGAGCGTATACTGCTTATACCGCAGATTCTTCTTGGTCTCAGTATACAGATTTTTTTATTGACTCAAAGCTTGATGCTTTCATTGCTGAGAAGGCGGATGTATTTGTTTGGGACGTTGAAGGCTCTTATTGCAATGTAACTGTAGCGGGACCGGATTGGCCTTATGGAGTTACAGAGGCTGAGGTTGACGCAAATCTTGAACAGTTCAGAAGCTTGTATACAAGAACAAAGATCAGAGCAGGTCTGAAGGGTATATCGAATATCAAGGTAGGTTTCTATGGAACTCCTTTTGCTGCTAATAGCTATTATGGCGCTTATTATTGGGGTAGCGGAGGTTTAGCTCATTCGATTCCTGGTTCTGTTTTTGATGCTAGTATGAGAAGAATTAATCAGAGATATCAGAATGGCGTGTACGTTACCGTTCCTTTTGCTGATTATAACGACTTCTTTGCTCCTTCTTTATATCCAATTTATCAAGGCTGGACAACTGCTGAAACGGATGAAATTTATGTCGCAAAGGGATATATAGAAAAGGCTATAGAGATTTTTGGTAAAGTCAAACCAATTTATCCTTTCGTTATGCCGACGTTCTTTGAGTCTGGCGGTCAAAACGTCTTTATGGGCATGGCTCAAAACGCAACCTTGTCGCAAGGAATGTATACTCAAATTCTTGACTCTGGCGCTGATGGTTATATTATGTGGTATGCCAATTTGCCAAGTCTTTATTCTAGCAATCATAGGTTTACTCCAACTGTAAGTAAGACGCTTGCTCAGTGGCAGGCTATTACGAACGGTTGTTTCATTATCGCTGTTGATGGCTATCCCGTAAAGGTTGAGGGTATAAACTTCTCAACAGCGGCGAGCATGGCTGATGTTGCTCAGAAAATACAAGATGGATTGAATAATAAGATAGCAACTATTTCTATAGTAACCGCTTCTTATGGTTCTACATGGAATTCAGGGTCTCCAACGTCTCCTAGAAATATAGGAAATGTTACTGTAACATGGGATTCATCAAATCTTAGATTTGTAATGAATACTTTGAGAGGAACTTTGAAGTCTCCTAGCGGAATGGTTTTTCCACCAGATTTTGACAAAGGATTCTTTGTTATCAAATCTTGGACTGCTTGGACTGGAAGTTCTCCTTCAGGTGTTGATATAGGCGTTGACGAATGGATAGGTCGTCATAATGTTTGGACAGATCTAACAAATACTAGAACTGATACAACTAATGAGTTTGGTAGATGGATTGAGAATTCTCGTTGGTGGAATTCTTATAAGTCAATAGCTCTTGGTTCTTATGGAACGAATATATCTAACAGAGTTATTCCTTTCATAAACGTTGTAACACCCGCTTCTGGTGACGTTCCATTTACTGTTCATGTTGACGCAACAAACTCATATTTCAATGGCGTTGATACTCAAGATTGTACATTTGAATGGGATTTTGGAGACAATAATCCGCCTGTTTCAGTTATTTCAAGGACTATGGTTTCTGATCCAAGAGTTGATCATGATTTCAACTCTGACGGAAGCCCTCATAGAAAAACTTCTTTGTCTAATAAGCAAAGAGGTATAAACGCTGCGTATACTTACTATCACAATAATAGCGGTAATCCGTTTACAATAACGTTGAAAATATGGCACAACGGCGCAGTAAGTTCTACGGTTTCTACAACTGTTACTGTTTCAAATCCAACAATAGATTCTTACCCAACTAATAATCCTAACAATTGGGTTTTGTTGCAAGTTGTTCCAGAGCAGCTTACTCCTCCTGCAAATACTTTCCAAACAATAGACGCTGCTGTGTCTTGGATAAACTCTAACAGAACTAACGGTAAGGCTATTATTGAGCTTTTGCCAGGATATAGTGGTTCTGGAAATTTGAACTTTCCTCTTAATGGTAAAGTTACTATAAGTAAGCCAAATATTTTGATTAGATCTTCAACGGCGTATTCAACACAGAAACCAAGAATTGTTGCAAAGAATGGTTCTTTTAGCAGAAGTTCTCCAACAGCTTTGTTTGAATTGTCTGCAACTGCATACAATGTTAACTTCCAGGATATTCAATTTGGAGCATCTGCTAATGTTACAGGAGATCCAGGAGGTCTTGAGCAAGGAAGTGATAATACCTCCAATCTTATAGGATGTGTAATAAAGTCACCAGCTTCGGCAACTACAAACGCAAGCAATATTACATTCTCTGGTTGTTTGTTTAGGAATCTTTATCAAGCTGTAACGACATCCCATTTTGTAACTGGTGTATATTTCAATCAATGCCACACATCAACAACGAAGATAAAGAGCTACGATTTCATAGGCTGTAACTTTGTTCTTAATAGATGTTTCCATGCGACTCTAAATGGATTTGCTGATGGCGCTCAAGTTTTTGCTGTAAGAACACCGACTGATTCTCCAATAAACTTTGGAGGAACTAGCGGTCTTGCAGAGAAGCTTTCTATGAATTTCTGTAGGATAGATCACCTTGCTTCTTTACAAGGTTCTTCAATATCTTCTTCAGGACCAATCAATCTATATAACTCAAGATATGTTACTGTTTATGGTTCTGTTTTACAAGACGGATCAAATAGCCTAAATGATGTTTTTGCAATTAGATTTGATTCAAATGAAATGTTAGCAGGTGGAACTAAGAGTTTGTTTGTTGTTACGCCGCCTTCTTCGGACATAACCATAGTCAACAACGTGCTTAGACCAAACACTTATACGGCAGGTTCTATAAGAATCAATTCTGGTTTATTTGAATTTGGCGGCTCTTATGGTCTTGTAAATAATCTTAAGATAGGAAACAATACAGCAATAGCTGATGTAAATACAAATTATCAAAAGGCTTTTTGGAATTTTGCTCCAGCATCAGGTGTTGGCTTGAGCGATATTGAGTTCGTAAACAACCTCAACACAGAACACAGTGGTCACTGTATATCAAGATGGATTTCCGTTGGGGCTAATACTGGTCAGTTTGATAAGTTTAGTAACAACATATGGCCTCAAAGACTTGGTTTTATGGATTTTGCATTTATTAGTGGAGTTCAGAAGACATGGGATCAGTGGGTTTCTGCTGGTTATGAGGAAAATCCGTCTCAGTTTGAAGTTTTAACTTATGTTTTGCAATCAGTCTATAAATACAAGATTGATTCTACAAACAACGCTCCTTTAGCGGCCTTGTCAACTTTGTATCCAGCAGCTTGTAAAGATTTCAATGATGAGTTTAGAGGATCATTTAGCTGCGGGGTTGGAGCTACTAAGCCTTATGTTCTTTCTTACTCAACGGCTGCGCTTACCGTAGTTCCAAGTGTTACGACAAGAACAAGAACAGCCGAGGTTGGCTGGACGCCGCCATCTGGTTCTCAGAATGTATTTGTTGCCGTTACTGATCCCGCAATAAACACGGTTGATAATAATTACGCTTTGGTTTCTAAGCCTGTTATTAGAAAACTAACTTCAAATGTTTCTGATGTTTTAGTTTTTTCTTCTACTGGTGGAACTAATTCAAGAGCTTTTAGAATAAAGTTTGATCCAAATCGAAACTCTAATATAAAGGAAGCTTATTTTGGCTTACTTCTTGATGGTGGAATAAAGAAGTTTGGCGCAACTTTTGTAAAGAACGATAATTCGACAGTTTCTATAACAAGTCTTACGGTTTCTTCTTATTCTACTTTGACTGACCTTGGAAATGCTATTACTAACTCGATTAATACTCTTTTCTCTAGCAACAGTCTTGGAGATCCTTCAGTTTCTATAGACTTATTTGGTTGTGGTTACATTTCAACTTCGTTCTTAGCTAATACAAGCGCTTCTAGTATTGAAAGCAGTGCTTATAGCGGTTTTGGAAAATGGGTTTATTCTCAGTTTTCATCGCTTATTCTTGGTAACTACATAAAAACAACTGTAACCACTACTCCAACAGTTGATGGATATGATATTTCTGTTACATATACGAATGACGGCCCAAGTGGAAGCAATGATTATGTTACTGGTGATATAAGACAAAGAATTGGGTCTATCAAAGTTGACGGTATTCTTTCTGGTACAAAAGGCAAAGTTTTAAGATCTACAGATAGTTCAATACTTGTTGATTACGATACGTTATTCAAGAATTATTTTGGTCCTGGATTGACTTATCCATTTGATAGATTCTCTCCTGTTACTGTTGTTATTGGAGAAACCTATGCTATTGGAACTTCTTTGCTTTACAATTTTGCAGTTAGCGATCTAACAACTCAAGAGTTTGTAGCACAATATGGCGTTGGATCTATTGGAGGTAATAGTGTTTCTTGTATATCTAAGAGTTTGACTTGGCTTACAGACATACAAGGCGACTCTGCAACTGTTAACGCGGATTGTCTTGCTCGCGGTCAGTCTATGCAGTTTACTTTATCTGTTAGGATTACTCGAAATGTAAAGGATTGGGTAAAAACATTAGCTCCTTACAAAGCTTATTTTGCAGCTACTCATGGTTCTGTTGCTTTCATGAAAGACCCAAGACCTGTTCGACCAATTACTCCTGCTATTAGCTGGAATGGTCAACCACTTAATTATCATGGATACGAAGATCCAAATAATCAAAACCCAGCTATTTGGGGTTGGGCTTGGTATGCTAATAACATTAGATATCTTTATAATACTCTTGGGTATGAAAGATTCTTTATGTGGAGTCCTGCCGGATTGTACTACAATAACAATCCAAACAATTACCCTTCTATTATGTTGACGCCATTTTTTGATACAAAAGGAGAATTTCCTCATTCTTCTACAACGCCTATAACAGATAGTTGTTACACAAGGCTTGGTAATGGAACTTGTGTACCTGGAACTTATACTGTAAATCAAAATCTATTAAAAGGTACGCTTTATATGCTAAGGGATGCAATACAGGAAGTTCCTGTATTTGGATTCTATCAAGGATATGGTACAACTGTTCATAAAAAGTGGAATCCTGAAGTTAAAGATTTTGTTGGTTTTGATGATATGTCTTCTGCTGAAATAATGAATAAAGCAGTCAATGAGCTTCATTTGATGGCTAATTATGCAAAGACTAATATGCTTGGTCTTGATGCTTATGCTGTTGGAACAAAGGGAGCGCTTAAGCAGAATAAGAGAGCGGTTGATTTTATTGGATACAAATATGACGGTCTCAAGCTTCTTGCAGAAAAATCTCCAGAAGATATAACCTGTCTAAATTGCATGAGCTTCTTCTTTTCTCAAGATATGCATTCTGGACCAAATATTCTTGCTGATTATATAGTACCTGGATATGAAGGTTTTGTTATTTTGTATTTCAATAACCACTGGACTGAGTATCCTCCTCATTTGTTAAATGAAAGTCATTCAAAGAATATTATGGCTGCTTTTGCAAGGTGGGGATTTGTTGTCGGAAGTATAGATAATCCTCAGTATGCTTCTATTAAATCAAATCTTGTTGATTCTTCAATTTTCTATGCCGTAGATAGAAGATTTGTTTACGATCAGAAACCGGCAAGCGTTGATTCTCTTGCAACTCCTTCTGGTTTGCAGCATAAAATTGTAGACGCACTTGTTAATAGCGATTATCCTGACGTTCGAGAACAGTCAATTATTTTGTCTTGGAACGCTAATACGGAGACCGATTTTAGTCACTATATTGTTTCTAGAGCTAGAATCGTAAATGGCGAACCAGATTTGAACCTTCCATATCAAGAGAAGCTTTACACTAAGAAACCGATGTTTGTTGACTACCAAGTTTTTCCAGCAAGAACTTATTATTACAAGATTGTTGCATATGATGTTTATGGCAACGCCTCTTCTCCTGCAACTTATGAAGTAACTCACATAGCTGACAGTCCAATACTTAATCCTCCAAAGAACATTTCTTCAACAGCTAATATTGGTGATGGAAATGTTGTTGTTGCATGGAGCGCTCCTTCTTCTGGGTTTGAGCCTTCATCTACCAATAGAACTCCTCCTAAGGTTATTGTTCAAGGCAGTAGCAGGGCTGTTGATCTTGGTAATGAACTTTTTGATCTATCAAATACCTACATACTTGTTAGCGCTCCAATATCAACGGGCGATTCTGATGCAAGAACAATGGATCAGCGCGCTCAGGCTGCTAGAGATCTTATTATACAGGCAAGAGATAGATGGGCTTCTGTAAGATCTGAGCCGTTTAGATGGGCGTTTAGTCCTCAAGGATTTGGGTTGTATAACTGGGGAAGCGCTAATACTTCTCTTTTTAGACATTCTGGAGATTTCTTGCTTGGCGGAACTTGTTTATGGACCGCTAACGGTATTGCAGAAGCAAGATCTAGAATGTTAACGTACTTTGGTCTTTTGGCTACCTATTTGTCGCAGAATGGTATTCCTGCGCCTTATTATATTGATCCGATGTTTGAAGGCGATAGCGGAGCGTCTTTGGCTGGAGGGAACTGGAACGATAGATTACTCTGGCATGGTAGGCTTATGGCTGACGGTCGTTCTACAAGTGAATTGTTTGACGGCACTTCAACATATGCTGATTATATAGGATCTTTGAAAGATTTGGATAACATTTCAGTTCCAACTTCAGAATTGTATCCGTATATCTATGATACATCTCTTACTTCTTCAAAGAGAGTTCATGTTTATAGCAGTATAGAATCAAGAAGAACTGATTGGGCGCTCTATAAGGCTTTGTTTGAGCCTGCTAAATCTGTATGGCCTAATGTTATATGCGGTAATTATTCTTTGTTTGGTTCGACTAGGCAGTATCTTGGAAGTACAAGAAGATTCAGGGAGAGTCCTGTTGATTTTGGACAGTATATGAAGTCTGATGTTCATGTTCTTCCTAACTATAGATGGTCTGTTTCTGATGGAAAGAATTTACCATCGGGATATGGTTACAATACCTATGTTGAAAATTCTTTGAAATACAATATAGATCTAAACAAAATTAAGAATCCTAATGAGATAGTTAAAGCAATGAGGATTGGTTCTCTTGATTATGCCTTGAGGGGATGTGAAGGAGCTAATGCTAACAAACCAATAGCCGCTTGGTTGCAGTACAATAACATTCCAATTGTATATAGTGACGTTTATGAAGGCTCTAATCCGAAGTATCCTGCAAACTTCAGAGCTTGCGCAATCGACGATAGAGAGCATATGATGGGCCTGTTCAGAGTTCTAAACAAGAGAAATGTATCTATAGTTGGCTGGTACTGCGGTCAAACCCTTGGAGTAAACAGTACGCAAGAGGATACCGCTGACACTTATAGCAAGATATATGAAGTTGTTAGCAATCTTCAAGAGGCCGGTTACATTGTTTGATAAGGAGCGATTATGATTTTGCCTACAGATTTTGCGTATTATGAGATTTTTAGGGCTACAACTCCAACTGGACCCTTCACTCTCATAGGTACATCAACGAGTGGTTCTTTTACTGATTTAACTGCTGTATTGGGAACGGTATACTACTATAGGGTTGTTACCGTTGACATTTACGGCAATAGGTCAGTTCCTTCTTCAACTATCAATATAGCGTTCAATAATGAGGCTATTAGCGGCTCTATCACGGACTTCGCATACTATGAAATTTACCGATCCATTCAAGCGGACGGTGTTTTTTCTTTGATAGGAACTTCAATAACAGAAGACTTTGTTGATTCGACCGCTGTTCTTGGAAATACATACTGCTATAAAGTTGTTACTGTTGATATTTACGGCAATAGGTCTGAGCCAAGTACGGTTACTTGTGTTTTTTTTTCGATTCAGGGACCAACCCCGGATGGGGGCCAGCAAACAATTGTCAACCCTACCGCGATACTTTCAAGGGACAACGTGGTTTGCGTTTACCGAGAAGGGGACGCAGACAGCCTATCGTCCGCATTGCGATATAAAGAGATTCATGGTCTTGAAGACAATCAGTTGATAGCTATACCATGCTCTAATAGAGAAGTGCTATCAGACTATATAGAGTTTCAAGAAGAAGTAGAAGATCCAATAAGGTCTGCAATAACGAGTTACCCTGTTTCTAATCGAAGTGTTTATGCGATTATTTTGATGCCATATGTTCCTGGCGGATTTAGAGATGGTTCTGATGTAATATCTTCAACATCAAGGCTTTCTCGATTGTTTTATCCTTTTGAAAAGAATGCTGTCAATCCAATTTATAATAGACAAGTATTTAAGAGATTTGATGGTTTTGACGCTCTTCAGGCTTTAATTTGCACAAGAATTGACGGACCAAATATCGTAACAACGCCTTGGTTTGATAACATTGAAATAGCAAAAGGAAGATCTCAGGTTGGCGGCAAGTTCTATTTTGATCCATATTCTGCCTATTCATTTGCAGGCGCTTCTGATTATTCGTTGGATCTACTTAATTTTAGAGATAGTTATTTAGAGAGGCTTGGTTTAGCGACCGAGATTACTTCTCAATCTTCTCCATCAAGAGATCCTTTCTTTTCTCAAGTTGAGGGAGACTCTTTTTTCTGGGGATGGGGCGCTGATAGAGGTTCATTAAACTATTTTCAAACAACAGCGGAAACTAGAGCTTTCTTTTACAATGCTGATTTTGACGGTGGATTTTCTATAAGAGATTTGGATGCTCGTTCTTGGCCTCTTCTTGCTATAAGACAGGGTTACGTTGCCGCCGCAGGCTCTATGTCTGGAACAAATGCATATGCTTTTTTGAGACCCGTTCCTTTTATGGACGCTCTTTTTAGAGGAGCGACAATGGGTGAGGCTATGTTCTTTTCTCAGCCTCTTATAAACTCTCCTATTGCTTGCTTTGGCGATCCTTTGGCTTCATTTGCTTTTCCTGTTCCGTTTACAGAGAATACACTGTTATCTCCCTCAAAAACGTGGGATAATATGGAAAATTGCCTTGCGGAAGCAGTTGCTTGTATATATAGAAAAACAAAGGTTCTTGATAAGCTTAGAACATATATAGCAAGTGGGTCAGACGAGTTTATTCAGGAAGAATTGATATACCCGTTCGATCAATTATCCGCAGAGTTTGACGATTTATCATGGAAAAATGATTTTGTTCAGCTAACTGGTAAGCTTGTTAATTTTGTTGTTGATAGAAATGCGACTACTTATGACTTTGCATATCCAAATCTTAATCAGTATTTGACGCATACGGAAACTAAGGTTTCTAGTATTGTTTTGGAAACGCTTCAGAATCAGAGTTTGATAGATTCGATTGTTCCAGCAAATATTGAAGTTATTGGGTCTTGGAACTTTGAGACAACGCTTGAACATTATCCTGGCGATTTTAGGTTTTATCACTTTGAGTTACAGATTGCTAGGGAATATGACGATTTTGATAGGGGCAATGTATTGATATCAAAGGATACCTTGACCGATTCAACTAATTGGTATTTTGAAGATTATAATGGAGATTTTCAACCTTTTTCTGGTAACGGAATAACTAGCAACTACGAAGATAAGAAGATAAAATACATCAATCAATCTTCTGAGCTTTTGGTTCGAGGCGAGTTTTATTGGTTTAGAGTTAGACAAAAGGACGAGTTGCAAGAGTTTGGTTGGAGATATTCTAGAGAGATAGTGTATCTATAAAATGGGGAACAAATGTCCTGGATAGCTGATATAACAATACTTTCAAACACTTCCGGTTACGCACCGTTTACGGTTACTGTATCATCAGAAAACAGCAATCTTAATGGCAATTCGTCTCAGGACGTTGAGTTTCTTTGGGATTTTGGAGATCCGTCTCCTCCTTTGAATGGTAATCAAGACAATGAGAGGTATTACTCGAATCCGGCGGGATATCAAGATTTAGACATAACAAGCACAACAACGAATCAACTTGTTACTGGAAACTTTAAGAATAAAACAAGATTTCCTATACCAACAATTGATTCCGATGTAGATAATACTGGATATACAAAGTGTAGCGGCCTTTCAAACTCAATGCAAAGAGGTAAATATGCTGCATATACCTACTATCACGACAATGGAGGAAGCCCATTTACGGTAACGTTGAGAATCTTTTTTGGAGGAGTAGAGGTCGCTAGCACTACTACAACTGTAGCAGTTTCTCAACCTACAGTTTATAACTCTTGGACAAATGCTGAAATTACGAATCCTCTTCATGCAATAAATCAAGACGGGTCATATGTTAGTTTGAAAATCAATCCGTCTTATAATGGCGTTGGACAGGACGATCCTGGCAATTCAGAGTGTAATTCTTTTGCAACTTTGGCTAATGCTGTTGCTTGGGCTAATAATTGGCATTCAAATGGTGTTAGATACGTTTTAACAAATGCTAATGGTATTTATTCTTTTGATATTTCTGCGCCAATAACTTTTGACGGAAATGATCAGGTTATAACTGTTTCAGACTATCAATATCTAAGTCATTTTTCGTTAGTAGCTGACTATAATCCAGGTGTCGAAGAAAATCTTATTGTGTTCAAAGGTTCAAGAATACATATGGAAAACATAACCGTAAAAGGTTATGGTCCAACTTCAGCTTCTGAGCTTGTTGGTATTTTTATTCATCCTTCTCAAGAGCAGTTTTGTTTGCACAACTGTTCTTTTTCTGGATTAAAAGTTGGCGTTTGGGTAATGGGGGCAAAAGGGTATATAAATAGAATCATTTGTCCAGTTAGTGGATCTGATTACTTATTCAAAGAAAGTCTAATAAGAGGCACGGGCGCAGGACATCTTATTTTGACTAATTTAGAAGTTTCAAGTTTTTCTGGCTCTACTAGAACTTTGTACGAAAAACAAGGTAAAATAGTTGATATTACAAATTCTAATGGAGTTATTTTGCAATGGTCATATCTTGACAATGCTCTAACTCTTGAACCTGGATATTCTTCGCCTGGCGGAGATTCTTCAGCATACGGTTTTTTGTACAATACGTTTGACGAGTTATCAGCAGGGGCTTTTAGATTTGCAACAGGGGCCGAATTTCATGTGTATTCTAATTGTTTTGTAAGAGGATGCTCAGATATTCTGAACTCTTTTTACATAAGAATAGCAGGTAACTATTTTTCTGGCGCTGGCGGTGGTCAAAAGTCAAATCCGAGTACAATTATTCAAAAGAGAGCTTGTTTACATTTAGATCAACAACTAGGTGGAGTTGCTGTTGTAAGTAATGTATTTGAGTTGAAGTATAATAACATGCTTTGTTCGGGCATATTGGTTGAGCCAACAGTTATAAAGCAACAAGTTTCAATTTATAACAATATGTTCTTGTTGTGGTCAAATATTGCAAATGAGTCTGCTGTTTGTGATTTAGGCGCAGACAATTATGTTCTTGAAGATTTTCATTTTAGCTATAATACTTTTGTTGACAACAAAATCAATTGTATGTCAAACTACATTCGATACAACACAACACAAACTGCTTCTAATATAAAGTACAATGTTTATCCAAAACCAGAGGGTTTAGAAAATGTTAGAATGGCAATAATAAACGGTGTTCAGTTAGATTCTCTAACATTTTATCCTTCAAACGAAGCAACGTCTTTTGCTATAGAGATAGAAGATTGTTTACCAGAAAGGGCTTTTGCTTTAGATGTTTTGAAATACGAAGGTTTTGAAAAGAATTTACCTCTTGAGTCTATTAACAGAAATTATAGATTAGAGCTTCTTGATTCGTCTATACTTCAGAGAGTTTGCGCTGCTTCTTTTGTTGCTTTTTCTGACGATTCTTCTCAGTTTAGTGTTTCTTCTTCGCTGTCATACAGAAGCCGACCAACAAATATAAATGCAGTTACGAATGATTCTCATAATCTTACATTTGAGATTAGAGACCCTTCTTTTATTGAACAAGATGACGACGGTGTTACTTCTGCAAAAATGATTGTTGGTCAATCATTCGGAAGACCATCGTATGAAGTTGCTGCAAGTTCATATCTTTCTCTTTTGAATGGTGTTGGAGATTACATAAAAACTACCATTTCAACGTCTGTTGAGGCTGATGGTATTGATATTACTGTTGTTTATACAAATGACGGACCATTATCGCAAGTCGTTGGTTCTGCTGCTCAGAAAATGGGAACCATAGATATTGACGGAATATTTTGCGGAAGAAGTGTTTCGTTGCTTACAGATTTGAATGGAATGGGTTTTTACAGTTATATGTTCCATGCAAAACAGGGGCTTTATACTGGTAATGACGCTAGAGAATACCCTTACAAATTTGCTCCTATTAGTTGCTATCTATTAAAGAATCACGCAGTTGTTGTTTCTTGGACTGCTGATTATATCAATTCAGACAAGATGTTTCAAGAAATAACTTCGTCTAGGTCGGGATTTAATGGAATTGTATATTCTAGAGGAAAGACGCAGCTAAAGTGGTTGGCAAATTCAGGAAGTTCTATTTCATATTACAATGATTGTTTACAAAGAGGGGAGTCTTTTTCTATAACCATATCTGTTCGAGTTGCAAGGAACCCGTCTAAATGGGTTTTGAAAACTAAGCCCTGGAAAGACTATTTGCAGTCTAATCATGAAATGGTTCATACAAGAGATCCAAGACCTGTTTTTCTTGAAGTAATGACCACAAATCCTGGTGCTGCACCTTTACTGCTTAACGCATCTTACAATATACCTTCAACAGGATATTCTTCTTACATAAATAACGTTGTTTCAAACGTTATAAACAAGAACTATCAGAGGTATATGGTTTGGGAGATTTTGGGCCATAATGAGAATGGCCTAAATTACTATCCTCAAATCTTGACGCCAATATACAGAAATCAGTATCCCTGGAACGGATATCCAAATATGCTTTCTTCAATATCTGGTCTTCAGAGGCTTGGTGAAGAAATTTCTCAGTTTGGTTTTTATCAAGGTTATGCAGATTTGGTTGCAACAAGTTCAACGGTATATGGTCCATCTGTTGAATATGATACTATTGATTTTACAGATACCGCAAGAATGCAAAAGTTCTATGACGAAGTAGATCTTGCTTCTGATTTATTTTGGGCAAATTCTCTTGGCTTGGACTTCTTTGGTTCTAGTTTCAATCAGAATCAAATGAAGAACGCTTTAGATCTTATGGATGCGTATAAAGAACGGTATCCAAATATGTCTTTGTTGGGAGAAAAGGCAAAGCAAGACGTATTCTGTTTTAGAGGAGCTTCTTATTTGTTTTCATATGACGGAATATGCGGACCTCATCATCTTGCAAACTTTTTAGTTCCAGGAAATGAACATTGGTGTATTGATTATGGTGTTGTAAGGTTTGATTCAACTCTTGTTGAGGAAGAGATTATATACAGACTTGAGGCGATGGCGTCTTATGGTTATGTTGTTGGTGGTTATGGGTTGAATGTATATCCTAATCTAAATCCTTTGTCTTCTAGTCTTGAAGCAGTTGATAGAAGGTTTGATTTTGCAGAAGTTCCTGCCAATTATACATCTACTGTAGCGCCAGCGCCTCCAAGTAATCTTAGATATGGTTTCTATGATAAAGAAAGAAATACGACATATTCAACAGACAGGAAATACATAAAGATATTCTGGGACGCTAATGAAGATCCTGATTTTAGTCATTATATTGTTTATAAGTGTAAGATTTCGAATCAAGTTATAGATTCAACGCCAGCGAATTTTGTCAAGAGGCAGTATACAAAGAACCCGTTCTTTTACGATACGGCAGTTAGAACAAATTCAACCTATTATTACCAGGTTTCTGCTGTTGATGTTTTTGGTAATGAATCCAATAAATCTAGCATTCTTACTGTTCCGTTTGTTCCTGACGATCCTGTTTTGGAACCGCCTTCTTCTGTAACCGCGGTAGGAGATGTTGACCAAAATACAATAACAATAAGTTGGAGTTCATAATTTGCCAGGAGATTTCTCTCATTACAATATCTATCGCTCTGATACTGGAACGCCAGGTACGTTTGTATTTATTGGCACGACAACCAGTACATCGTTTGTTGATAACAACGTTGTTTTAGGTAATACCTATTATTATGTTGTTACCGTTGTAACGTATTATCTTGTAGATGATCTTATTACTTATGAAGAATCTCTTTCTAGTTCTGTTTTTTCCATTACATTTGAGGCTCCGCTTTCGCCTCCACCCCCTCCCCCACCCCCTCCTCCGGTTGCGCCGCCAGTTGTGCCTCCAAGAGGGCCTGTTCCAGACGATGGACATAGAATAGGAACGTATGACTATAGGGTAATAACGGAGGCTATAGCTGAGTCTTATGATCTTGGTAAAGAGAGTCTTAATCCTCTTGTCTGTATGTATAACAATTTGCAAAACTGCGATGTAAATGTTCGTCAAAGACACAGAACAGAGCTTGAGAGCTTTTTAAGAAAAACATATGCATACATAATCTATAAACATCTTGATAATCAACAAGCTATGTATAATGCCGTTAGAGCGCTAAATACTCATGTTATGAGGGAATATGGCGCTGCATATGGATATGACAACATGGACGAATTTCTCATAGATCAGTTTTTAGAGGTTCCGTTGACCTATGCGATTCTTTCGGAACAGGTTGGATATTCGATAACAGTGATAGGAGATGCTAGAGCCAGATGGTCTGACATGCATCTTCTTTGGAAGGATATAACTCTTCCAATGAACAAGATAGGATGGGAGAACCTTTAGTTTGAGGAATTTTTCATGAGTTCGTCTCTAGGCGATAAAACCCCTGCTCAATCGTGTAATGACCTTCTATATCTCAATAATGATAATATAGGAGTCACAAGTGATCTAGTAACCGTTTATGGCGGCAATGGTCTTCCTACGCCATTGAAGTTAGCAACAGAGAAAATGGAGGCTACGTTCAATAAGGGAGCCTTGGTAAAGCCCGTTATTGACTCGTATCATCTAAAATATAATGACATAGGAGAGGTTGGTGCTACTTATCAAATTAGCACAACTGGTGGTAATGTTCAAAAGCTTACGCTTACCGAGAATCTGTCGCTAACGTTTTTGCATAACTTAGACGAAGGTTCTGCATTTGAGTTGACCCTGCTTGTTGAGCAATCAACAGGCGGTCATACCGTTTCATTTCCGTCTTCGTTTAGGAAGCCTGGGCAAACGGATATAACTTTGTCTTCGACTGCTAATGCAATAGACGTATTGAAGCTTCTAACATATAATGGCGGAGAAGATTGGTTGGTTTATAAAGAAGCTTCAGATTTGAGGTAAAAATGGCAAAAGAAAAGAAGCAATTACAAAAGCCGCAGCAAGGCAGTTCTCTTGGCTTGTTGAACGAGTTGAGAGAAAAGATGAAAAAGGAAGTAGCCGGACTGGCGAAGATTCCGAGTATTGTAGAATTCGTAGAGAGTCCAAAGTTTCTTGGCCTTCCTTACGCCAACCCACCTGTTAGTCTTTATGACATACAGAAGCTTATACTTAAGTGTTTTTATAGAGGTAGCGACGGAAACGAGGATTTAGAGCTAACTCCAGAAGATCTCGAAATAATCAACAAGAACGGTCTAAACGATCCTCTCAATGGAGCTTTGTTGGACAAATGGAATTCTGGTAATCAGTTTAGAGAACTTGTTCTTGTTTGGGGTCGAAGATGTCTTTCTGAAAACAGCGAGATTCTTGATACCAAGACAGGTAAGAATTGGACATTTGGAGAGCTTTGGAACTACGGAAAAACTAAGCTTGAATCTTGGACGTTCGATGAACGAGCCAAGAAGATGGTTTCAATAGATAATTGCAACCTAATACTTCAAGGCGTTAGAGATGTTTATAAGATTCAAACAGCTTCTGGACACGAAATAGAAGCTACAGATAATCATCCTTTTTTGACGGAAACAGGATGGGTTCATGTCAAAGATTTGAAACCGAAGGATAAAGTTGCATTAGCTTCTCATCAGCCTTTCTTTGGTAGTTCTACAGAGCTATCTGAAGACGAGGCTGTTATTCTCGGTTATCTTAGTAGCGGTTCTTGTGATTCGGTTGGAGCTTATCTTGCTACGTCACTCAGTAATGGAGATGTCTTTGAGGACTTCAAACAAAGAATAACGAGATATTGTTCTGATTCTAAAATAGAGCCAGCTAGCAATCATAATATAAAGTCTGAAGACGAGCGCAAATATACTTATGTTTATTCTCAAAAAGCAACAAAGGCGCAGCAGAATAATGCTATTACGCTTTTGGATCAAAATGGTTTGAAGAACAAAACGAGTCCTCAGAAATTTGTTCCGTCAAGAATTTTTTCTTCGCCCAAAAATCTTGTTGCATGTTATTTGAAGTCTCTTTTTAGCTGTGACGGAGAAATCTCTTATACAAAGACTTCTCGTTTTACATGCAAGATTGAGGCTTCTTTTTCAAGTTTACAGCTAACAAAACAAGTGCAGCATTTATTATCGAGATTTGGAATATTTTCAACTTTTCAATCTAAATTAATCAATTCTAAACCAGAACATATTTTGGTTATAAGCAAGAATTCTTGTGTTCGTCGATTTGTTGACGAGATTGGTTTTATAGGCAAAGACGAAACGGTTCAAGAGATTGCTCATAATGTTGATATTGAAAAGGTTAGTGATTTGCCAGTTTTTTCGCCAATTGTATCTATCAAAAAGATTGGAGCAAAAAGGACTTTTGATTTGATGGTTTCTTCGGACCCGTCCTTGCAGAATTTTTGCTCAAATGGTTTTATCTGTCATAATAGCGGTAAAGACTTCCTTACTTCTATTATAGCTCTTTACGAAGCGATGAGGCTTCTTGAATGTCCTGGCGGCAATCCTTACGCTGTCTATAAGCTTGGTATGGCAACTCCGTTTACTATTCTCACGATAGCAAACTCGACACAACAGGCAAAGATTTTGTTCCGAGAAATTAAGGATAAAGTTCTAAATAGCGATTACTTTAAGGACAAGGTTTTACCAGAGGGCATTACTGCGGACGCAATCCACTTTTTGACACCAGAAGATAAGCGAAGAAATGAAGAGTTAGTTTCTAAGGGGTTTGCTCCTGGACTGGGTTCTATCGTTGTTCGATCAGGACATAGTAACTCAGACAGCTTGGTAGGTATTTCTTGCTATGTTCTTTTGTTAGACGAGATTGGCTTGTACAAGAATACCGCAGGATCTTCTTCTGGAGATGCTATTTTCAACTCTCTTGCTCCTGCTGTAAAGACCTATATTAGAAAGGTTCCAAAAGTTGATGCCGAAGGGAAGCCAATTCTTGACGCTAATGGACAGCAAGAGTTTGATAAGATTTATGATGGTAAGATTATCTGTCTTTCAACCCCAAGAGGTAAAGAGGGGATTTTCTACGACTTATATCAAAATCATACAGAGGTTGACCACCGACTTGTTTGTAGGGCGGCTACATGGCAGGTTAATCCAATGCAATCAAAAGAAGCTCTTATTCAAGCCTTTCCTAGTATGCCTGAAGAAAAGTTCCGAATGGAGTTTGGAGCGGAGTTTTCGGGCACGGCTGGTGAGAACTTCTTCCCAGAAGAGGTTGTTGAGAAGTGTTTCTCTGATAAGGTTTTGAAGTTTAGAGAAAGAGGTGTTCCTGGTATTTATTACTTTGCTCATTTAGATCCCGCAACTTCAAGTCACAATTATGCCTTGGTTCTTGCTCATAAAGAAGTTTTCTTTGATCAACCGACTTCTAGGAAAGAGTGGAGAATTGTTGTAGACCATATCAAATACTGGTCACCCCTACCTGGTAAGCCAATATCAGTTGAAGAGGTTGACGAGTATGTTGCGGAGTTGAATACAAAGTTTTGTCTTAGCGTTGTTACTTACGATCATTTCAATAGCCAAGAAAGCATAGCTAAACTTAGGAAAAGAGGCGTTCCAACCAAGATGACGCCATACAATAAACAATACAAGAACCTTATTTATGACAATCTGTATCAAATAGCCGTACAGGGCAAGCTTTTTATACCAAATCATATTCTTCTTAAGAATGAAATGAAAAATCTTCAAAGAAAATGGCTTGATAGCGGATATAAGGTGTATCCAAGGAAGGACGGAGATATAACAACCGACGATATTGTAGACGCCTTAGCGGGAGCTTGTTACAATTGCGTTGAAAAAGAGTTGAACAAACTTCCACAAGGAAAATTAGTCTCTTTACCAGTACAAGGAACTAATGATATAGTATGGAGATCTATGTCTGGACAGCCTTATGGGGTTGGACCTGGACAACAGGTTGCTAGGAAATTGGAACAAAGAGCATCGTACCCTCGAAGGGGAGGAATATAAAATGATTTTTAATTTGAAAAAAGCACAGGTAATCAATAACAGCGTAACGCCTCAATCAGTTGCTGTTCCGTCTCATTCTAAGAAGTATAACCTTTCTTTAGAAGGAAATGGTAGCGTCAAGTCTATTAACGGCCTTCTTGAGGCAGACCGCCGTTCTTTGGGAGAAAGCCCAGAAACTCATGAGGGTCTTTTGAATGAAGTTCGCCGTAAAGCTTCTGTTTCGGAAAAGATAACAGAAGGAGCGATAGAGGACGCTGATTCTCCATTGTATCCTCATAGACAGTTTAAGGGTGGAGAAGATAACTACACCGTTTCTCCAATTGACGCTCTTGCTCATGCTAATGATAGAAAGTTTAGAGACGCTTTCTCAAAAGCAAACAAAGGAGCCGACACCTCTTTCTGGGATAAGTTTGTAGGCGCTCAACTTGATGGAGAGCCTACAAAGGTTATGGTTAACTTACCAGAAAAGGGTAGTCAGCTTCAAAATAGCCCTCATAGATTTGGAAACCTTGACGGTCTTCCTCACGATCCTGATGCGGCAACAAATAGAGAGCATCTTGGTAAAGAGTTTGACATAAAGCCAATGAATAAGAAAGAGAAGCCAATTGAGATTACGGCTTCTCTAAAGAGCGCAGACAAGCTCTTGTTTGGTATTTACCTAAAGGCCAGTAGTGAAGGTAGAGACCTTACTGCTTCAGAGAAAGAGATTGTCTCGGCGATCAATAAAGACAAGGTAAGTATTCTTATGTCTTTAGCTCAAACAGAAGACCCTCTTTCTGCTGATCCTAATAATCCACCATTTGATCCTAATGTTCCTCCATCGCCAACACCAGAACCTTCTGCTAACCCTCAGGATAACGTAGCTGATTTTATGGACGGAAATCCAACAGTTAGCGGTGATGAGCATTATTGGGCAACACAAAGCGGTTTTTCGCCTCCCGTAGATGATATGACCGATCCAAATGCTCCTGTAGACTTAAATGCTCCTGCTGATCCAAATGACGATTCGGGATTTGATTTCCCTGATCCTATGTCTGGTATTTCTGGAGTAACAAGTAGAGACGTTTCTTATACTGGAGGAATTGGTCAAACAACACCAAGCGAACCTGAGTCTCCTGTTGATAATGCAATCAAACCGCAAAATCCGCAAGAGGATACTATTGAAGATGCCCCCTTTTAACTTATCCAAAACAGCTAGAAGAAATCCGCCAACCGCATTTAACCCTTCAGATCCCTTAATGGTTGATCCATATAGGAAGTCAAAGGGTAAACCAAATAGCGGTGCGGGAGATGATCTTTTAAGGCCAGGAGAAACTGGTGGCGGTCCTTTATCTCAGAATAAAGAATGGCCCACAGACCAGCCTTTTATTACAGACGATGAAGGTCGTCCAAAGAATGATAACGGAACTGGTATTGTAACTGATTATGGCCTAGAATTGCATGATGATTATCAAGGCCAAGGCGGGTCTTCTAGTTCGGACGCAGCTTTGGGAAGGAATCAGACGGTTACTCGGCAGATAGACGATAATAGGGACAGAAAGCCGTTCAATTTGAATGGCGGCGATGGCGTACTTAGAGGTCTTAGAAAGAGACTTAGAAGCATATAAGGAAAAAGCACATGAAGATCAAGGTTGCAGATAGCGTAAAGGGTAAGTTGAATATTGTTGGATTACCAGGAACTCTTTTGGCTGGACAAGAAGCAGATTTGACAAAAGAACAGTTTTTGTCTTATCAGGTTCAAGGGCTGTTGAAGAGTGGTATTTTGCAATCAAGCAGTTATAAACCTTCAGCGAGTTTGCAGTATAAGAATAGCACTGGAAACAAAATTAGAATGCCTTGGGGACAAATTATTGGACCTAATCAGGTTTTTGATGTCGAACTCGGGAATTCGTCTTCTGTTCAATTTTTGAATCTTGTTAAAGAAGGGTTCGTGTCTCGATTTGAAACGTCAAAGACAGAAGTGGAAGAAAAGCCTAAGGTCGCAAAAGGAAGGAAACCTAAGACTGTTGATAAATCCCCAAAGAATATGAAAGACGTTGTTGCCTCTCAAAAGCCACCGAAAGACACTTATATTCATGACCCAGATGTAAAAACAAAAGCTTATGTTGAAAATAGAATTGCTGAAATCGACAAGGATCTTGAAGAAGGTAATTTTGTGGATAAGAAGCAAACAAGAGATAGGCTTCTCAAAATGCAAAACAATCTGAGAAATCAACAGAAAGAGTAATAAATGTTACAGTTGGCTTCTAAAAATGTTCCTAAGAATTGGCTCAAAAGGAGAAAGAAAGATCAGGTAAAGCTAACAACTTACTGGTCAAATCTTTATCCAGAAGATTATGCCAAAAAGATGACCGCTGATTATGAAAATCGGTTGGCTGCTACTTTTAACGCATTGAAGAAGTTGGCTAGTGAAGCTAAAGACGTTGTTTTTGTTGGCGAACTCAGGCAAACTAGAGATGGGTTTGTTTATGTAGATGTTCCTAACTCTATCTTTGCTGGATTTATGCCTTTCTTGGGAAATGAAGCGGAAAAGCCGCCTAAGAATGAAAGACATTACGACGATATCGGCGCTCATATAACAGTTATGAAGACAAAAGAGATTTCTGAGCGAGGTATTCGATTTGAAGACGTAGGTAAAAAGATAAGTTATAAGATAACAGGTGTTGAGCAAGTTGATAATCCTGACGGTTGGGAGGAAATGCAATCTGTTTGGTTTTTGAAGGTTGAGGCTCCTCAGCTTGAAAAGCTTAGACAGAAGTACGGCTTATCTCCAAGGATAAAGGATCATGATTTTCATATTACTCTTGCAGTCAAGAGAAGACCAGTAGAGGATACAACCCTTGTATGATGACATTAAAAAAGAACTGTTGATTCATAAGATTACTCTAAAAGGTAATGGTATTGTTTCTTTTGAGGGTAAGAGTCTTCCGATTTCCCACTGCGCTGGACTGTTCAAAGCTAAAGCTAAAGCTTCATACGAAGTTGTTGAGAAACTTTGGGACGAGGTTTGTTCTCTTTTGTCTGAAGAGACAGAAGCTAAAACGAATCCTCCTGAAGGAATTGACAGTGTTTTTGTTCATGCTTTGCAAGGTCTTTATAGAATGCTTTATTTGTATCCTGGTCTTCTTAGATTTGATGAAATTCAAAGACAAGTTGGACAAGCTTTGTGCAGGGATATCAACTCTTTTTCGTATAGGGTAATGTCTAAAATCATAGAGTATAAGTTGGGTATTGAGTGGGTGAGCCATTTGATTGCCAAGAATCTCTATCTTAGAGCTTTACTTTTAGTTGTACAGTATCCAGACCAAAAAGAGATTTCTGCGAAGGGTGTTCATGGACCTTATTCTAATCTAGATGTTCCAATGCAGGAAAGAGTTTTTTCTTGGTCAGCTATTGACGAAGAGCTTAGAGGAAGAGGCCGGGATATTAGGAATCAGAGAAGGTACAGAATGGGTCTTGAGGGGTATCATGATCCTTGGGTTAATGAGGGTTTCAAATGGAGAGAACTCCGTAACGAACCTTACTTGTGGGGTAAAAGGGAAGATGAGAGTCCGTATCCTAGAGGAACAATGAGGCCATGAGCAATTGGTATAAAACATCTCAAATGCAAACTTTGAAGTTTGATCCTAAAAGGCTCAAAAACCCTAATCAACCAAACCAGATAGATCCAAGGGTTAGGACTTTTCAGCAAGCTTTTACAACATTAGCTCTAAATAGTATAACGCAACTTTCTCAGGCTGATGTTATGGCTCTTGATTCTATACAAATGGAAATACGAAAGAAGCTTCGTTCATTCGGAGTTCAAGTGGGGTTCTAATATGCAAAAAACTGCTCAACAATCTTTGATTGATATACTTATACAAATAATGCCAGCGTTGCAAGACGCAAGAGCAAGACTTGTTAATAGGGGTGATGGCGCTAACAAGCAGTTGTATTCTATGTGGTCTGATACGGAGAAGTTTTCGAACCGCAAGTTTTTGAAGCCTGCAAACTTAGCTTCTGGTGAACTCAAGAAAATGGTGGAGTCTGGCCTTGTCGAAGATCAAGGTAAATACCTCAAAGTTACAGAGAAAGGCGCTCAAGCTTTGAAGGTTATGATTCTCAATGACGATACGTTTGCTTTAGAAAAGAAAGCCTCAAAAGAAGAAATTGCTGGATGGTACTTGAGAGTTAAGAATGCGGATCTTACTTCTACAGATTGAAAAAAGAAGAGTCAAGAAAGCGCAAAAGGTTGAATCAACTCATTTTTGGTATAATCCAGAAACAGAGTCGATGGAAGCCCATCGTTGCGGTAAGCTTTCTTTTGTTTTTGATATTCAAACCGCTCGTCTAATGCCAAAACCTGAAGACGTTTATATCAATGTTTATGAAGAGATTAGTAATAAGCAAGATATAGAGAAATGGATTCAAAGTCATAACGATTATGTTGTGATTAATTCCGATTCTAGCTCTATGAATCAAATTGCTATCAATGTTGACGACGAGGATATCAATTTTATTGAGCAATCATTGAATTTCGCAGGCATTAGATACGATTGAGTCGTATACTTCTAGATATTTCTTTGCGCAAATATCCCAGTTGTTATCTTGAACAAACTTATATCCATTTTCAACAATAGAGTCTCTATGCTCTTTTGAGTTGAATATCTTGTTTATCTCGTTTGCGAGTTCAATATGATTTTTTGGTCTTGGTATAATGCCTTCTAGGTCGTCAAATAGATGACTTTCGCTGGCAAGAACAGGTCTCTTATTTGCAAGAGCGATTCTTATTGCTCCGCTAGCGCCAAAGACTTCGTTTGAAGGATCTATGACGTAAGGGAAGATTGCGATTTTTGCAAGTCTAAGATAGAGGTTTATCATTTCTTCAGTTTGATACTTTTGTATGATAACAATGTTCTTTTCTATATCAAGTTCTTTTGCAAGAGCCATTAACCTTTTGCAGTATTCAGCATTTGCAGCAAGATTATGGCTATTAGTGCTGCATAGATAAATGTATTGCATGTTTTGGTATTTCTTTTCCATAGACTTGAGTTGAGCAACTGCCATTAAAGCTCTGTCAACGCCTTTGTATGAGAAACCAAAGCCAAACTGTAAAATAGTATAAGGGTTTGTGCATATATTCCATAGTTCATTTGTATCTTTGAAGCTGATACATCCATGAGGAATGACGTATGTATTGCTTGTGTTTCCAACTTCTTTGAGGGTCTTTTTAGCTTCGTTAGTATGAACGATAATGTTCTTTGCAGATTCGCTATAGACTGCCTTATCGAGATGCTTGTAGACACTGTGCATTACGACAACATATGGTATCTTGTCAAAAGACTGCATGAGTTGCATGAATTTGAAAGCGTTTGGAAAGATACCATATTCGTGCTGTATGATAATAAAGTCAGGAGCGTAATCTTTGACTAAATCAATAAGCTCATGAACGTCTTCTCCTCTTTTCCAGCAGCGTATCATGCCTTTTTCTTGGATATCAATATTTCCTTCGACATGCTCGGAAAAGATAGCAATATCTTTGACTTGTTTTCTAAGAGAATCAACAAGAAACTGGCTATAAGTTGATATGCCACATTTGTCTTTCCAATTACATATCACAGCAATTCTTAGTTCGCTGTGGTTCTTTTTTACCTTAGCTCCAATTTGTTCGGCAATTTTTCTGGGAAGTTTCTTGTATATTTGCTTGTTCCAGTTTTGATTATTTGGAACAGACACGATACCAAGGCCTTCGCTTTTGACTGGCTTTGTGGAAACAATTCTTATAATGTAGTCGCTATCATACAGTAGATACATAATCAACAACTCCTCAAGTCAAGATGATTCTTTTGTTTAGTTCCCCAAGTAAAAGCTTGTTGATTGAAACAAGGCTTCCAATCTCTTCTTTAGCCTCGGTGTTGAAGATTGCGTTTTTCAAAATTGATTTTGCCTTTGTAATATTGAAGTCTTCATATCCTATAGAGGCTTTTTCGTATTTTATGGTTTCAAGGAAATACTTGTTTTTGTGGCTATGAGTAATATCGAGAAAAGGCGTTTCTGTAGCGCAACTAAATATTGACGAATGCAGTCTTGTACTTACAACAGCATCGCTTGCTGAGATAATATCGAGAGTCTCTTGAACATCAAGCTCATTATAAATCATGCAATTCTTTTTCCACCATTTGCATTTTACAGCAACCATTCCATTTGATATTCTGTCATCCCAAGGTTGTTTTGTTCCAAATGGTACAAATATAAAACTTGCTGGCGTTTCGTCTATTGCAATTGAAAGGTCAAAACAGAACCTATCGAATCTTGATTGTTCGTAAGCTGTTGTTCCATGAGGAGGAACCAAGTGTCCATTGATTACTATTGCAACTTTCTTTTGATATAAGTCGTTTCTGTTTTTAATGAAATGCTCTTCAATAAGTGATGCGCCTTTTTCTTTATTACCTTCAAGTATAAAAGAAAAATCAGGATATAGTAGGCATTCAACACCGATTTCGGAAAGTCTTTTTACTGATTCTTGATCTCGAACGATTATTGTTCTGAAGCCATTGAATTTTTCTTTATCTTGTTTCTTAGAAACAGTAACAGACATTATATGCTTAGGTTTATTAATGCTTGCAAACTTATCAAGAAGTTTTGTTGTTAAGATATCTCCGCCTCCAATAATGTAGGCGTCAGCGTCTTTTATGGGCCAATCAGAAAAGACGAGATTATAGTCTGGGAAAATCTTTGGAAAAGCTAGCTTGTAGCTTTCGTCTCCGCAGTTGCTTTTACTATACCATCCAACAACATTTACTGTGTTGCTATCCATGTAATTTTCCTGAAAGAACTCTTAATGTTACATTGTAATATGAAGCCGTCTTTTACAATCTTTACATCGAACCAATCTTGATGAGAACCGCAAACGGGAATGCAGGGATTTCCGTCTAAACTAATAAATACATGCTTAGGCGTCCATCCTGGTTTGACTTCTATTTCGGAAATTGACGAAGATACTGTTAGATTTCCGGATGCACTATATCCGAAAATCAATTTGAGAATGAATGTGAAGATATTGATCATTTGGAACCTCCGCTTAAGGTCACTTACTTTTACAAAAAGACGTTCAAAACTCCTACCTAAGAAGGGATAATCTTTTCAAAGACGTAAGTAATTCTATGAATCTTAATGCATTGCCAACTTTGCGAGTAAAAATAGCAGACACAATCGAGTCTCAGGCTCGGGGTTTAATGTTCGTAAAGAGCATGCCTCGGGATTGCGGTATGCTATTTGTTTTTTCATCGAACAGAAAACTCAGCTTTTGGGGAGAGAACACTTTTATCCCTCTTGATATTGCTTTTGTAAATGATAGAGGAAGAGTTGTCAATATTGAAACAATTTCTCCTTTATCTAGAAAGTCTGTTTCAAGTTCATCTCCATGCCAGTTTGCTGTTGAGGCTAATCTTGGATTTTTTCAAAGCAACGGCATCAAGCCTGGTGATATGATGGTTTTCAACAAAAATGCGTCTGTGGTTTCCTTTGCTAAAAGAAATTCTAAAGAGCCGATATCTTCTTTAAGACTTGCTCAGCAAATGACAGACGAAGAAATGCTTTCTAAGTTTCCAACATTATCTGATTATTTCAATCATCTTGATTCTCAGAATCAACAGTTACAACAGCCGCAGAAAATAGAAGAAACCAATTTGCCTGTTCTAAGTCAAGACGAGATAGGTCAGTATATAGAAGATTCGATACAAGAACAACAAGACATGCAACAAGAAGACGGCTTAGCGGTTGAAGAGCCGCCTTCTCCTGAAGACGCTCAAGAACAGGAGCAAGAAAGCTTAGAAGATCTTCAGCAAAGAATTCCAACATTTAGTAGCGTGTCTGAAGCTTTTAATTGGGCGCAAGAAAACAAAGAAGTTATGAAGATTTCGTATCAAACAAAATCAAAAAAGAAGGGACTTCGCTTCTTTGGTAATAATGTAATAACAAGGTATATTGAGCCTCATGGAAGGTTTACGTCTCATCCAGAGAATGAGCCGTCCCATGAGATTCTTGTAACTTTTGACGAAACCGTTGGAGGAATTAGGGCGTTTCGTATGCAAAATGTAAGAGAGTTTTCTATTGTTGGGAAAAAGTTCAACCCTAAGTTTATTGTTCGATAAAGGAGCCGATTCAAAATGGATAATATCATTCGATTGCTTGTTGAAGCAGCAGAAGCGCTTGACGCTCAAGGCTTACGAGCTATAGCAGATAAGGTTGATAAGGTAGCAAACAAGACTTTTGATGTCAAAACGGCTCAGTATGTCGGTATACAGGGCTATGCTATTAGAAACTCTAGATGTTGGGGTAATTGCTATAGGCAGAAGAGGACTTCTTCTCCAAATAAGTCTGCTCAACAGGTTTGGACAGAATGCCATAAAGAATACGTTGAGTCTTTGAATAATGACGGTTCTAAGTGGGATAAATATGCAGGCTCAGAAAGTAACATTAAAGTGGGTTCTGAACTTCATGCTTTTTCTCAAGAGGTTAATGCAAAAATTGCAAGCAAAGTTGAAGAAAAGGTTGCGGAAGGTTTAGATATTGGTTCGGCTGTTTATGCTTCGATTGAAGAAGTTGCAAATGAGCCAAATGAACTTATGATTTCCGCAAGTAACGAAATCATGGATATTGCGTCTAGACTTGTTTCTAATCCAGAAATAGCTGAAAAGCTTACAGCCGCTGCTGAGGAAATGGTAAAAGAAGCTGGTATAATGGACTTTTTCAAGGGTGTTGGACAGGGCGTTAAGAACTGGGGCAGTAATCAGTCTTATACTGGAAAGCTAAGTTCATCTATTACGAAATTGAACAGCAATTTTGAAGAATTTAAGAAAGCCTATGGACAAGCTAATCAGACTTGGGGACAGTTTTCTGGTAATATTTCTTCTTTATCGCAAGAGCTAAACACTGTTGCAAATGATCCAAATTCAACTCCTCAACAAAAGCAACAAGCCTCAACAGCAATACAGCATCTTAGCAATGTTTCCGGATTGATAAAGGCAAAAAACATTCAAGGTGTAATGCAGAACTGGCCTAATACTCTAACTTCTTTGAATTCTATATTGAGAGGCAATTATGGCGGTTCTCCATCGGGAGGCGCTCCTTCTGCTCCAGCCGCTCCAAGCGGTTCTCCAGCAGGTGGAACGCCACCCGCAGCGCCTGGAGTTAATCCAGCAGCATCTTCTAACCCATTAGGAGGGGCCGCTCCCGCAGCGTCAGCAGCAGGTAATCCTATTGGAACAATGCCAACAGGATCGACTTTTAGCGGTCCATCAGGAGGCCCTTCTTCTAGTTCTATTACAGGACCAGGACTTAATAATCCCGCTCCTGCCGCTCCTGCCGCTCCAGGAGTTACTCCTCCAGCAACGCCCGCCGCGCCCGCAGGTCGTCCGCCACAACCAAGAAACAAAGGTAAGTTTGCTCCAAGAAAACCTTAACTGAAAAGAAGGAATTTTGGAAGATAACTAGAAATCAAGAACAGGCTAAAATAGCCATTAGATCCAAAGGAGTGTATTGATATGAAGTTTTATACGAACAAGATCTCGACTGGTAAGGCCCAGAACTTCGGCGAATTTGTACAAAAGCTCGCCGCAAGCAACGCAGCTTTCTCCAAGACAGCTTCAACTGCTGCGCCAGAGAAGGCCGAAAAGACTGCCAATATTGCTAACCTTGGCGACAAGAAAGCTCCTCCATTCGGTAAGAAGGAAGAGAAGAAGGACGGCAAGGGAGTAGAGAAGGCTGAAGGTACAGAGAAGGAATCTTGCAACGCTTCCGCTGAGAAGGAAGTTAAGATTGCTAAGGACGAGTGCTGCAAGGAAAAGGACGGCGAAATGCATGTCAAGAAGCAGGAAATGGATCCTGTTGGCGGCACAAATACCGGCAAGCCAGAAGGCGAAAAGAAGAAGGCTTCTGTTGCAAAGAAGGCTGATAACTCTGAAATTCCAGCAGAGAATAAGGGCGTAACCCATGAGGTTGATAAGTGCTGCGGCGCTCCAACGAGCGGCGACGGTAGCGAAGGCTCTAAGAAATCTGAAGGTAAGAGCGAGGCTAAGGCTGAGGAGAAGAAGGAAGCTTCTGCTTCTCGCAGAATGGTTCGCATTGCAAACCTCGACTCCAAGACTAAGAATGAATGGAAGAACTACTGGAAGAAGCTTTACCCATCCGAGTACGTTGACGCAATGTTCGCTGATAAGTAATTTTCTTCCAACAATTAGGAGTTCGTAATGCGCATTGTCCCGAGCGGTACTAAAAGAACAGTTACGGCTCAGCAAGCCAAGCCAGGGAGTCCTCCTCCAAGAGAGGGGATTCAGCAGGAGGATATAACTCCTGCGGCAAAGCCTGCTGAGGGTGGTGACTTTAATCCAATGGCTAAGCTTGATAATACACTCCAAAAACAGCAAAAGCCAACGGCAAAACCAGCAGTTCCAAATCAGCAGCAGCTTGCGAATTCTCTAAAGTTTCCAGGCTCTCAACAACAACAAGACCCCAAGCAAGCTATTGCTAAGAACATTGAGAACATTCAAGCCTTCAAAGAAGATTTTACAGGCTTTGTTCAAAAGTTCAATATCAATATGCAGCTTATTACAAGAGATAAGAATAAGCGAAAGATGCTTGACCGAATGTTTAAGATAGCTCCAACAACAGGTAAAGGTCGTATTGAAATACCTGGTTGGTGGATTGGCCCAGATGGTCAGCGCCATGTTATACAATATACAGAAGCGTATCAGTCTTTGAAGGAAATAGCAAACAACCATGAGTTTGAGATTGTTCCAACAGAGATGGGTATGGGCGAGGATGTTTATGTATTTGACGTAAATCCTTTATCTGCTTCAGTTGACGAAACTCCTGCTCTTAATGGATTAGAGCAGATGTATGGTAGCGGAGCGGGTAACGCCGATCATGGCGAGAGAAAGGCCGCAGAGTCTAGGCATTCTCTTATCAAGCAAAGTCACAACGAAATTCTAGCCTCTCTCATGAAGAGCGGTTTTGGAGGTAAAAGATGATTCGTAAACAAGCTCAAAAATCAAGCCTTGTTGACGCTCTTCTCGGAACGTCAGATAAGAAGATTGATTATCGTAAAGAAGTTAATGAGAGACAGCCAGAAATGAAACAGGCCAAGAAGATTGAGAAAGATCGTTCTTGGGCTAAGCAAGAGAATAGGGTTGCTGAATATAACAATCCTATTGCTCGCGGTGTTTCAAGTGTAAGACCTTCTCGTTGCGCAAGCAAGGGCGGTATTACCGATATGGGTGGTCCAACAAAGCAAATTGGTTGTGAAAGCAATAACTCTGTTTGGAATTCTGATATTCTTGGAAAGAAGGCAGAAAGCATTTCTTCTAGAGAAGCAACCGCAGAAGAGAAGGCTTCGTCTGATAGAATTCGTCAAAAGAAGCAAGCAGAATATAAGCAAAGTATGGGTCCGAAGCTTGGCGAGGACGCCGACGCTCTTGCTCAAAAATCTTCTTCTGTAAATCCTGCTTCTGCTAAGAGTAGTGGTAAGGGATGGGTTCCGTCGAATAGGCTTAGCATGTTTGATAGTAACTTGAATTTTGATAGACTTACAGCTATTGAGAATAGGGTTAGCCCTAAGGTTGCAAAGCAAGAAGTAAAGAAGGCGAGCCATCTTGGTAACAAGAAAGTTGCTTCTTCGAAGGACATGACTAACAGATTTGTTGACGGTATAGTTGATCAGAAGAAAGACTCTTCCTATAAGAGCGTTCATGACGATGCAACTTCTAGATTGTTCAAGGTTTTGTCTGAAAGAAACAAGGAGTAACTAATGCCTGTAACGCCAGGACCATCTGCTGCTAATGGAATCGAAAAGGTTAATCTTGGACTTGCTCAGCAAGCCAATAACAACCTTCAGGCTGTTAATCCAGGCGTTGACCCAACAAGGCCAAAGTTTGAACAACAGAACTTTTTATATACACTAAGGCAGGAGCTAGAAATGGCTCAAGAAGAGGCTTCTCAAGGAATCGAAAGCGTTGATCAAGAGCAGCTTGAAGTAAATGACGTTGGAGGTATTCCTGTTATGGCTTCTTATTTTAGTTTGGCAAAGGTTGCTCAATTTCAAGCAGATCCGATGATGGCGGGAGATCCTGCTGGACTTCCAATGGGAGAGCCAGCAGCGGACCCGATGACTGATCCTTCAATGGAGCAGCCTCAGTCAGATTTGCAGTCTCAGTTTAATAGTCCGCAAGAGCTTCAAGCTTTATTGGATCAGAATGCGGATAATCCTGAGTTTGTAAATGAAATAGTTCAATCTGCTCCAACTGATAGTCAATCTCTTGTTAGAGATGCTGTTCAAAGATACTATGAACCAGAGAGAGATCCTGCCGACAAAACAATTATAGCGGCAGAAGTTTTCAAAGCCATTCACGGCAGAGGACAAGGGGAAGAAACAGTGGATGCGACTTATACTCAAGCTTCAGCAGAAAATGCTGTAAATGAAACATTGAAGATAATCGAGGCGTTTGCTAAGAAAGCCGCTTCGTCTCAGAAACTCAATAAGAAAGCTTCTTACAATCTAAAGAAAGAAGCTCAGTATGGTGTTAATAGAAATGGCGGAAGTGAGTTCATTAACTTCGGTCCAGAATCTAAGAGGGTCTTTCCTCATAGCAATACAGGACTTCTCGGTAGCGAGTGGCATAACTGGATTAGAGGTCGAGACCATAACTTCATTTTCGACGATAGAGCGTTTGATTTTGAAACTTTCTGGCGCGGCAATATAATGGATAAGTACAGCCAGCCTTATCGTAATGATAAGGGAGAATGGGTTGGTGGCTATATCAACAAGAGATTTGATGTAGATCGCAATATTCCAGAAGGCAATAATTTACAGTTATTGCCAGGTCAACGCCGTCGTCCATATTTGCCAGAGTTTGCGACTATAGAGGCTCGCATGGAAGCTTCAAGAAAGAAGATGGCAGACGATAGGGGATACGAGCCAACTGATACAGAAGCCAAACCTTATAACTGGAAGGAAGCTTCTGTAAAAAAAAAGTGATAGCTCAGTCTCTTCCTAAGATACCGTCTCTTCCTCCGATAAATAAAGTTAAGCCTCTAGCTCTTGAAAAAGTATGTCCCTCATGCAGTTCGGATAACACTCCGACTGCTGTTTTATGCGCTAATTGCGGCGCTGATATTGCAAAAATAAGAGCGCTTCCAAAGCAAAGAAAAAGAGATCAAGAAGGCGAACAGAAAGGGCAAAATCCTCACGAGACCCTTATGAGCGGTGTTCCTATTAACAAAGTTCATGTACCAGGATTCGCTTCTACGGCTCAATCTATGATTCCAACAAAAATGAATCAGCCAGTTAAACCGATGAAACCAAATAGGAAGAGAATCTCGGACGACGACATTCAGGTTGTTGACGAAAATCATTTATCCAATGTCGAAAGATCGGCGAATCATTTGGGTCTATAATAGGATGATATATGGCAGATAAACCAATTAAGATGCAACTACCGAATAAGCAGGCTGTTAGTAAGATAGCTTCTGCTAAGGGTATTGTTATGAAAGACGGAGACGCAACAGCTAAGCCGTATTCTACTTCTAGCGTTGTTAGCGTTCCAATTACAAAGGCTGCTCAGTTTGCGGGTTCGGGCGCTAATGTTATTATGGCTCAGCCCATGTTCTTTTCGCCTTTGCATACTCCTCAAAACTGGCAGATTGCAAGTAAAAGAAAAGAAGTTTATCAGTGGGCAAGGTTCTATTATGAAAATGAACCAAAGGTTGCCGCTGGTATAGATTTTTATTCTCAATTCCCGATTAATGGCTTAAAACTTGAATGCAAGAAGAAAAGCGTATTACGCTTCTTTGAGAGACTCGTTGAGAAAATAGAGTTGATGTATTGGCTTAGAATGGTAAGCCATCAGCGTTTTCTTCTTGGCGACGTTTTCGTAATGACCGAAATCGAGTGTCCCCATTGTAAGGGTACTGGCGTTGATTCCGAAAAGAACGAGCCATGTAATCACCCTGACGGTTCTATAAGTAAACTAACTGTTCTTAATCCTGACTGGATTGAGGTAATGAAGACTCCTATTTCGCAAGAACCTCAGATTGTTCTTTTGCCAGATGAAGAGCTTCAAAGAATTATTCAAACAAAGCAACCTAAGTTTTTGTATGATCAAATTCCAGACAATATCAAAGTTCAGATTATGGCTAAAAGGCCTATTCTGCTTTCTAATAGAGTTACGAGCCATGTAAAGCATGGTGGAAGCCCTTATGGAACTTACGGAGAATCTCTTCTTCGTAGATTGTTTACTGTTTTGGCATACAAAACAAAGCTCATGACAGCAAACTGGATTGTTGCTGAAAGACTTATACTTCCGGTTAGAGTTGTTAAGGTTGGTTCGGACGAGAGGCCAGCAGACGATGACGCAATTGCGGACGTATCGGCTCAGCTTGCTGCGGTCGCTAATGACCCTAACCTTACCATTGTAACTCATAATAACTTTGATTATGAATGGTATGGAGCAAGCGGCAAGATACACAACATTAATCAAGAACTTGAATATGTTGGTAAAGAGATTCTTGACGGTCTCATGCTAAACCAAACTCTTTTGAATGGAGAGATGGCTGGTTATAACTCTGCACAGGTTGGTGTTGAGGTTATGATTCGTCGTTTGGAGTCTTGGAGAAACGAACTTGCTCAATGGATTGAGAAACACATTTTCCTTCCTGTTGCTAAGATGCAAGGTTTTATTGACGAAGAGGCTTCTGAAGAGTTCAAAGAAACTGTCTATTTGTTTCCAAAAGTAAAATGGGAAGATTTAAGGCTAAGAGATAATACTAATCAACTTCAGATGTTTTTGCAAATGCAGCAAAGCAATCTTATTTCCGCACAAACACTGCTTGAGCAGTTTGATTTAAATTACGATCTTGAAATAGAAAGAATTAGAAGCGAACAAGTTCAGGCAATGCAAAATGGACAGCTTATGGCCGGCGGCGGGCAAATGGGCGGTGGTATGGGTTGGGCCGGCGGCCTGGGCGGCGGTGGCTTGGGCGGCGGTGGCTTGGGCGGTGGTATGGATATGGGTGCCGGCGGAATTCCAGGCGCTGGTGGTATGGATATGGGTGGAGGAATGGGTGGCGCTCCAGGCATGGATGGAGGCGTTGCGGGCGGCTTGGGCGGCGGCGGCATGGGCGGGGCTCCTGCTGGCGTTGCGGCTAATAGTGATGGAAAAATCTATAGAAGAGGTCAAGCTCCTAAAGCTAAGGAAAATGAAGTACAACCTGCAAAACCAACAACAATACAACTAACAAAACCAGAATCAAAAATGTATAGAACGCTTCTTTCTATGAAGCTTCCTTTTAGGCTGTTTGCTCAATACAAGCAGCCAGTTCCAAATGATTCCAACTTTTACTTAATGGATTTTGCAATTCCTGAACTTGGCGTTGATATTGAAGTAGACGGCGAAAAGTGGCACTCTTCTGTTGAAGATAAGCAGAAGGATAAAGAGAGGGATATGACTCTTGCTTCTTATGGCTGGAGGGTTTTGCGATTTACCGAACAAGCTATTGGTGAACACTTAGACAAAGTTGAACAAGTTGTTCGCAAAGAGGTTGAAGAAGCTTCAAAAGAAAAGAAAGCTTTGTCTAAGAAGGCACAAGCAGGTGAAAGTTCGAACTATAAACCTGTTGGATTTAGTCCTTTTGAAGGATGTGTTGTTTCTAAGTATATTGTAGATAATGGAGCTAAGCAAGGATGAATGATTTAGTTTACAACTTAGAGAAAACAGCAGGTCGTAAACGAATCAAGGACCGAGGTATTAAGTGGGAAGAAATATACCGAGAAAGGTCAATGCCTCTCAAAGAAAAGTTTGAAGAGCAAGTTGGCCCTGGAGCTTATTATAGATGGGAAGGTCACGACTATACAACAAATTCAATTTATTATGTTGTTGTTGGGCCTTCTATACAACATAATGTAGGTAAGGTTTTCTTTGCGGGTATCAAAAAAATTCCTATTGAAGAGTTTACAAAAGATCCTGATACAAAGACTTATAGCCCGTATGGAGAGTATTTTCCAACAATAAAGGGAGCGCTTATTTACGCAAGTCAAAGATGGGGGACTCCTGTACCTAAAGGTCAAGTTCCATATAATAGAGAATCTCTTGTAAACGCAGATATACCGGAGCATGTTAAGGCATGAGCATCGATCCAAAATCAATCATTAGTAATCTTTTGCTAAAGCAAGCGGACATGCCCGCTATGCCTGGCTCTATCAATATTAAGAATCGAAGTCTTGATTTTCATGTATTTGATAGGAATAGACTCAAACAACATCTTTCCAAATTACCAGATGTTGTAAAACAAAGCATACAAAGACAGATAGCAGAATTTGATAGAGCTTTCAAGCGTTTTCCTGCTGCTAAATCAAATGAATATTCTGGCATGCTTCGTATCGCTTACGCAGAAGACCGACTCATTGGTGATTCTGAACTTAAGGATCTTCAAAGAGAGCGCCCTGAGCTTTTGCAGACAGCGCAGTTTGCAAGAGAGTACGGCTTGCAGCTTCCTTCAAGCGCTTCAGGTTTTTCTGGCGGAAACAAGATAGATAAAAGTATTGGTTCTAAGCATTGGTTTTCTATTTTTGGTTATGCCTATCAAGATTTAGCTGCAAATGGTCTTCAGTATCATGTGTCGCAAAAATACAATAAGATACCTCGTCAGATTCAAGAGAATGTTGGCGGAAAAGAGTATCCTAACTCAACTAACGGAAACTTTCAAGTTGTTCCGTCTGGCGAGGGTTTTACGTTTGGTATTGTAAACGTTCATGGCGTTACAAATGTTTTTGATTCCACTGTTACTACAAATACGATTACGATGAAGAAATTCTTTAACGATCCTATTATTATGAATCGTAGCGCTGTTTATGTTTCTCCTGTAGAAGGTCTTGTTCCTGACGAGCAAGCCGCTGCTGCTCAGTTTAATCCTCAGTCTTTGAATATACGTTATGTCAATAATGCTGATATGATTATCAAAAATAGCCCTGAACAAGCTAAGTTTATTTGGGGAATTTTTGCAGATCCAGAATCAGGCGCAATGTATCTTCAGAAAAAGATAAGATATGGAGCCGGTGGTCGTCCAGCTATTAACAAAGAAACAGGCGAGAGAATCGAGAGGGTTACTGGCGAGAAGCTTTATTTGTCGCAAGAACAAGTAACTGCTCTTGCAAACAAGAATACTCTTGGTAAGGTTTATAGAGTAACTGCTCAAGTTCAAGGCGAAGATCTTGATGTTTCTGAGGTTGCGAGCGGATACAAGTTTGTCTATTCAGTAGACGACGAGAATACGGTTCAAAAGATAATGAATCCAAAGAATAAAGAAGAATTTGCTTATTCTGTTCCTGCGTTGAAACAACTCAAGCAATGGCTTGATACAAAGACTGATCGTTATTCTTTTGATGAGAATGGCGGAATCGTTAAGGCTCAAAACTCTCATACAGCTTTAGAAGGCTTTATTATTTATATGGCTGGTCCTGATTTCTCAACAGGTCACAATGTTGGTCAAGCAAAGACGGTCGGTAAGCAAGATATGGTTCAATATAAGGACGTTCCAAATGAAGACCCAGAGTTCTGGGGAGGTTCTGTTGTTACAAACAGACAATCATTTGTCGTTGTTGCAAAACAAATATCTATACCAAGAATGATGGCTAGCGAAAGATATTATGAAACTAAGCTTGGACAGAAGAAACTTATTCTTTCTCCTTGGAGAGAAGTTAGAAGTGGATTACCCTCTCTTTCTGCCGCTGTTGCAGAGATGAAGAAAATTATTGTTGGCGAGGGAGGTAGAATTGTTGAAGATAATGAAGGAAATCTAACTGAACAAGATCCGCTACCAAATCTTAGTCCAGAATCAAAAGGTGTTCAAAGAGCAGATAAAGTGTTTAATCAGTTTGTAGGAAGAGAGCCGATAAAGCCTATTAAGCAACCTCCTCCTCTTCGTCCTCCGGTTGAAGATGTTGGACCTGATCACCCTGACGCTCAAGCGTCTAGCCTGGCTAAGAGAATTATTAGGAGTTTGAACGAAAATGTTTGAAAAACGAGCAAAAACTAATACTCAAATGAGCGTTGAAGCTCTTCATGTTCCTAAGGGAGGCGCATGGGATTATTACAATACTTCTCGTATTAAGGTTGCTTCTATTGATAAAACTAAGAAAACAGATCTTGGTGGATTTGATATACAAGCGGCAATTGAGAAGAATCCAGACAATTTGTTTGTCAAGGTGTTTGCCATTAAAGCAAACGAAGTAAATGATAATGGTGATTGTTTTTCAGAAGAAGAGCTTAAAAAAGCTGCTCACACTTTTATTGGTGTTCCTGTTTTTGTAAATCATCAAAATGATAATGTAGAGAACGCAAGAGGTAAGGTTGTTCACTCTTGGTATGACGAACCCTCTAAAGGTGTTTATTGCATCAATATGGTTGATAGAGCCGCTTATCCAAGGCTTGCTAGAGGTATCGAAGAAGGATACATTACTGGTACGTCGATGGGCGCTCAGGTTACTTATTCAATCTGTTCAATTTGCCATAATAAAGCTCATACAGCGGACGAGTTCTGCACTCATATAAAGGGCGGTAAAAATAGGAAAATTAGCGGTAAATATGATTGCAAGTATCATGATAGCCCTTGCAAACCTACGGACCCTTGCCCCTTAGATGGTAAGAAAAAGAATGAAGAACATGAACTTGTTCATAAAGAAGCAAAAGTGTATGAGTGGAATTATGACATCAAATTTATCGAGGATTCATTTGTTGTAAATCCAGCATGTCACGATTGCTTAGTTTGCGATATTCTTAATCTTGATAATGTAAAAACAAAAGTTGCTGATAAGATTGAAGAACTTAAAAAGGTTGCTTCAAGGCTTAGCGGCACTGTTGATACAATGAAAGATGGTTCGCTAGAAAAGACTGCTGGTAAGGCGGAGCTTCAGGCTCTTACTCAAGCCATGAATCTTATGGAGCATGTTGCTCGTTCGATGATGGCTCAAAAGCAGCAAATTCAGCTAGATTATGTAAGCGATCTTGTTGAGCAACTTGCTAAAGTTCAGTCTCTTACTGACGAGCTAACCGAAATGGGTTATGCTCAACTTCCGTCCCCTCCAGAACAGGCTGTTGCTCTTGGAAATGTTATGTCTTTGGACCCCTCAATGACAGGTGCGGGTGCCGCTCAACAAGTATCCAATCCAAGCCAAGTTGGTCAAGGCGCTCAGAGTTTAACTCAATCGCCTCAACCACAGTCTACCCCTCAGGGAAGCCCTCAGTCCGGTTCAATGGCGGGACTGGGAAGTGTTACAAGACCAAGTTTTGTTGGAGCATCTGAAGAATTAAAGAAGGAATTTTTGAAGCAAGGCGAGAATATCAACAGTAAGCTAGCCAGTGTTAGCTCTGCATTGCGCGCTTCAATCGTTCTGCTAGCACAAAGGAGTAAGGAAGTGGCTGAATCTGAACATATTGCTGAATTTGTAAATGGCGACACAAGAGTTGTTGTTGCTACCGTAGAAGGTTCCGGTCTAGTTTTCGGAAAGTTCAAAGATAATAAACTTGTAAGCTGGGCTTCTGCTGAGGAATTTGGCGATGAAATAAAGGCCCTTGCTTCCTCAAACCCTCAAGAGGCTGCTAAGATTGTTTTAAGTCAATATCAGAAAGAATCAGGAGTTAATATGTCTGCACAAAAAACCACGAAGATAGCTGGAGGAGAAGCTTCCCAGTTGGAAGTTACCACTCAGAAGCAACTTGATAACGCTGGCCCTCTTCATCCTAGAGAAGACAAGGCTCCAACCGTAACGACACAGGCTCAACTCGACGGCGACGGCGAGCTTAAGCCAGTTAATGATACAACTTCGGATGATATGCAACTCCGCAAGGGTAATGCTCCTGAAGTTATTACTCAAGCCCAGCTTGACTCAATTGAGCATGACGATATTGCTCGTTGGGATAGCTACCCAGAGGTTATTACCGAAGCTCAATGGACAGAAATGAGTCGTAGAGTTTCTACTTCTATTAGCAAGGATTACACAGAAAAGACAACTCAGGCTCAGTTAGAGTCTTTGCAGAAGTCTCATAAGTGGACCGCTCCTGAAGTTACAACCCAAGCGCAGCTTGATGAACAGAAGAAGGCCGCTCCAGAAGGAAAGACCGATTCTGCTCGCTGGGCTTCGTCTGCTAAGGATTTGGTCAAGGCTGCTTCTAATGCAGTTGCTGACGCAATTGCTCATTACAACCTAACTCCTGTTGAGGTTTCTGCGGCTGTAAGCAAGATTTCTTCTTCTCCATTCTCTTCTATTAAGGCTGGATATCTTGCTCTTATCAACGCATCCCCTGTCAAGGTTAAGGCCCGTCTTGCTGAAAGAAATCGCAAGAATTATTTTGCTAAGGTAGCTTCTACTAGCGGTAGTAAGGTTAGAGGCGTTGACGCTCTCTTGGCTTCTATGGGCGATAACATTGGATACCTCAAGGCTGAAGATTTTGTTGACGCAATCAAGTTTGTTGCTTCTGATAAGAAGGCTTTTGCTGCGGCTGAGACTTTGGCTCATACCAAGCTTGCTGCTACAGAGGATTCTTCTGAAGAAACAGTTGTAAGCAAGGAAGACGCTTTCCGTCAGGCTTTTGCTGAACTTGATCGTCCAGAGGATGGTCTTTATAAGATTTGCGGAACCCTTACAGAAGATGTCAAGGTAAATCCAGATAATCAAACCGAATTCATGAATGCTCTCTTTACTTTTGCAAAGAGCCATATTGAAGTTCCATTTGTTGTTACCAATGTTAAGTTGGACAAGGAAGCCGGAATCTTTGAGGCTGATTGTAAGGAAGAGGGAACTTGCTCTGACGCAGAGAAGAAGGCTTTTGCTTCTGTTTTGAGCGGACAGTTCAAGACAGCAACACAGAAGCCTCAAGGAACAGAAAAGACTGCTCGTTCTACTAACAGAGCCAACCTTCTTAAGGAAGCCCAGATGATGGGCGGACAGATGGGTGGCGGTATGGGTGGCGGCGGTCCTGCTGGCGGAATGGGAGCAACCATGCCTGGCGCAGACGCTGGAATAGGAGGCGCTCCTGCTGCTGAAAGCCTAAGCGGTCCTGGCGACGAGCTTGGCGCAGGCGAAGACGACATGATGGGCGGCGGCGAAGGCGATTTGCAACCAAAGCCACCTGGCACTATTTGCCCAGTTTGCGGTTCTAGCGACGTTGATGTTCTAGACGGTAAGGGTAAGTGCGGTAACTGCTCTGCTGAATTTACTTATAAGGTTGAGCTTGAGATTACTAAGTATCCTGGCTTGCTTGACTCTGGCGAAGGCGAGGGTGAGGAAGCTGGCGAGGCTGGACTTGGCGGTGGCGAAGAGGGCGGCGAAGGCTTTGCTCTTCCAGAATCCGAAGAGCCTGCAAGCTTGCCAGTTGCTGCTATGACTCGCTTGAATCCAGCAATGCTTAAGAAGGCTGCTGAAGACGCAAAGGCTAAGGGTATTGAATGGAGCCTCGGTTCTATCAGTCCTTATACCGGCTCAACAAGTGTTATGAAGATTAGCAACAATAAGTTCTTGTGCTTGGATACAGGCGCTACTTATGAAGTTCATGTTGCTGGCGTAGATAAGGGCGGAAAGAAGGCTGTATTCGCCGAATGGCGATTTGAGGCGAAGCCTCTTACTCGCGGCTGCGAAAGCTGCCGTCGTAAGAAGAGCGCCTTTATGAAGGCACTCAAGTCCGCTGGTATTAGCGAAGATACTTTTGATTCCATGATGCTCTTCGATAAGGGTGACGCAATCATGGCTATGAAAGATAAGGGTCTCCTTTCTCCTGTCAAGACAGCTTCTAAGAGTTCTGTTTTGTCGGGCCTCAAGAAGACCGCAGCATTTGAAGGTAAGTTCCCAATCGAAACTTGCCGAGAGAAGATTGCTCGTAAGTATGGCGAAAATGCTCTTGCAATGAGCGGTCCATGCGAAGGAAAGAATCTTGCAGACTGTGTTTGCCAGAAGCTTTCTACTGCTGGAATCTATGCTAATGACATAGCGATTAAGTTAGCTTCCATATGGAAGAATGAAGATCTTATGGTTACTTGTGTTGAAGACTTTGTTCGTTCTAGAAAGTTTTCTATGAAACAAGCTTGTTTTGTTTGCGACCAGCTCAAGGCGAAATATGCACAATTTGAAGACCATCTTTCTGATGAACTTTCTGGAGGCTCTGAAGTTCCTCCTTCTCCAGCTAGTGGTCCTTCCGGTGAAGATGACATGCATGGCGATATGGGCGGAGACCTTGAGGGAGATATAGATCCATTTGCAACAGATATGGGTGGAGATATGTCTAACGATATGAGTGGGGGCATGGATGAAGAGCATAGCAGTAACCCGATGGCAGGAACTGTTATGATTGAGTTGCCTCTCGATGTTATAGAGCAATTTGATGCTGCTATAGATACAGCAAAGGGAGAGAATCCTGCTGCTGAACCTCATCACAATATGCCTCTTGATGGTACTGCAACAATCGAGCTTCCTGGTGATGTTGCTAATGAGATTGATCAGACTGCTGATCAAGCCTTGGATGCTGCTGTTGATGCTACAAAGGGTGTTGGAGAAGCCGTTGATGGAGCTTTAGATGCAGTTAATAATGCGGTTGAAGAAGCTCCCGGTGTTGTTGATTCAAACCCTGTAGACCTAAAAGAAGATGTTTCTTTTGAATCTGAAGATGGTTCTCCGAAAAATGATGAGGTTGAAGTATCGGTAGACGAACCATCTATGAAAGATAAATCTTCTGAAGATAAATCAGAAGAAAAAGAGGATTCTTCATCTGACTTTTTGAACGATAGCGATGACGATAGCGATAGCGAAGAAGATTCAGGAGATTCTGAAGAAGATCCTGAACATAAAGAGGAGTTCAAGCTTATGGCTCAGGCTGAGTCAGCAACAAACGCATTTAGAAAAGGTAAGATTTCTAGCCAAGGCGAAGTTAATCTTGACTTGTCTAATGTTATGAAAGTTCTTGCTTCGCAAGGTAAAATTGCTAAAGAAGTAACTCTCAAGAACGTTCAAGATCATACTGAAGACTTTGGTAAGATCAAAGATGGCGGCACGATGGGTCATGAGGAAAAATTTGACGCCAAGGATCCAGAAGTATTCAGCGGAGACGCCACAATGGGCGGCGAAAAAGACGCTGGATATGACAACAGTAAGCCAAAGGCTAACTTTGACGCAGGCGGCGGCGAAATGGGTCATGAGAAAGAGCTTGGCTATACCTCAGAGAAGGAGCATGAAATGACTGGCGGAACGCAAGGAGCGGGCAAGTCTGCTTCTAGTAAGGCCAGAACATCTGCTCTTGCTGAAAGAATTTTGAATGCAACAAAGACCGCTTCGGACAAGAAGCTTGAAAAGGCTGCTCCTGTTTCTGAAGACGGAGACACAAAGCCATATGCAGCTAATAAGGATCATCCAAAGAGCGATAATCCAATAACTCCTCAGGAGTCTGCTGATATTGGCAAGGTTGAGGCTGGCGATTCTAGCTTCATGGGACATGAAAAAGAAACCTTAGTAAGCGTACCGAAGGCCGAGAAGGATGCTCCAAGTATCCCTGCTGGCGGCGGAACGAATCCTAAGTATGATAAGAATGAAAAGAATGCGCCTGAAAAGCAAACGGCGCATAAGGGAACGGTCATTGCTGGTGGCGATGCAGAGTCCTTGGCGGCTAAGAAAGAGGCTGCTACAAGAGTTGCGGGTCGTAAGCTCAAGGCGGGAATGATTTCCGTTGACAAGCTTGCTTCTGAAATAGAGAAGCTTGCTCGTTACGAGCCTTCTGACCTCAAGGATCTTGAAACTGCCCTCTTTGGAGCTTCCAAGAAAGGACTTGACACCGTTGCGAAAGGTTCAGAAAAGCCTTTAGTAATCTCTGAGCGTAGTAACCAAAGAAAAATTGGTGAGGAATTGAAGGATTCCATACAGAGTTTGTTCAAGTTAGATAAAGCGAACAAGCTCGCTCAGGAAGATCCAAGCGTGGATCTAAGACAGACTTTTAGAAGATAAGAAAACAAAGGAGATTTTCAAATGGCTCTTATTCCAAAGTATCACTCAGTAGTTGGCCAGTACCCTCTTGACCCAGCAGATATTTCTGCTGTTAACAGCGGTACTAACACAAACGCAATCATGCAGGGCATGGTCGTAGGTCTTAACACCTCTGGCTATGTAAAGAAGGCAACCGGCTCCGCTGGTACTGCTCCTCCGATTGGTTTGGCAGCCGACACCTTGCACTCTGCTAGAGGCTACAACGCTTACAGCGATTCTCTTGTAGTTAACTCTGCTGGCGCAAGAAAGTACACTCAGAACCGTGTTTCTGATTACTTCAATGAGACCCTCGGTTCCGGCTTGATGACCGTTTATCTCGTCGGCGGCGAGTTCTATACTGACCAGGTTTCTGGTTCTGTATCCTCCGCCGGTCTCGCTCTTTATGCAGAAAACGCAGGAACAGGACTTGTTACGACAACCTCTTCCTCTAACGTTCAGGTTGGTAGAACAACCACTGGATTGATCAACTACCCAAGCGGTGTTCCGGGTGTTGATGGAGGCTCTGCTTCTGACTACTCGATGCCATTGGCAACGCAGTTTGTTGGATTCATCCTTAGCGTCTAATGAACTAGGCGGCTAACGCCCCTCCCGTTTCGGCGGGAGGGGCTTGGCCCTCTCAATAAGAGAGGGTTGTCTTGGAAACAATTCCGTTCCAAGAGTGCAAGTTTTACTGTTACTCTGGGGTCTATTAAGGAAACCCAAAGGACACTAAAGGAGATAGAAAATGAGTCTTGTAAAGTCATATACTGACGAACAGAAAGAAATGATTATTGCTCAAGCCCTTGAGACCGATGAGGGTCGTACCGCTCTCGCTCAGGCAATGGTTGAACCGATCCGCCGCTCTCTTGAGTATCAGGCGGTTGGTCGTAAGCTCCTTATGATCGACGAGTTGCCTCAGGGCGCTCTCGCTCGTTACGAGCGCGATGTTGCTGCTATTGCACACATCGTTTCTCGTAGAGGCGCTGTACCTGACCAGATTGTAGAGGGCGAGGAAATCCTTGTTCCAACCTGGGAAATCGCTGCTAACCCAACGATTCGTCTCAGCGAAATCAAGGCCCGTCGCTTCTACATTGTAGACCGCGCTCAGATTAAGGCTAAGGAAGCCATTCAGAAGGAAGAGGATGAGCAGATTTTCGCTGCATGCATCGCTGCTCTTCGTTCTGAGCAGGTTATCGTTGACTCGGGCGGTACAATCATGACCGACGACCTCAACGCTGCCTTCCGCGAAATTGAGCAGCATGACTTGGTTTGCACCAAGATGGTAATGAACGCTTTCCGCTACGCTGACATTCGTATGTTCAACGGTCCAGGCGGAACAACTGCTTCTTACCGCTTCTTCGACGAGGCAACAACTCGCGAAATCCTTACAACTGGTCTTTACGGCCACTTGTGGACCGC
>FRDC01001473.1_pt1 | contig 61295 bp, 105 predicted proteins | sample 1106171 | NCBI WGS metagenome assembly FRDC01 (sample SAMEA3930566, study PRJEB13176) | freshwater metagenome | biome: Drinking water system; feature: drinking water; material: water | place: Singapore | collected 2014-12-20 | reverse complement strand
TAGAAAATAAAAGAAATTATAAAAAGAATAGATTAAAAAGCGATATTATTTTTAAATTAAAAGAAAGACTTCGTAATAGAACATATTATGCACTAAAATCTAAGAATTTTAATAAATCTATTAAATTTAACAAATATATTGGATGTACACTAGATGTTCTTTTTAATCATTTAGAGAATAAATTTTATTCAAATATAAATTGGGATAATTATGGTTCAGTTTGGGTAGTTGATCATATAGTCCCATTAGGTTCGGCTAAAACCGAACAAGAATTATATGAGCTTTGTAAATATACAAATCTTCAACCTTTATTAATAAAAGATAATATAAATAAAATTTCTAAGGATTTAGAATATATAAATAGGATTTTATAATGCCAATTGATATTATTATACAAGGTACATTAATTCAAATCCCAAGTTCTGGTGAATCCCCAAACTGGTCTTCAGGAATTATTGAAGCATTTCAAGCTATTGAATCAGCTTTAAACTCAGCGATTGGGACCTTTGACGTTGCTCCACAGGTATTTAATGGAGATGCTTATAACCCCGGAACTGGAATTTCTCTTCCTAATCTTTCATTTTCAACTTCAGATGTAAGATCTGCTGATATTTCATATGCTGTATTTAGAGAAACAACTACCACTAATGCAGCAGAAGCTGGAAGAATAACTGTTGTTTATAATCCAAATAATTCAATTGGTAATAAATGGGAAATTCAACGTGATTATGTTGGAGATGGACAAATTACATTTGCTATCAGTGATCTAGGACAAGTTTCTTTTACAACTACTACTTTAGCTGGAATTAATCACACAATGAGAATTTCTTATTCCGCTAAAGCTTTAGAACAAAATTAAAAGGTATAATACATGGCTACTCTTTTCAGAAAATTTTTAAAAGGAATTCGCTTAGTTCCTAATACTACAACTCAAACCACACAATCTGGTGATGTAGATTTTTCTACTGATACAAACAAAATAAACATCCATAATGGAACAACTTCTTCTCCAGCTGTTACTGAATCTCATAGTGCCACTCTTACTAATAAAAACTTATCCGATAGTACAGTAGTAGTAGTAGATTCTGTTGATTCAACAAAACAAATTAAATTTGATGCTGGGGGGACAACTGGCACTAGTACTACAATTACTGGCGCTCAAACGGCTAATAGAGTATTAACTCTTCCAGATGAAACTGATACTGTAGCTGGTGTTTCAGCTACTCAAACTCTTACAAATAAAACTCTTTCAGGTAACACCGCTACAAACTTAGTGAGCGGAGCTGGCACATTAACTCTTAATACTTCTGGAACTGTTACTCTTCCTAATACCACTGATACATTAGTTGGTAAAAATACCACTGACACTCTTACTAATAAATCCATTGATGGTGCCACTAACACCTTTACTAATATTCCAAATAGTGCAACAACTGCGACTGCAAGTGCTACAGCATCTACTATTGTATCTCGTGACGGATCAGCTAATACTGCTTTAAATAAAGTTATTGTAAATACGGGCGCTGGTAATGGTTTAGATGTTCCTTCTGCTGGTAATCTTGAAATTGGTGCAACAGTTGGGGCCAATAATATTACTGTTGGTAGTTCTGGAAGTACTGTTATTATTCCAGGAAATGTTACTGTTCAAGGTACTACTACTAATATCAATACTACAAATTTAAATGTTACAGATAAAAACATTTCTGTAAACGTTGGTGGTACTGATGCTTCGTCTGAAGGAGCGGGTCTAACAGTTGATAGAAATCCTGGTACCGATGGGTCTATTATTTATAAAGATGCATCTGCTACAAAATGGGCATTAGGTCTATTAGGATCTGAAGTTGATGTTGTTGGTACTTCTAGTACACAAACTCTTACAAATAAAACATTAACTGGTAATACAGCTGCTAATCTTATTAGTGGGTCTGGTACATTAACTCTTAATACAACTGGTACAATTACTGTTCCAAATGCTACAGATACTCTAGTAGGTAAAACTACTACTGATACTCTTACAAATAAAACTCTTACTTCAGCATTTGCTAATTTAATTGAGTTTAGTCAACAAGGTTCTACTCCATCTAATCCTGGTGCTTCTGCTAGTAGATTATATTTTAAAACAGATGGTAATCTTTATAAATTAAGTAATGCTGGAGCAGAAATTAAAATCGGTTCTGGTGCTGGCGGTATCAATTATATTGGTAATTCCGATTTTGAAGGCGGAACAACAGGATGGGCAGCTTATGCTGATGCTGCACAATCTACTCCAGTAGATGGAACTGGGGGCTCACCAAACGTTACAATTACGCAACAAACCGTTAGTCCTCTTAGAGATTCAGCTAATGGTATTATCACAAAAGATGCCGCTAATCGTCAAGGACAGGGCGTTTCATACGATTTCTCAATTGCTATAGCTGATCAAGCTAAAGTAATAAATGTATCATTTGATTATCGCGTTAGTACAAACTATACCACTGGTGACATCGGTATGTTTGTGTATGATGTCACTAATGCTACTGTTATCCAAGTTGCTCCAAGTGGTGTTGAAAAATTAACTGCTGCTCTTCCCGGTAAATTTACGGGTACATTCCAAACTGCTTCTAATAGTACTTCATATCGTTTAATTTTCCATGTAGCTTCAACTTCTGCTAGTTCTTATACTCTTGAAATTGATAATGTAGTTGTTGGTCCACAGATTGTAGAGAATGGTGCCCCTGTAACCGATTGGGTTTCTTACACCCCCACTGGTGTTTGGACTGGTACTTATACAGGAAAATGGAGACGAGTTGGGGATACAATGGAAGTTGATGTGTCGTTCGCTGCAACTGGTGCAGTGTCTGGTACGCAAACTTTTTCAATCCCTTCTGGTTATACTATTGATACAACTAAACTAGCTGTTTCAAGTCCCTCTAATGAAAATACAGCTTTGGGATTTTGTAGGTTTGCGGATACCGGGACTGCTGACTATCCGGGTTCCGTTGTTTATAGTTCATCCACATCAGTTCAAGTATTTACAATATTAGCTTCTGGTACTTATGCCCAAGATGATACTGCTACAGCTACTAAACCGTTTACATGGGGATCTGGTGATAAACTAACTGCCAAGTTCTGGATACCAATTACTGGTTGGTCATCAACTGTATTAATGAGTAATGAAACTGATACTCGTGTGGTTAGTGCAGTTTTAAGTTCTGGAACAGCAACTCTCACATCTTCTTATAGTGATGTAAGTTTTACTGCTTCAAGAGATACACATGGTGCATTTAATGGTACAACAACCTATACTATTCCAGTTCCTGGATATTATAAATTTGCTGTACAAACAAGATTTTCATCAAGTGGTGCAATTACTGCAACAAATGCAATTGGATTACAGCTCCTAAAGAACGGAAGCGCAGCAAAAACAGTAAATGATGCATTCTTAGCAACAACAGCCCAATGGGTTAATCTAGTATATGAAGAATACTTCTTGGCTGGAGATACGATTAAGCTTCAAGCAAAAAATCAAAACGCAAGTCCAACTTTTGACGTTGCTCCACAATTATACATTGAAAAACTCACTGGTCCATCTGCTATCGCAGCTACTGAAACTGTTGCAGCTAAGTATACAGGGTCTGTTAACGCGGCAATCTCTAGTACCCAGCCAATTCAATGGGGAACAAAAGAATTTGATACTCATAACGCTGTTACAACTGGTACAAATTGGAAGTTTACAGCACCAATATCTGGTATATATGAAGTAAAAGCTTGCGCTTCTTCAACTACTGGAACGGGAGTAAATACTTTTATTTATAAAAATGGAACTATTACTAATACCATCATGTTGGCAATTAATGCTACAACAAATTCAAATGGTTCAGGTCTCATTAAACTATTAGCCGGTGAATATATTGATATCCGTCCTGGTACGTCATTAACCGCTAATGCAGTTACTGAAGCCCATGTTTCAATTATTAGAGTAGGAAACTACTAATATGCCATTAAAATCTGGTGCTAATAAGAAATCTCTTTCTGATAATATAAAAGAACTTATTAAATCAGGAAGAGAACCAAAACAAGCAGCAGCTATAGCGTATTCTAAAGCTAGGGAATCTAATCCCCGTTTTGGTAAGCTTAAAAAATATTTAAAGAAAGATTAAGTGTATGGCTATTACTACTAAATCACAATCTAATCTAGATTTTCAACAAACACTTAAATCTTCTTATAATGATGTTAATGCTACTCTTAGTGTTGATGGATTTTTAGTTGGTAAAGTTGGTAATAAAGTAACACTCGCTATTTCTACTACTAACGTTGCAAACGATACTGAAACGTATACATTTTTAGATAGTGCTACAACTTTATATCAGTTAAGAATTATTTACACTGATGGTACTAGAGAATTAATGCTTTCTGCTGAAAGAATCGCGTAAGAGGTTTAAATGGCCACAAAATTTAATCCCTTAACTTGGATGGGATTTAATGTTAGCGGTGGTGGATCAAGTTCTTCTGCTTCTAGATATTCTAGCACCTTTATAGTGGGAGATTGGACTGGTCCCAGTGGTGGTGTATATTCATTATCAATTTCAGCTGCAACTCATGGTAAGGGTGTAAATCCAACTATTCAAGTTTTTGAATTAAGTGGATCTGATTATATTTTAATTAATGTTGATGTAGTAGTTAGTTCTTTAGGGAATATTACATTAAATGTTTCTGATACACCGGACAATAGATTTGCTGGTAAATACGTTATAATTTAAGGTAGAAAATGGCACAAAAATTTAAATCAACAGTGCAATTTGATACTACAGTCAAGCTAAATGCTCAAACTGCTAGTAGAGTTCTTAAAACTGATTCTAGTGGTAATTTAGTATCTAGTACTACTACAGAAACTGAATTAGGTTATCTATCTGGTGTCACTTCATCGATACAAACTCAATTAAACGATAAGGTTGATGATACTGAAAAAGGTGCTAATAATGGCGTAGCAACTCTTGATTCTGGTGGTAAAGTTCCTGTTTCTCAGCTTCCAAATTCTATTATGGAATTTCAAGGAGTTTGGAACGCTAGTACAAACTCACCAACTTTAGCAGATGGTGTTGGTAATACTGGTGATACTTATAGAGTAAATGTTGCTGGTACTCAAAATTTAGGTTCTGGTGCCCAAACCTTTGTTATTGGTGATTGGGTAATGTATGATTCCGGTGGTGTATGGCGATTAGCTCATTCAGGAGCAGATGCCGTACAATCAGTAAATGGTCAATCGGGTGTTGTATCATTAACTACAACAAATATCAGTGAAGGAACAAATCTTTATTTCACTGATACACGAGCAAGAACTGCTGCTGTTACAGATGCTATTAATAACGGTGTTACAAATATTGCTCCTTCACAAAATGCAGTATTTGACGCTTTAGCTCTTAAATTAAATCTATCCGGTGGAACAATGGCCGGTGATATTAATATGGGGGGTAACACCCTAAGAGCAACTGGGGTAAATGATTTAAATCTTTCATCACAAGCCGCACTTAATATGAGTGGTGGTACAGTAGTCGCAATAGCAACTACTGATAATACCGTTACTTCAGATGTAACTATTAATACTGTAGATGGTGATGTAAATGTTGATACTGGTAGTATTTATTTAACTACTGGAGCAGAGTCCGGAACTGGAATTAGGGGCCAAGTTAGAATTGATGCTAACTTTTTAAGTTTAACTAATCATCAGATTAAAGCAGTTTCAGATCCAACTGATCCACAAGATGCTGCAACAAAAAATTATGTAGATACAGCAGTAAATGCTATTAGTGGAGACATTTCTTTAACTAGTTTTTCAGCTGCTAATAATCAAGTTGCTCCAGCTAATGTTACTGGATTTGCTTTTGCTAACGGAACAACTAGATCGTTTAAAGCTCTTGTTTCTGTATCTATAGATGCAACAACGGATTTATTTGAGTCTTTTGAAATAATGGGTGTACAGAAAGCTTCATCTTGGGAAATATCAGTAAGTAGTGTTGGGGATACCTCAGGAGTATCGTTTACAATCACAAATGCTGGTCAAATTCAATACACTTCAACTAATGAGGCTGGATTTGTAAGTAGCACAATTAAATTTAGAGCAATTACAACAACTATATAATATGGATTACCCAAAACTAACAAATTTAGATAGCCATCAAATAACCGCTTATGGCTTTGATGAAGAAAAAAGAGCCCACAGAATGGTGCTAGTTGGCTCTGATAATCTAAATATTACTGCAAATATTGATACTTCAAAAAAAGAAGATCCAATTGTTATAACAAATACAGAAATTAAAGTTATTGAAGTACCAAAAATTATAACGGAAACTATTTATAAAGAAATTGATAAACCAATTATTATTGAAAAAGAAAAAATAATTGAAGTTATAAAAGAAGTTCCCGTTGAAAAGATTGTTTATAAAGAAATTGATAAGCCGATTATTATTGAAAAAACGGAATATAAAGAAGTTAATATTCCAAATTGGCTTAAATTAGGTTTAGTAATAAATACAATTGCAATTGTATTATTAGCTATCATTAAATAAGGAGATAAAAATGTTAGGTAAAGGTAAGATGAAAATGAAAGAAAAAGAGGAAATGCCAGAAATGGATCCTATGGCTAAAGAAGCCAAACTTGGTGTATTAAAACATCTAAGTGATATGGCAGCTGAAGCTATGGGCAGTAAACTTGGTGGTCTTAAAAAGGTTACCGTTGCTTCTGACTCAGAAGAAGGTCTTAAAAAGGGACTCGATAAAGCGGAAGATATTGTTGAAGGTTCCCCTGAGCTAGAAGAGTCTGAAGAAGAAAGTGAATCAGAGCCTGAAATGGGTTATGAAGAACTATCTCCAGAAGAAATTGATGCTAAAATCCAAGAATTAATGGAACTCAAGAAAAAAGCCGAGATGAAAGTATAATAATCTCTGGTTTAGAAAGAGGTTGTTATGGCTAGGACTCCTTGGCTGACTTCTGATCAGCTCATTACCACAATTCAAAGAAAAATTGCAATACCGATTGCTCAAGTAACATTTAGCAATGACGATATTCTTGCGTTCGTGTATGAAGAAATGCTTGTTTCACAAGTTCCTTCTGTACTTGAATATAATGAAGAATATTATGTTTATTCACTAGATGTTCCTCTAGAAGCAGATAAAGATCGTTATCCTATTCCTGATAGAGCAGTTGGTATGAGATTAAGAGATATTGCTTGGAAAGATTCAAGTGGTAATCTCTTTGAAATGACTCGTATTGATGCTGGTGATAAAGCGTTTTTCCAACGTAATGTTGGAGCAAACCAAGCAATACATAAATTTTATGTAGAAAATAATGAAATCGTTCTATTACCTAATGTGGGATCAAATCCTACTGGGTCTTTAGTATTTTATTTCTATATGAGACCTAGTATCCTTGTACAAGATGAAAACGCTGCTACTATTACAGCTTTTTCTAAACAAGTAACAGTAAGTAATACAAGTCTTGTTGCTGGTAATACATTAACCATAGGTAGTACAGTTTTTACAGCTGTCGCCGGGGCGCCATCAGCCAATGAATTCCAAATTGGTGGAACCTCTATTATAACAGCTACCAATCTTGTTACAGCAATTAATACTAATGGAACATATACAGCATCAAATGGTTCTCCTTCCACCGCTGTTGTTTCAATTAGTTTTGAAGAAATGGATGTAATTGTTGCTACATCAAATAGTACAAGTTTTTCCATCTCATCACAGGATTCTATTGTTGTTGATGCCGTTCCATCTAATATTGTAAATGGATCATATATTGACTTTTTACAAACAAAGCCGGGCCATAAAGTTATAGATTACGATATTAAAATCCCTTCTGGGGGTGTTTCTGGAACAACAATATCCTTTAATTCTGGGGATATTCCGGATGGTACTATTGTTGGTGATTATATTTGCTTACAAAACACTTGTATAATCCCATTTTTACCAACTGATTTACATTCTGGGCTTGCCGAACGCACTAGCGCAAGAATTTTAGCTGCTTTAGGTGATCAACAAGGGCTTCAGAACGTACAGCAAAAGATTGGTGAAATAAAGCATGGAGAGGGGGTACTCCTTGACTCAAGGACTGAATCCGCTCCACAAAAGGTTTTAGCAAGACATTCTCTATTAAGATACGGAAGAATGGGCTCTAATAGACGCCTATAAAGAGGATTTAATGGCATCCACTATTAATCTTAAAGCGGTAGGGTTAAATACTAGCCCAAACCAACTTGAATTACAGGATGGGAGTCTTTTAGAGGCATCCAACGTAATAATCCGTTCTGATAACGTTATTGAATCTCGTAGAGGTTATAAGTTATTTGGTGAATCGTTTGGTTCATCTAGTGATAGAGCAAAACAATTAGCCGTTTATAAAGGACGAATTTTACGTCATTATTCATCTACTCTTCAATTTCAAAACGGTAATGTAAATACCATTACAAATGAAGCAGAATTTGATTCATTTAGTGGTAGTTATTCTGAAACGCAAGCCGGATTAAGAATGAAGTTTTTAGAGCTTAATAAAAATCTTTATTTTACAACTTCGGATGGTATAAAAAAGATTTCCGCTGCTTCCGCAAGTGAATTTTCTACTGCTTCTGGGTACATCACGTCAGCCGGGGGCACTAAAGCTTTAGATTTTACTGCATCTCCTATTTATACTTATGGTTCGCAAACTGATTTTTTTACAGAAGATAGTGTAGTTGCTTATAGAATTGTTTGGGGTAAAAAAGACGCTAATAATAATTTAATTCTTGGTACTCCTTCTGAAAGAATTGAAATTAGAAATCCTATTACAAATTTAATGTTACAGGATTTTATGACATTATTAAATGCTCTTGATTATTTAAGTGCCTCTGGTTCATTAATTAATGATCAAAATTATGTTGCAACTCTACAATTAACTGCTTCTTCTAGCGCAGATGATCTATTAACTAATCTAACAGCTTTAACGTCTAAATTAGATAATGATATTGTTATTGCTAATACAGCTGGTACCGATGGAGCAGCAACCTGTTTAGCTATTACGAGTGCTAACGTTCCAACAAATGGTACTTTAAGAATAAATGTAACTGGTACTCCTTCTAATTTCTTATCAGTAGGGTCTAAAGTTATTTTATCTGGGTTTACTAGTACTGGAGTAACAGTCAACGTTGCCGCTTCTGTTAGCGCAGTAGCCGCTGGTTATTTTGAAGTTGGTATTACAGGGACTTTAGTAGCTGATGTTATCGGGACAGGAGCAGGGGTTGTTAACTACAATGAATATCGATCTATAACTGTTCCAGCTACCCCTAGTGTTCCAGCTACAGCTCAGCAACTTACAAATATACAAACATATCTAAATTCTATAATACAACAACTCCAAATTGAACCAGTTGGTATTATTGATGCAACATCTCTTAGTAATTATATAATTCCTCTAGATATTACTACTTCATCAACTGTAAAACTAGTAATTAATATACCTTCTAGTGTGACTACTAGTGATTTCTTTCAAATTTATAGAACAGAAACATTACAAGCTACTGGTACAGATGTACTAGCCGATCTTTCAGCTGGTGATGAAATGGGACAGGTATATGAAGCATTTCCTACTAGTGCCGAAATCAGTGCTGGGGAAATAACCGTAATAGATGAAACTCCTGACTCATTCAGAGGTACAAATCTTTATACTAATCCTTCTACCGGTGAGGGTATTTTACAAGCAAACGATGTTCCACCATTTGCTAAAGATATTAATAAATTTAAAAATGTAATGTTTTTTGCTAATACAAAAACTCGTCATAGAAAACTATTAAGTTTACTTGGTGTAGTTAATATGATTTCTGATTACGATTTAGGAACTACTCCTAAAATTGTAATATCAAATGGGGTTGTAAGCAATACTTATTCATTTGTTACTGGTCTTCCAGAAATTACAGATATTACTTTTACAAATGAAGCATCATTTACGGGAACCACTCGTAGATATTTTGATATATATAGTGCTAATGATGAAACTGCATATCGTGTGGTTTATCAATCTCCAACAATGACTTCAGATCCAACATTAACAGGTAAAACTGTTATTAGGGTTGTTCTTATTGGTGGTGAAACAGCAAATCAAGTAGCTCAAAAAACTAGAAATAAGCTAAATCAATATCTTAATGATTTCTTAGCAACAGATAATACATTACCAACAATCCGTATTACCAACGTTGAAGATGGATATACAACAAACGCAAGTGTTGGAACTCTTCCTGGTGGTTCTTCTGTCACTATTTTTCAAAATGGTAGAGGGGAGAATTCTTCTAATAAAGAGGTGTTGTTATCTTCTGAAGCATCCGTTGCTGTATCTGTTGAAGAAACAGCAAGATCTTTAGTAAGAGTTATAAATGATAACTCTAGTGAAATAATTAATGCTTTTTATCTTTCTGGTACAAGTGATGTTCCGGGAAAAATGTTATTTGAAGCTAAATCATTATCATCTACAAATACACCATTTTATATTTTAGGTAATAATTCAAATACTGGGGAATCCTTTAGTCCTGATATTTCTCCAGAAATCACCATTAGCTCTAATAGTATTGCAAATCCAACTGTTATTACTACTAGTACCGCTCATGGTTTAATAAATCAAGATTATGTAACCATTGTTGGTAGTAATAGTACTCCATCTATTGATGGTGTTCATCAAATTACTTATATTTCCAGTACTACTTTTAGTATTGATGTGAATGTTACGGTTGGTGGTACATCTGGTGCTCTAATAAAATCGGTTAATGGTGAATTTTCTGAAAATGAAGAAAAGGTAAATAGAATATATTATTCTAAATTACAACAACCAGAAGCAGTTCCAACTTTAAATTATACTGATGTTGGTGCTGGTGACGCTGAAATTTTAAGAATTTTTCCACTAAGAGATAGTTTATTTGTATTTAAGGAGGATGGATTATATCGTCTTTCTGGTGAAGTTGCACCTTTTACTGTATCATTATTTGATGAATCTAGTAGCCTACAGGTTCCAGATTCATTAGGACTCAACGATAATACAATATATGGTTATGCAAATTCTGGATTAGTTACAGTATCAGAAGCTGGCGTTACAGTTCTTTCTAGAGCTATAGATAATACAATATTACCTCTTAATATTCCAGACTACACAAATTTTAAAACCGCATCTTGGGGATTAGGATATGAGTCTGATAGCTCATATGTGTTTTATACAGTGTCGTCTTTTGATGATGAAGTTGCAACTATAGGTTATAGATTTTCATCTTTAACAAATAATTGGACAACTTTTAATAAGTCTGTAACCTGTGGTGTTATAAACCCATCCGATGATAAAATGTATTTGGGTGCGGGGGACACTAATTATATTGAACAAGAACGTAAATCTTTTAGTAGAGAAGATTACGCTGATAGAGAGTTTGAAGTAGATCTTGTTGCTGGAAACTATGATGGAAATGAAATCCGTTTACTAAATCCAGATAATGTAGAGATCGGTGATGTTATAGTTCAATCACAAACTTTAACAGTATCTGCTTATAACAATTTATTAAAAAAATTAGATCTAGATCCAAGTATTACGTCCGATGATTATTACTCTTCTCTTGCTATTTCTGGTGGAGACGATCCAAGGACAGCATTAACTGATTTAGCAACAAAGTTAGATTCTGATCCTAATGTAAGTTCAACTGATTATTTATCAACCATTGCATCTAAATCCGGATCAGTGACTGCTAATACTGCTGATAATCCAACGGTTATAACTAGCACTGGTCATGGTTTATTTACAGGGAGAGTTATTTCTATTACAGGTAGTAATAGTACACCATCTATTAATGGGAATTACGAAGTAACAGTTCTTAGTGCCAATACATTTAGTATTGATGTAAATGTGACTTCTCCTGGCACTGCGGGGTCGTGGTCTACTTTAGACGATAATTTTAATGATATCTTAGCTTGCTACAACAAAATAATTGAAAAATTAAATGCTGATAGTGGTCTAGCATTTACTAATTATATGGATATTGACCATACAACAATACAAGAAGCTATTGTTGAAAGTATAGATAGTGTGACAAAAGTTATTACTTTAAATTTAACATTACCTTATCTATTAGGTCCTTTAACTGTTTATAAGTCAATTCCTACTGTTGTTACTTATGGACCACAAACTTTTGGTGATTCTTTAAGTCTTAAACAGGTTAGAGAAGCAACGTTAATGTTTAAAAATAGAGCGTTTACATCAGCAACGTTAAGTTTCGCTAGCGACTTAATACCTCAATTTTATGATGTAAATTTTGATATGGATTCCAATGGTATCTTTGGTCACCAGGGATTTGGGACCGGATTCTTTGGGGGACTATCAAATTCAGCTCCATTTAGAACGTATATACCAAGATTTGTACAGAGATGTCGGTATATTGTTCCTAAATTTACTCATAGTATTGCACGAGAAAAGTATCAAATTTTAGGTCTTACATTAACAGCTGAAGTACAACAATCCACAAGAGCGTTTAGATAAGTATGTTATTACCTACTTTTAAAAGATTAATGAAGTCCGATTTTGACCAAAAAGATCAATCTTTTGTGGACAAGTTTTCTTATCTTTTTAATAATGGTATAGAAGTTATATATAATGCTCTTAACAGAAACTTAACATTTAAAGATAATATGTTAGCGACTGTTAAGGATTTTACAGTAAGTGTTAATAGTTCTGGTATACCAAAGAATACAACGAGTGTTAGTTTAAATAATACCAGTATGAAAGCTATCGGATTAGAAGTATGGCAAGTTCAAAATCAAACAAATTCAACATCTTTTCCTACTTCTGCTGTGTTTATATCATGGACACAAGAAAATTCTACTGTTTTTATTAATCATATCACAGGGTTAATAGCTGGAGACTCCTATAGAATTCGTGTTGTTGTTCATGGTGAGTAGTTAACAACTATATATGGAATAATATTATGGCTTTACCGATCGATGAAAAAGAGAAACAACCTTCTCCTGTTCCTCAAAAAAAGAACACGGGGTTTGTTAATCTTTCAAAAATATTAGGTGCAAATCAGGGATCTAAGCTAGGATCGGCTGTATCTGGCAGTGTTCAGGGTACCACAGGGCAAGCTAAAAGCGCATTAGGTTCAGCTCAGGGGCAATTTGCTCAACAATCTCAAGCTGGTAGACTAGGTACTGAACAGGATGTTGGTAAGTTAAAACAAACTTTACAAAACCCAATTAATGCTTCCGATGCTGATGTTAAAGAGTTTGAAAGATTTAGAACTACTGGTTATACTGGTCCACAAGGTTTACAAACTGCTGATCAGCTAGGTCAACAAGCCCAAAGAGCCCAACAAGTTGCCGGAGCAGTTGGTTCACAAGCCGGAAGAATGGGTCTTTTACAACAAACAGTTGGTAAAGGTAATTATAGTAGTGGTAAATCGAAATTAGATGAACTTATTTTAGGTCGTCAAGCTGGTGATCAGTTACGTCAAGCTCGTAGAGATGCTTCTATTACTGCAAGTCAAATTGGTAGAGGTATAACTGGCGCTCAAGATCTCGCAAGACAATATGGACAAGAGTCAGAAGCCTTTAAGCAACAAGTGAGTAAGGAATTAGGAGCAGCTGAGCAACCAACTCTTCAAGAATTAACTCAAAGAATTGCTACAGCACAAGCTGAAAAAGAACAATTAGGTAAAAGTTTATTTGAAGGATTAGCTAAAGGCGAGCTTACTCAAGAACAAGCTGATTTATTAGGATTACAACAAGGTCAGGATATTTATGGGACTGATCTTAGTCGCTTTTTACAAGCGGGATTAACCCCTGCTACACAACAAACTGTCGCTTCAGCTGAACAACTAGCCAGAATGAATGCATTAGCTCGTTTAGGTGGTAAACAAGCATTTGGGACACAAGACCAAGCTGGTTCTTTCTTTAAGAATCAATATGGAATTAATCAAGAAGACCTTACTAAAGCGGTTCAAGGGGCTAAGTCTGAATATGAATCTCGTATTCAACCATTACAAGCTTCTAAATCTGCTTATGAAACGGCTGGTAATGTATTAAATTCGTATGATAATATGAGAAAAGTACAATCTCAAATGCAAAATGAGATTAGTCAATTACCTCCATTACCAAATCCTGAATTTACCGATCCAGATACATTTAATCAAATGGCAACGCAAAGACAAGCTGAAATACAAGCTATTGAACAAAAATATGCCCCACAAATGCAGGTTCAAAATCCTCGTGAAGGACTTTGGGGAATTATTAATAGCTTAGGTCGTCCAGAAAGACTAATACAAGCTATGGAAGCTGGTGAAGGGTCTGGAAATATGGAAAATGTTGCTAGAGCAATTCAAGCTTATACACAAGGTCAAAATCAAGAATATCAAAATATTCAAGATATTTACAAACCTCAACAAAAACTAAAGATTATAAATCCATTTCAACAAACTTTAGGTCAAATTAGAGGTTCAGGAGCAAATTACTAATGTTACCAGCACTTTTAGGAGCAGCGGGCTCTATTTTAGGTAATGTTTTTGGTGGTATTTTTAGTGGTAGCGATAGAGATGCCGCAGAAAGACTATTCCAAGAATCTTATGATGAAATTAATAAATTAGGATTACCTCCTGATTTATCAAAACCTATTATATTAGAAAAATTTAAGCAAGCTGGTTTATTAACTCCAGAAGCAGAACAAGCAATTGATGCAGGTGTATCTAAAGTATCTCAAATTCAATCTAATCCCGAGCTTGCTAAAGCACAAATGGATGCTTTAAAAGATCTTCAGATGAGGGGTAAAGTTGGTTTAGGAGCAGAAGATCGTCTTGCTATAGCTAAAATTCGTCAGCAAGCTGCTAGAAATGCAGAAGCTAAAAGACAACAGATTTTACAACAAATGCAAGCCCGTGGTATTGCTGGTTCTGGTGCCGAATTAGCCACTCAATTAGCTGCTTCTCAGGCCGCAGCAGAACAAGAAGGTATGGAGGGTCTAGAGGTTGCTTCTCAGGCTTCCCAAAGGGCTTTACAAGCGTTACAGGGGGCTGGAACAATGGCTGGTCAAATTCGGGGACAAGAATTTGGTGAAGAACAAGCCAAAGCCGCTGCTGCTGATGAATTAAATCGTTTTAATGTATCTAATCTTATTAATCAACAAGCTCGTAATGTTGGTGCTAGGAATGCCGCTCAACAGTTTAATATTCAAGGAGCACAAAGAGCTTCTGATCTAAATGTTTCACAAGGTAATCAAGAATTACAGAGACAAAAAGAAGCTCAAAGACAATATTATCAGGATAAATTTGCTCAGGCTCAAGCTAAAGCTAGGGCTTTACAGGAGCAAGCCGCTCAAAAGGCTGGTGAAGCTGGTAGAAAACAACAGTCTTTCTCGCAGATTGGGTCCGCTATTGGGGCGGGTGCGGGACAACTACTAGGAAAACAACAAGCTCCAGTATTTGACACAAAAACTGGTGAAAAATTAGTTAAATATGATCCTATTACAGGGGAACCTTTATAATGGCTAATTTTGAAGATTATCAACCTATTACACTTGATGATATTTTAGGTAGAAAAAAAGAAGATGAAGATACTAAACTTCTTAGTAACATTCTATCTTCACAAAATACTCAAGATAGTCAACAAGTACAAGAGTTACCACCTAGAACTGAAGGGATGGCTGAAAGTCTTCCTGCTCGGAGTGGTAGCTTTTTACCACAAGAACAAACTTCATCTATTCCAGAACAACAACCAACTCAAGGTCCATCCCCTGCTAGCGTTCCAGAATCTTCTTCAGATCAAGCACCATCTCGAAAACAACAAGTATTTGATTTCGGTAAAGGTGGTTTAGGGACGGTAGAAAATCTTAAAAATGTTCAACAAGAAGCTAAGGATATGCGCGAAGGTGCACAACTTACTCGTCTTGGTGAGATTATTGGTACAGGTATTGGTGGTCTTTTTGATAGAGGAACAATTACAAAACCCGTACTAGGTGAATATCTTTCTGGACAAGAAAAAGAAGCCGATCGTAAGGTCGGTGATTATATGCAGAAAGTTGAGATGGAGAAAAATGATCCATCTAGTCCTATTTCTAAAGGGTATAGAGATCTTATGAAGAGAATGGGTGTCACCATTAAAGGTGATGCCAGTGCTGCTTCTTTAGAGAAGCTTTTCCCTGTCCTTGAAAAGATGCAAGCTGCTGAAATGAATGCTGAAGCTAAGAAACTACAAGCAGCACAAGCTGCATATTGGAAACAAGCTGCTCATAATCTTAAAACGGAAAAACAAAAAGATACTAATGAAGGTAAAGCTTCAAATCAATTAGCTACTCTTAAAAATAGAATGGTGTCTGGTGGTGGATTAGTTGGTAATCAAATTCGCCAAGGTATTGTTGGAGCTGAACGTATTTTTAATACGGTAGGTATTGATCCAAATATTACTTTGGAGCAAGTATCAAAAATGCCTGTAGAAAAACTAGATACTGTTACAAAACTAGGTATTGTTGAATCTGCTATCGAATTAAATAGATTATTATCTGGTTCTGGTGTCCCTGCGCAGAAAACATTACAAAAGCTCATTCCACAAAACATATTAATGGGTACAACTACTGTTAAAGATTATCTTACTAGTGAATTAAATCCAGCTCAACAAGGACAATTCATTAGAGAATTATTAAAAGTTACAGCTCGTGTAAGAGATTCTGCTAAAGAACATAATAATGAAATGATGAAAAAATATCTAGCTGGTTCAACGTTTATTAAAGAACACGATCCAGTGGGATATCAAAACATGTTAGAAGAATTCAAACTATCTGATCCTTTAGAAAAAAAGAAAGAAGAACCTCTTATTTCTAAAAAGGGATTAGAAAGCGGACCAAGTACTCCATCTCCAACTAGTAAAATTGTTGTAAAAAAAGGATATAATCCTAAAACTAATCAAACACAATTTATTTATAGTGATGGAACAAAAGAAATTAAAGACGGTAGATTGTAATGGCTGATAATAAATCATCCCAATTAGATCCAGGATTTGATGAAGTTCCTCTTGATGAGGGATTTCAAGAAGTGCCTTTAGAAGCTAGTTCCCCTCAAGGTCCATCTGAGCTTAGATCTGGTCTATTGGGTGGGTTACAAGGGGCCTCTCTTGGCTATGCAGATGAAATAGAAGCTGGATTAAAATCTCTTCTTCCAGGTCGTAATTATCAATCTGAAATCGCTAATGTTCGTAAAGAATATGAAGAAGCGGAGAAAACCAATCCTAAAAGCTATCTAGGTGGTGAAGTTGCAGGTGGAATTGGTACAGCTTTAATACCTGGAATTGGGGCCATTGGTGGGGCCAAAGGGGCTCTATCGGGGTTAAAAGGATTAACCGCGATGGGAGCAGCTGCTGGAATTGGTGGATCTACTGCTAGTATCCCAGAAGCATTATCTGGAGACACAGAAGAAGCTAAAAAATTAGCATTAGCTGGTGGATTAGGGGCAGCTGGTGGTTTAGCTGGCGGGGCTATTGGTAAAAAATTAGGTAGATTCTTTAGTACTCAAGGAACTATTGAGAATAAACTACAAGGAACTTTACAAAAAGCTTCAGAAAAGCTTTCTTCAATTGGTGACGATGCCGTTGCTTCAAAGGTAGGTAATGCTGGCGATAAAGCAATGGAAGTGTTTAATAAACATGTTGAACGTTACTCAAAGTATCCAGAAGCAGAAGCTAATAAAATATTTGAACAGACTTCTGAACCAGTAATGCACTATATTGATCGCATAAAACAATCTGGTAATAATCCAGTTGAATTAAATAGAGTTAAAAGAGAAATTACAGACTTTATTACAAATCATCTGGATCCTCGGGCTTATGATAAAACTGCTCCCGATTTTGATAAACAAAAAACATCTAAGATATTAAAAGAGATTGCTGGATCAGTTAAAGATCATATTGAAAAACTTGGTGATTTAGCAGATAAAGGTCTTGGTAAAGAAATTAAAGAAACTAATAAACATCTTGGATATCTTATTAATCGATCTAAAATTATTAATGAAGGTCCAGAATTAGGACTTGGTGATTTAATCAAGCCTAAATCCGCTGCTATTAAAATGGCTAAGGGATTAACTAGTACAGAAGAAGTTAAACAAGCAGCAGAAAAGATTGCTAGTGTTGGTGAAAAATCGGGTATTGGTCAAATATTGAAGCCCGTTGCTGAATCAGCAGGTAGAGCCACAGCTATTGAAACTGCACCAAAGGGTGAATTTTATAAGAAGAGTTCAGAACTTTATAATGCACCAGATGAAAGTCTCATTGAAGCTAGTACTGTACTAAAAAATAATCCTACATTTGGTAAACAGGGTGAAGCACTAGAAAAAGCTGTACAAGATAAAGATAATCAAAAGAAAAATGCCATTATTTTCTCTCTAATGCAAAATCCTAAAGCTAGAGAACTACTATTAGGTCAATAATATGAGTGATTATACAAAAGATTTTCTTGATGGTTTAAGTAAAAAACAAGACAGTATTGGATCTGATATTGTTGAAATTAAGATTGTTCAAGCTAAACAACAAATTAGTTTAGATGAACATATTAGACGTAGTGACGCTCTAGAAAGAGCACAAGAAAAACTTTTTAGTGAACTAGAACCAATTAAAACCCATGTTTCACGAGTTGATGGAGCAATAAAATTTATTGGTATTATATCTGTTATTGTTTCAATCTTAACAGGCATTATCAAGCTTCTTCAGCTTCTTTAATTAATTCTTCAAAAATAAGTATATCTTCTGGAGATTTAACACCTTCAAATGTGTTATTTAGTTCTTCTATATAGTTAATAGATCCCGAAGCTTTAGCTCGTGTAAGAACATCTCTATTTCTAGCATTATTCCTATCATAACAAGCTTTTCTCTCTTCTTTTGTCTTATTAAATCTAGGCTTTTTAAGACTAGCATTTACTTCTTCTTCATTAAATTTATTAAGCCATTTCTTCTCTTTATCTGATAATTTATGAATATAATCTTGGTCTATCAATTCGTATCTAGATTTAAGATTTAAAGAAGGATCTAAAGCTGGGTATTTAGTTTGATTTCTTCTGTTTTTCTTTCCTCTTTTTTCGGAGGATTTTGATTTCTTTTTTGTGCTCATCTCTTAGGGCCTTCAACTTAGCCATACTAATATCCAACTGCCCTAAATTTATAGCAAACCATTCCATTCTATTTGATGTCTTTCTTTTGTGTTTAAAATATAAACAACAAAGTTTAAAAAACTTCTTGTAGCTTAGGGGCTTATAACAGGTTTCGTATGTCCATTGTTCGTATAGTTTATATAGAACGTAATGTTCCATATAATAATCCCCTTGAATAATTTTGAATCTACTTAAAAAGTTTTCAAAGTGTCTTCTATAAGTCGGGGACTTAGTGATTTTATATGTTTTTTGTAATAATAAATTATAAGCTTCTTGTGAAATATTTAAAGCTTGTTTATTTATCATATAGTATCTATTAACATTAGGTAGATACTTGTTTAATTCTCTTGATAAAGCTTGCGGTCTCAGCGGATCTTTTGACCAACTTTTATAAAGATCTTTAATAACTCCAAGTGGAACTTTATTATCTCCAGGAGTAATATTAAATATAGTCAAAAATAACAATACATCGTTTTTATACTCTAATACAGTATTATCTACTTCATCTTTTTTATTATCTAATAAAGATAAAAGTTCAGTATCACTATATTTACTGGGTAGCTTTTTTAACTCCATAAACGGCCAAGCTTGTTCCTAAAACCCCTAAAAAGAAGTATCCAAATTTCTCCAAAGTACTAGTAGAACGAGTTTCGTATAGATTTTTAGCTAAATTGTCAGCTTGTGCCATAGTTTTAGTCATACGCTCTTCATGAAGCTTTTCATTATCTTTGTATAGCTCTATAGATCGTTTATAGGACTCGTTGATCTCTTTAAGCCTATCGGCTTCAACTAGCTGGTTTTTGACTTCCTGGGCCTTCTCAGGGGTAAATAGGAACCCTGTGTAAGGAGCAGGTTGATCTTTTTTGAGTTCTGTTACATCTGCTGCGTAAGAGTTATTTGCGGTTAAAGAAATCAGTAATAGAATTAGTATCTTCTTTAGCATTTTCTAATGCCTTCCTTTTTTCTTCTTCGGCTTCTAATAGTCCATTATTCTTAGCTAATTCTTGACTGGACTTATTAAGTTCATCTTTAGTCTTTTGATTTTCTAATAGAGCTTCGGCGGTTTTACGCTTGCTGTTGTTATAAAGAAATAAGCCAGTTACAGTAGCTAATAATGTTAGTAATAGTTCCATATATTAACGAAAATTAACACTTTCTTTTACTTTATTACCTAGTACGGGTAAAATTGTTAGCTTCTGAGTAGTAAGAACACTTACAACCTTATCAGCGAATTTACGAGCCACTGAATCTTCAGCATCAATCCAAATTTCATGACCAAATTGTGCTTTAAATTGTTCAACAGTGAGTCCAGCGCGCTTAGCGATAAATACATCTGATTTTTCAGTATAGCGAAGAATCCAATCTAATCGAGATTTCATTTGAAAAACATCACCACTTAATGAACCAGAAGCTGGGTGAAACATAAGAACACTACGGTCAACCATGTATCGTTCAGTGCCATATTGGTGAATAATAGCTGCCATAGAAGCACAGATTTGTAAACAAACGGTATACACTGGATTCTTAGCTGCTTCCATTGCTGAAAGGATTCTAGCCCCATCTAAAACCGATCCCCCTGGACTATTAATAAGTAAATATACTGGTCCCTTATTAGTTTTTTCTAATAGAGAATTAGCAATTCCTTCAGCATTATCTCCAACTTCACCATATAATGTAACAACTTGATCTTCTTTAGGGGTTAAACGAGTTTGTGTTTTAGGACCAACATTAGTAATAGTGGGGACCTTTACAATAGAATTATTTGTGTTTTCAACTATAGAGTTAGTGGTATATACTTCTTCTACTGGTTTATTAGCAATATTAAGAGTTGATAAAGTTACAGCTGTTGCAATAACAGCTGCGATTATGAGTTTAGTGAACATTTTATATTTATTATTCCTTTTCTAAAGTTGTTGTTTTGCCGTCAGACTGAAATTTTCGGCCAATATAAGCTCCGAGACTGATAATTAATAGATTGGAGCACTCGGAATAATCAATATCTCCAAAAAATTTAGAATTATTAACTTTTGCAATAACAGCACAAACACATAATACAAATGAGATTACACTCATAGAGAAGGTAATTGATGGTTTGCCTGTGGCGTAGTCCCTAAAGAATACAAGGGGTACACCATTATCTTTAAGCCTATTTAATAGACTTTTTAAGCGTTCTATCATAATATATAATTTACTCTTTCTTAGCTTTTTTGTCAAGCTTAATTTTTAACTTTTCTTCATCTTTACGTTTTTTATTAAACATTGCTCTTGTTGAGTCTTCTAATGCAGTTTTAGAGTCATGACAAGTAGTACAAATTACTTGATAACCATCTACTGGGCAAAATAGTCTGTTAATAAACTCATCCCAGGTAGAGAAGGTTCCGGTTAAGGGGATTACGGGTACAATATGATCTAATTGTACTTCATCGCGTTTAAAAGCGGATTTACATATAGCACATTGATATAAACCGCGTTCGATACGTGCCAGTTTTAAACTTTCGTTCCGAGCTGGCCACCTATAAGATGCGCGTCTTAATGTGGAAATTAGCCAATTCTTGGCTTTTTTATCATCCTTGAGATCCATAACTTCCTTATTTCTTTGTAATTTTACCTCGCCATAAGCAAGTATTACATCCTTTTTGTTTTCGGGGACCTAAGTCTATTGTAACAATATATCCTTTACCACATTCTTTACAGCGATTATGATCTTCTCTGTCAGTGATATTAGTTTCTACCTCATTAAATAGTTCTTCAACTCTTTGATTTTTAGATAGTTTTTTAATTTGTCTAGATAACGATCGAATTTGTGATTTCAAATCTCTATTCTCTTTTTCTAAACGTTCTACAATAGATTCTTCTTTATCTTTACGCTTCTGTCTTGATTTCTTCATGTGATAAATTATCTTTATTTTTTAACATTTGATCTACAATTTCCCAAAGGTAATTCTCTTCTATTTTTTGACTAAAAGGACAAATCAGAGGTTGATTTACTTTTGTAATAACATCAGCTAACTCTTTCTTATAATCACTTCTTTTAATATATGTAATACAATTATCAGATTGAACATTATGAAATGTGTTATGATCTATAAAATAATGACTATTTTTTGTTAGTTCATGAGAATAAAGTAAATCAATAGATAAAAGATATCCTGAAATATTAACTTTATTATTAGGATTACATGATTCTTGCTTTAAGAAATGTGTAGTTCCTGGTAAAGTTCTATAAATATTTTGTTTAAGACTTCCAGATATAATCTTAGATTCAAAATTATATCTATGATTGTGTACATCTTCTAAATCAATAATAGCTGGTAATACCTTATTATAAAAATGTACTCGTTCTTTATCATTAAGTTTTAATTGAATAAAACCTAACCCGAAGTAATGTATAAATTTTGTTTCTTTTTTAAGAAAGTCAGTTGTTAAATTCATACTGTAAAACTCTTGATAACCTAGGTTCAGCTAAACCTGTACCGTAATAATATTTACCATATATAGTGTCTCTAGCTCCATATGATCCTAGTTCTATTCTAGATTTAGAACTTATTATATCATGTCCCCTTTCTGTCTTTAAAATTTCACATGGTAGAAAATCTTTAAAAAAGTCTAAACAACATTCTAACATAGAACAATTAATATCGCTATCAAATAATTCTAATTTAGTAAAATATCTTTGGTGTAAGAAATCAATTTTATCATCTCTAAAACATGGAGTAATAGTTTGATATTTACCAGAAAGAGATTTACCGTCTTTTAATAATTGTAAAAATGATTGCTCCGCTGAGGCAACTAAATACTTATTATCTATTGGATATAATGTAACATTTTCTGGTGCAGTTAATAAACATATATCTTTATCTGCTATCCACGGAACATCTATATGTTTAAACCCATATCTCTTATAAAAGACTTGAGCTTCAGCAAATCTTTGAATTTTCATTTTCTATTTCCAGAAACAAATGCTCGTTTTGTTATATTTTTCATTATTAAAAGATCATCTAATTCTAAATTGTATTGTGTTTTTACATACAATTCAATAGATCCTAATAAATCGGATAATTCAACTAATTCCATTATTTTTGAATTTTGTTGTCTAGCATCTTTTAATTCTAAAAATTCTTCTTCGATTTTAGAAAACTCACCTAAAACACCCTTTTCAATATCAACTAAATGGTATCCAGGATTAGATTTCATAGTTAGTTCTCATCTTTTCTACATTTAACCAAAGCTTTAATTCTACAAATTAAAATTTTTCTTTGTTCTTCAGTCAGAGTACCATCTTTTGGTAAAGATTTATTACCACATTGTTTTAATTCTTTTTTAAGACATTCCTGATCCCAAAATTTTTCACTATCGTCTGCATAAGAAAATGAGCTAATAAGTAGTAATAAAATTAAATACTTTATAAATTTAACGTCCAGATGAACCATACCCATTATTACCTCTACCCTCTTCAAATAATGAATTTCCTTCAACAAATGTAACAACTTCATATTTAGTTGGAACTATTTGTGCGAATCTATCACCTTTAATAAATATATCTTTCTCTGGGTTATAGTCCTTGGTTTTTAAAAATATACCAGTATATTCACCTGTGTATAAATTATCACATACACCAACTGAATTAGCTAACCATAAGTTTTTTTTGTAAATAGATGATCTTGGGTACATTTGTAGGTACCAGCCTACACTAGGTTGTAATGCTAGCCCAGAATAAATCTTTAGGTAATGTCCGCAATCTTCTACTCTATTAACAAATAGATCGTAGCCCGCGTCCCCTAGTTTATTTTTTTGGGGTAAAATCGCATCAGGAGTTAGTTTTTTACAATCGATCTTACAATTATTTTTCTGTAATGTTATGAATTCTAAAAACTTTTTTAGTCCTTCGGTATTAACATTACCTTTCATTTTATTTATTCCATTACAACATAAAACTATATTTTCTTCTAAATATCCTTTGGATGAATCTAATCGATCAACTGATAAAACATCCATGTCGGCTTGATCTTCTCCTGAAAATTTATCATCTCTTGTAGAAGTTAATTTTAATGGAATTGATGTATAATAACAAAGACCGTTTTGTTTTTCAAACTGGTTTAATAAAAAATTATTAGAAATATTACAGTCTAATTTTCTTTTTTTTGCAGAAGACCTAATATTAGTTGTTTTATTAGCAAAATATGTTTCTATTGGCGTTTTATATTTACTATTAGGGTTTTTATTACCTAAGTAATATTGTCTAAGGTATTCACCTCTGCAAGTTCTAGAACAAGTCGCTAGTCCTTTAAGTTTTTTCCATACACTGGGTTTATTATATATTTCTTTATTACATACGGGACAATTTTTATTCATTCATATCCCTCTCTAAAATAGCCTGTTTTAGATAAATTGTCATATCTAAAGATTCTTCGTAAGCGTCTAATAAAGCGTCGCGCCCGTTTCTGGGCTGTAACGCGACGCCATATCTCTCTATTCCCAATTCCTTACGTTTCTGTAAATCTCTCATTACGACATCAACAACAGGTTCGTTATTATTAGGAATAGGTTTAGGTTGTAGATCTTTTATTACACAATTACACTCTTTAGATGGGGCTATTACCCAAAATAATAATCCTATAGTAGTGAGTAATACAATAATCAAATCCATTATTTAGTCCTAACTCTTAAAGATTTTAACTTATCCTTACTAAATAAATTCTTTCTATCACGAGTTTCAGATCCACATTTTAAACACTTATATCTTTGATATTTACCGGTAGCGGTGTAATGAAATCCATTACGTTTAAATTGAATACTTCCACACTTACATACATTTAATTCATGGTTTGTATATATATTAGGATTATAACTATTATCCCATGGAGATACAATATGATACAATTCTTCTAATGAAAGAATATCATATTTATTATAATCTTCCATTTCTTTAAATGCTTCTTTATTACCTTTTAAACATTCTTTCCATAGGGTAATACCGGGGAACTTCTTATGGCTCTTTTTTACATAACGTTTACAAAGCTTTTTAGTCATGTATTCTAGTGAATGACTAGTAAAACCAAAGTATTTCTTAGAGATTGTGAGAGTATCTAGTTCTTTATAACTAGATGGTGGTTTAAGACCATTTAAAATAAATCTAGCGTTTAATCTCTTTTTATCAAATTTAGAGCCGTTTTGCCAAATTATTACATCGGCTTCATCCATTAATTTCCAAATACCTTTTAATAAAGTTTTATCGTTTGTTATATCTTTAGCATTTCTTTGATCTTGATAAAAGATTTTAGGTTTACGAGTATTACTATAAACTTCATCTTTAGTATCTAACCATTTAGCAGCATATGAAAGAATGTGCCAATCTTCTAACATCTGGTTTTGAGCAATAAACTGATCATTTAAAGACCAATGCATTGATATAAGAGGACTAGTTTCAATATCAACTACTAGTATTTTAGCTGTCATTAGGTTAAATTACGCTTTCTTTTATGTGAACGAGACTTTGATTTTTCATAATTTTCACCTTTTGTTAGTATATTAACAAATTCAATTGTAAAATACAAGCTTTTTTCTAAAGCTTTTACTTGTTTTTCTGTAAGATTTACATTATAAGCATCACTCAATGCGTGTAAAAACTCATGATACAGAGTGTGTACAGTTTCTTTAGCACTCTGTTCTGTTTTTAAAGCTATTTGATTGGGGTTAAAGCGGGTTTCACCAACTGTAAAAGAATCTTTAAAATTATCTACCCATACAATTTCATAGCCAGTATCTTTACTGACTTTAATAAAACTGGGAATATTTTTTAATAAAGTATCGTACTTCATTTTTCTTTTAAAAACTCATCAACTCTTCTATTGATAGTATGACTATAATTTAAACTAATATGTGGATTTAACAAGCTATCATAAAAACATAATACTGCGTAATAACCCTCTAAATAATGGTCCTCAGCCTGTAAACAACGTTCATTAATAAACCCATTATTAAGTTTTCCTCTAAATCCAGATAATTTTTTATTTATCACTTTTAAGTTTATCATTATATTTCTTTTTATATAATTCTAAATCATATTTCTTATCTTTAAGAATTTCAATGGTTTCAGCTATAGGTTTATATTTTGTGTAAAAAGATAATCCCTTAATTGTTAGTATATAAATTAAAATAATTTCATCAAGATCTTTAATAAGAGCTTTATATTTCTTATTATTTTTATAGTCTTCTAATTTTGTTGTTTTACTCATTTATTAATCAAAGGATCCCATTCCCATTCCAACTGCTTTTTGTTTAGAAAAATTCTTCTTATATACTTCAATTTCATTACACATTTGAGTAATAGTATCGCTGATAGTTTGATCGTAAATAGCAGATCTAATTACAACTTCTCGAATATGAGCAGGAGTAAATTCATTACATTTACGAGATTCAATTTGAGCTACATCATTTTCAGTAACTGTGACTTTAGAAAAGAACTTCAAAAGGGCAGAGCGATATTTTGCATCTGGGAAACCAACTTCAATCTTATCATCAAATCGATTAGGACGATTTGTTAGGTTCCCAAGAAAGATCTCGGGAAAGTTAGTTGTGGCCATAATAAGAGTAGGAATCTTAAAAGTCTTCTCTTGATTATCTAGTAATGAAAGAAGTGATGGATCTGATTTCATACGTACTTGATCAACTTCTACTCCTCCAATATCCTCTACAACAAGAATAAATTTTTCAACACCCTCGTATACAAATGATTTAATAAAGTCTTTAACTTCATAAGCTTCGTATTTATCAGTAGTCCATACAACAACAGCGGTTTTTCCATCAGCTGCGTATTGTTCAGAAACCTTATTAAGAATAGTAGTTTTACCAGATCCAGCGGGACCATAGAGAAGTAGTCCACGTTTGGGAACTTCAATACCATGTTGTTTATAAACATCTAATCTAGAAAAATACTTGTCAATACGTTCAGATACATGTTTAGTATGTACAAATTCATCTAGAATTTTATCACGAACAAATTCTGTAGGCAAAAGATTATAACCAGTTACATTCTTTTGAATAGTCCAAATTCCGGGCTTACAGGTAAATGGTGCTAATTTATTTTCTTCTTGTACATATTCTAATTGTACAAATTGACCATCGGGAGTAAGGCTCGCAAAATCCGATTCATGGATAATGTCGCCGATCTTCATCTCAGATAAGTTATTCTTTGCCTTGATTTTAAAATATCCCATTAATCTACATCCATTTTATTAAGTTTATAAAATCTACCATATAAACCATATATTTTATTACAAAAGCTACCACTATCTACTTTATCCCAGTTAATTGTTAGATTATGAACTAATCTATTATATCTAATAAATCCACCATCCATTTCATTTAATGAACCAATATTATATGGATATTCTAATCGAATATTTTGTTCATTTATAAATGTTATAATTTTAGGATTTACCATGGGCTTCATTCTCTTTTAAACCAGATCCAGTAATTACAGTTATATTACAATTATTTTTGAATTCTTGCAAGTTAAAAGCACCTAAATAACTCATAGATGATCTTAATCCGGCATTAAGAGTGTTTAATACTTCAGATACTGTGCCAGTGTACGGAACTAAAGAAGCTTCTCCTTCTGGTGTACGATGAGTGTCTACTTTTCCTTGTTTTACATAAGAATCATAAGATGCTGATCCTCTATATCGTTTGTAGCCTTCAGTTTCTTTAGTAAACGGTCCTTTCCAAGTATTACCTAATTTATCAACAAGTTCTCCAGGGGATTCTTGTGTTCCGGCTAATAACTTTCCAATCATTACCATAAATGCCCCAGCGGCTAAAGCTTTGCTGTAATCGCCGCTATTACGGATACCACCATCAGCAATAATAGGGAAACCAAGCCTAGAGCAATCAATGACAGACCCAAGAGTAGGATTACCACAGCCAGTAACAACGCGAGTAGTACAATGACTACCTCCACCAATACCGACTTTAAAAGCATCAGGCTTTCTTTTATTTTTAACATGATAATTAAAATCTTCTATAGATTGACTATTAGCAAAGTTCCCTACAATAATATTTTCATTTCCTTTTAATTCTTCTCGCATTCTATCATACATATTAACTGTTTCAATAGAAGCACCATGAGCAACATCAATAACAAAAGTTTTAGCACCCATCTCACTTAATGCTAAAAATCTCTCAAATTCTTTATCACCTAATCCAACAGATACAAAAGCCGTTTGACAGCTTAAATATTCTTTAACATTTTCTTCAATAGTATTAAATCTATGTAAACAAGCTGCTGCTCCATTTTCATGCATAGATTTAGCTAATACTGGTCCTGTAACAGAATCCATATTAGCGCTAATAATAGGAGTGGTATAAGTTTTACCTAGGAAATTAATACTTGTATCTACGTCTTTACGAGATTTAATAAATGAGAATTTAGGTTGTAATAGGACATCATCAAATGAAAGTGAATATAAATTGGTCATATTTTTTTAAAAATTATTTTAAACCAGCTGTTGTATCGTAGCATTTAGTAAAAACAGAAGTAGAGTTTAAAAGGACAAGTTGTAACGTCCGTACTCCGGGGGTAGTTCCGGGTGTCCCATAGCAATTATAAAATACTCCCGATAAATACATAGATCTTTCCTCACAAAAAACATTTATATTACTAATATCTCCTAATCCTTGTACAAGATATCCATTCATACATTTAGGATTTTGAGCACAAGATATTAAAAATAATATTGGCAACACGATTAATTTTTTAATGAAAGTCACTATTATCCCCTTCAAGATATTTTTCTGAAATCATTTTAAGAACTTTTCTACCCATACTACAAATAGTTTCGGTTTGTGGTTTAATTACAACTCCTTCTCGTACTTTTTGTTGTGGACACAATACTGAATCACCTTTAGTTAATTCTTTTACTAGTTCTTTATTAAAAGGTCCATTATAAAGTTCCGGTGTAACTTCAAATCCAGCAGCTAATGCTGTTTCTCTAAAGGTCTTAGGATCCACAAATTTTGAGGATTCTTCAGTTTGTAGTTTAAGATCAAACACTATAAGTTTATGTTCACCATTTTTACAACCATATGAGTAATTTTTTTGAATTCCATCTCCATAGATTTCTCCGTAATAAACTTGTCCATTTTTTACTTTATTACGAGCATCATACTTTTCTAGAACTTTTCCATATACATCGGTTCCGTAAAAACCTTTGTAACCTTTACGAGCTTGTAATTGGACATTGTTAGATCCATAGCACCATTCATGTGTTGGATTTAATCCAAAGAATTTCTGTACTTTCTTCCAAAATGTATTAGCAACAAATGGTACATCTCCAAATCGAATATTAGATCCATGAATCTTTTCAGTAACAGAAACAAGTTCGCCTTCTTCAAAAAGATCCGGGTACCATTTAAAATTATCTAGTCCACCATATTTATGGAGGTATGGATTTTCTAATGGTTTATCGCGTTTTCGTACAAGTCCTTCTTGATAATGAGGAGTAGGGGGCTCATATTTAGTAATATGTAAAAATGTAGAAAGATCTTCTTCTAATTCAAATCGATCTGGTAATAATATATCTTTTGGATCAATTACCATTCCTTGAGAATAATGTCCTCGAATCTTAATTTGTTTAATTCTATGATTATGTAACTTAATTTTAGCGTCGGGGGGAAATAGGATATTCTCTAAATACTGAGGTAATAGAGAATCAATAGGTACATATATTACTACATCACCAACTTTATATTTATCTTTTTGAACAATTACATTATAATCGTAACATTTTACGTATTCAAGTTTTTCAGCATTAGGATGTGGAAACACTTCTCGAATAGTAGTAAGAGGGACTTTATAAGTACTAGATTCTTTTTCTATCATTTATCTATCCCATTGGGTAAGGATCTTTTTCTTTTAACACCAGTTAAAACATAAGAAGTATATGCATTTGAGGAATTATCTTCAATCATTATTTTCCTATAGTTCTTATTATATTCCTTATATTTATTCATAATAGATTGACAAACAACATCTGGTGGACCAATAAAATCGTTTACACTAAAACCGCAAATTTCTACTCTTTTTTCTTTCTTTTTCATACATCCAAATCATCTAAAAGAATTCGAATAATTGCAGATTTACTAAGTTTATATTTAGCTCTAAGTTTTTCTAATTTTTCTAAATCCTTAGGTCTAAAAGAAATTGAACGAATATTTTGATATGCTTCTTTATGACCTAGTTCAGGAAACACAACTTCTCTATTTAAATTAACAATTGTTTTATTAGAATTCAATTTAAATTTTTTCAAGTTACAATCTCCTCTTTAAAAGAACCATCTACTGAATAATAAATCTTCTTAATGCCAGCTTCTTTAATTTGAGAATAACAACTTGGACAAGGTCTACTCATCGCGGGATCACCATGTTTTGTTTCTCTATAAATATAAATTTCACATCCATTAAGATCTTCTTTAGCATTAATAATAGCTACTGTCTCAGCGTGTAACCTATTCCATTTATGTGGGCTACGAGGGGAAGTACGATTCTTATTATAACCAACTGATACAATTTTATTACGTCTAGTAATAACAGATCCATGTCTATGTTGTGTATGATCACTATGATAACTAAGTTTTTTTGCTAGAGTAAAGAACTTCATTTTCATGATCTAATCTTATCAAGATTGGATTCTAATTGCAATGTTTTTCTTAAACTTTCTATATGATCTAATATCCATTTACATTCTGGTACATTAATGACCTTATCTCCATACTCATAATAATGAGTGAGCGGTAGAGTTGATTCAATCAATAAGTTGGTGAATGTATCGTATTTATAAATCTTTTGACTTATAGCATCTTTAATAAAATATTTAAATTCTTCTGAGTCTTCCCAATCTATACCCCGAGTTAATTTTCTACCTAGTTCTTTTGCTTTAAATCCATGTAAATGTTTTAGCTTTTCAGCTTCAAAACTAAATCTAGGGGTTAATAAATAATACCAATAACCTTCAATACTATTAAAAGATCCATGGTCAGTATATATTTTAGAATAACTAAAATTAGATAGAAATCTACCTAATTCGGTTTTCCCTTTAGAATAGATATTAATATGATCTATTCCATCTGTAGAAGAATTAAACTTCATAACTTATAAATCATCTTTTTCAAAAGGAAGAAAACATTTGTTTACAGCAGTAAGTCTACAACTAAATACTTCTTTTTGTTCTTTTGTGTACTCTTGGGAATTTGTTGAAATAACTAAAGTACCACAGGATGGTAATTCTTTAGTAATACAATCTTTATCAACGTATTTATACGTTCCTAAATGTTGTCCTTTACATAAAAGTAAAAACATTGCTGCTACATAAGTCATTTTAACTCCTCTGGTCTAGCGTATAATGTTCTATTAGAAATACATTCATGTATAGCTAAAGATCCGGTTGGGAAACATCCACATCCAGTATCGAGCATTCTATATTGTTTTTCAGAGTGTGTCATTTTAAATTACTTCTTAAATTTATTTACAGATCTAATAGCGCTGCTAGAAATATGACATTTATCTCTAGAACTAATAATATAAAAAATAGGAATATTTAATCCCAAATCTTCATACCAGTATTGCTGATTCTTTTCGGATTCAAAATCGTTAAAATTTCTTAATCCTCTTATAATTCCACATATATTTTTATCTTTAATAAAATCTGTTAGTAATCCTTTGGTTGTTTCAAAGTACACGTTTTCACGCACTATATTAATTTCTTTAATTTCATTATTTTTTTCAGGATTGATAGCTTGTAAAACAATTACTTTATCGAATATCTTTAAAGCTTTATCAAGAATTTCATCGTGTCCCTGATGTCAGGGATTAAAGCTCCCAGGGTACAATCCTATTTTCATACTAGAAACCAAATAATGAGATAATGGGTTAGATGGTGAGCCATCTGATCTAAACCTAATGTCCACCAAAAGTACACATTACTTTTAATTTGATCTAAAGTGGCAATAGAATATGTTTCTTTGGTTAGAGGTTTAAACTTTCCTCCTAGTGTTGGACTAGCTTTTATGTAATCAACTACTCCATGAACTAGTAAATCTAATACAGCTAAGAATAAAGCATATTTAGAATGAAATAAGGAAGCAATTACGTAGGTAAACACCCCATGTACCGATGAGTGTGCTAGTAATGGTAAAATACAATTTGGAAAAGGTTTAAACTTTCCAAGCATGTATTTTCCTTGTAACGGGAAATCACAAACGAAATGTTTTAACTGATAAATAACAAGTAGTAGCCAAATCATAATTTTAATAATTCCTCTAAATCTTTCTTACTTCTTTTAAGGCTATAATTTACAAACATTTCTTTAACTGGTAATATTGTACCAAATACTTGTACGGAGTCAAATAGGGTTTTTAACAATCTATTTGTATTATGATCGTTTTTGTAATGTTCTACAAGTCCTAATGTATCATCTTGTTTAAAATAACAATAGATTCTATCACCTTCTGTGTATTCTGTACCTTCAAATGCATCTCGCACTTTAGATTCATTGGTTCGTTCAGAAGTTAATACTTTCTCACTAATAGTCTTTCTTGTGGACCATCTTTTAATATCTTTAATATCAAAGATTTCTTTAGCATAAGATTTGTATGTTTCTGATAATAGTTCCTTTGGTTTATCTTCTAATATAAAATCAATGAATTTGTTATACAACTCTTTAACTGCTGGTTGTTTTTTTGGGTCTCTTAATGCCGATCCTTTAATTTTCTTTTTAACCCCATCGTATAATAAATAGTTCTTTGTTTTCAAAATAATAACTTTAATGAAGTATCCATCATCGTCGAATATAATTTTTTCTGGATATAAACTATTTAAATCTTTTAATAGTTCTTTACGTTCATCTTTAGATAAATCCCTTCCATTATCTGTAAAAGAAATACTATCAGTGTCTACATTACACACAGTAAAATTTTTCGATTCAGCCCATTTAATAGCTTTCGTAATAATTTCTCTACCATGTTCTGTGACTTTTGCTGCGTTAGGGGGACAATTGAACAAAAGTCCAGGGGCAGCAAGGAAGCCATAGATACTGTTGATAAAAATTTTCGCTGACTGTTCCAAATGAACATATCTTTCTTCTTTAGTGGTCTTAGCTAATTCTTTATTTTTCAATCGCTCTTGCGTAAATATATCAAGAATTTTTAATAAGTTATTATTAGGATCTTTTACTGGATCTGTAATATTATATTGTAACATAATGCTGGGATACATTGATTTTGCGTCTACTTTGTATACATTGTTGTAGATTCCCGGCTTTGAGTCGCTGATCGCTCCCTCAAATTGTAGGGGTTCTGATGCTTTGGGTAATGAGTGTGCATCTTGTAGGTAAGAACGAATCATCATTGAGTTAATTTGAGAACCAGTAGCAGACTCAATGACCGATTGGAAGGATTTAGGGATGGCTTGTGTCATATAAAAGAACGGTGGTACCATTAAATCATAAATTTTAATAGCATCCATTGCATCATCTTCGCAATAAGCTTTAATCTTTTCCCATTCTACAGGATTAGTATAATTATACCGAATCTGCATACTATCATAAAACGTTCTATTAGGGTCTTCTAGGCCTTCTGTTTTAATGATAGGCTTGAGGCCATAACTCTCATATTTACGTCCTATATCGTATTTGTAAGCGAGAAATAAGGTATCTACAATCTCTCTTCCATAGCAACTAACTCGTTTATAATTGAGATCTCTAGATCCATCTACTCTAAATTGAGATTCTCTATTATCAATCTTAATAGCTGAATCATTACGTCCTAATCTTAGTTCTGTTCCATTAATATTAGCGATATAATCTAAGTAATAAAGGTCAAATGTTACAATATTATGCCCAATGAGTAATGAAGGATCCTTTTCTCTTACATAAGTACAAAAATCATCAAGCATATCAGCTTGTGATTTATATTCATCATAAGCAAATAATTTCTTAACAGTTTCTTTAGAATTGCGATATACAGTTGAAATTAAAAGAACTTTAGCATTATCATTAGATGGATCAAGTCCTGTTGTTTCAATGTCAAATGATAATAGGGATACATCTTTAGGGGTCATCCCCTTAAAGTATGTCAATCCCTTATTAACCATACTAGATTCTTTAGGATTCCATATAGAAAATATATCTTCTTTTTTATGAATACTTCTAAATGTTACAAAATCATCTCTACTATCAAATTGTTTACCATATTGATAATGAAGATTACCTTTAAGTTTTATAAATGATTTATTTAGGGGTTTATGTGAAAGAATCCAATATTTATTAGGAAGATGTGTGACAATAATTTTATTGTCAATTTCTTGAAAGATGTCTAAGTATCCATCATGAGGTTCAATATTGACAATATTAGTGGTATTATTTTTTCCATAAATGAGAGGGCCCAAAGTTACTCCTCGGAAAACTCATCATGTGTATATAGGTAAGAATCTAAAAATTGCATTAAATCATCAAATCCATATTCATTATTTGGGAATAAATCTATTCGAGATTTTGTGATGTTATCATACACCATAAAAGAATTCTGGTCTTTTTTAATTACGAGTTCTAATTTATTAGTTGAATTCTTTTTCATATAACTTATCTAAGAGTTCTTTTCTGACTTTAGCCTTACCGGGACCAGGAGGGCATAATTTATTAAGCTTTAACCAAATATCATGTTGTCTTTTTTCTTCTTTTTTCTGCTCTTCGGTTTTATTTCTATCATAAAATTCTAACCAATCGTTTCTGCCCATTAGTTAAACTCCTTTTCATCTTGGGGATCTTCCATATTATCTAATATTTCAGTAAAAGAGTCTTTATTCTCTGTAATACTCATGAATTTTAACACGCTCTTAGGCATTACGCTAGTAACTTGTTCTGGAGTGTTACCAAAGAACATGTAATTATCATCTAAATCTAATAGATAAGCATTGAATGTAAATGGTGAAGTAACTTCTATAGATCCTTCTTCTGTATTTTCTGTAGATGTACTTTTAATGTCTGTCATAACCGTTACAAGTTCACCTATGAATGTTATAAAGAATGTGTCTGGTATTTCTTTCTTTTTAGCCATTTTATTTCCATGGTCCTTTAATTACATTAGGTGGTAAAGGCTGTGGTTTAGGGGCTTTGATAATCCTAGTTTTACTCACGACCAATTCTCCTTTTCTTCTTTAAGAGCTTTAAGTTTATCTTCTTGTTTACGATTTCTAAAATCTTCTAGAGCGTCGTATTCTTCTGGAGCTAGTCCCCGGATGTTACCAGTTACTCCATCCCATGCAAAATCGCCACTCCATAAACTTCCAAATCTATTTTTTACAATAGCAAAGGATACATACTTATCATCATCTACAGTTTTGGGATTATAACCATCTCGCCACATTGTGAGAATTGTACTCATTGATTGTTCCACTAAAGACGATCCCTTGATATTACGTAATGAAAGTAATGGATCTGAAATATCTGGTGTACTATGTTTTTGTGTCTGTAGTAAAAGTAATACACATACAGATAAGTCATTAGCTAAATCTTTTAATTGATTAGCAAGAAAACCAGTATTAGCGGTAGCATCACTGTAAGGACCGGCTAAACACTCTAGATAATCAATAACCACAAGTTTTACCTTATTACCCGCTTGTTGTTCTTGTTCCTGTACAATAGATTTAATATCGGGAACAGTAAGTCCTGATTTAAAATTAAATCCAACATTTTTAAAATCATCTCTGATTCTTGCTGAAATTTCAGAAGCTTTTGCTTTATCGTTTTTATAAAGTTCTAGAGCTGATTTAAAACTGATACCAGTTTGTTTTTGTACAAGTTTTGCCATAACAATAGGCATACCCATGTCTAAGCTAAAGAATGTCGATGGGATACCAGCTAATGATGTGTTACACAGATAATTAATAGACATACTAGTTTTCCCCGATCCGGGTTGCCCTAGTAATCCATTAAGTGTTGACACACAAAGCATTGCGTTATCATCAAGACCTTTAATACCAGTTTTAATAACATTCTTTTCAAATTCTGAAGCATATCCAGTGAAATAATCACTCATTATATCAACAGATACAATAGAAGGTTCGTCTTCTCCAGAATTTTTACAGGAATGTTCACCTAATCCAGTACAATAGTTTTGTAACCATCCACTTTTTGTACAGGTATATTGACCACCGTCCCAAGAGTCAGTGAAAACAGAATCTTCAATAATATTTGTATATAGTTCTTCTTTTGAAAACTCTTCTTGTCCTGTAAGAGCTGCTTGCTTCTTTAAAGCAGACTTACAAAGATAATATGCAGTATCTTTATCATATCCTAGTCCCCGAGCTGTCGCAGCAATCACCATTAAAGCTTGGTGTCTGTTCCCGGCTTCAAATTTACCTTGGAGTAGAGACCATTTACAATTACGCCATTGGGATGGTTTTTTAGAATAATCTAATTCTAGTGAATCTGGTTTATTAGATTCTTTCTTTTCTGGTTCTTTATAAGTCATTAAATCCTGTAGAGCTTTATTAAATGTAAAAGGTTTATAAAATTCTAAAACAGCATCCTTATCAAAATTATCTAGCGATTTAGCTGCTTCTTTAATTTCAGAAATATTAGCAGTTTTTAATTCTTCTTCTGTTAGAGGAATTTTATATAATCCGCTAACTTCATGTCGAGTGAATAATAGACGAAAGATACGTTGATGGTCATACATAGAATGATCAAAGGTTTTAAGATCTTTAGCTAAATTTAAACAAATACTATGTACTTGTTCAATACTTAGTTCTTTATCTAATTCAACAATAAATCCAACGCCCTTATTACCAGAGAATGAAATTTGAATATTCTCTTCTTTTAATCCTAGTTTATGTAGGCGTTCTAGGAAAGTATTAGCATCGATAAATGCTTGCTCAATAGTGGTGTCAGGTTTGGCTTTTCCTCCACCGTCAAAATCAGCCCAAAGCTTTGTAGTAGTGCCGCCGCTTTGTTTTTTTAAACTCTTTGTCTTTTGCCATTCATTATAAGTATTTTCATTATAATTAAGCATTGATATAAAATACGGCTTATCAGATTTAAGAGGATAGGAGTAGGGGGATTTTGTTATAGGGAGAAGAGTATTGATATTATAATTTTCAGAAAGACGATAATATTTCATTGGAGAAGTTTGCATCTAAAACCTTTCAAGTTCTTAATAAGATATCAAGATTTAGAGGATTTGTCAAAGGTATCGAAAAATATTTTTACATCATTGAAAGCGTCAATAAGGTCATTCATTTTAACACAAATTTTATATTGACCGATTGATAAAACAACATTATCGATGGTTTCAGTAGATTTAAAATTCAATGAACCTTCTTCGTTTGTAGCAGGGATATCTATAGAAATTGTTTTATTCATCTTTATCTTCAATATTATAAGTTGAAAAACATACATTACACATGAGATGTTTATAATCCCATGGATCTATACCATGAATAATTTCTAAAGAATCTTTGGATTTACAATGTGGACAATCTTTATTCATAATAATTAATATAAGGATAATGACATTTATTAAATAATTTATACTGAATCATGTGAATACATTGATAAATCTTTTTAAATTTACTAAATAAACATTTTTTACATTTACATGTATATGGTGGATTATTAATAAGACGATTTTGTAGTCTTATTGGTAATTTAGAAATTAGATGGTTTATCATTAAAAAAATATCCCGATTTACCGTCTAGTTCGGGATCACACTAGGTATACCTCTCGGTTATATTTGTCCTAACTATGGTTTAAAAAGCATACTACTTACTTCTAGGATACTTCAGCAGTACATAGCCCCTGCTCTCGGGGGACAAAACTTATTACTTCTTATCTTCGTACATTGTAATTTCAAAACGTACCCAATCGGGTACTTTAGAAATACGTTCTTTAATCTTTTCACCATTCTCAGCTGAGAGCTTACCGGCTGCGACAGCTTTTTGTAAACTCTCTAATTGATTCTTAACTGATTCAAGATTAAGAATTTGTCCCTTTTTAAGAACTACATCATCTTTAATCTTAATATAATCAGGTTTACCATCTCGTCCTTTTACAACAGATCCTAAAGTACGTTTAAACGCCATTTTCATTTACCTCTTCTTGTGTATTATCTAAACTCGTATCTACTTCAGAAGTAGCAGCTTCATGAAGTTTTTCTAAATTATTACCTTCTGAATATGTATGCATAATCATTACATACTTAGAATCTAACAAGCTAACACCAATATTAAATGCTTCTTTAGCAGCTGGTGAATGAAACTTATAAGGTTCATCGTTTAATGGTGTTTCAACTAATGCTTTTACTAATCTCCTAAGATCTTTATTAGATAGTGTATCTACTTGTGTAAAGAATCTTGGTAGATACATTGCAAACATCATAGATGCAATTTCTTCTGGTGGTCGATCTTCAGCTTTCTTATTAGCTTCATCAATTAGAGTTTGTTCTAATTGTTTAGGATCTAGAGTGTCGGTGGTTGTTTCTGAATTACTCAAATTTTGATTCCTCGGTTCTACGGAAAGTGCTCTTCTTTGGAAGGTCTACAGGCGGACTAGTGTCCGGAGTAGTAGTTGCTTCGGAAACTACTGCGGTTGCTTTTAAAGCAGGTACTTTACTTTCTACGGGCATATCTCGCTTAAGAACATAATGAGGGTCTGTTTCCTTTCGGCGCTTATTTTCCTGCCAAACTACGAGTCTATCACCAACTTTAAGACTCTTTAAAGAATCAACTTGTTCTTGAGATAGACCAGTATGATGAGAATTCAAATTACCACTTTTATTTACCCAAAAATTAACTCTTAGATTCATGACCATTCACTTTCATTGTTTGTTTCGGTTGTTTGTACTGGTGTTTCTACTTTAGGGCGTTTAAAAGAAGATCGTTTGGTAGTCTTTGTTTCTGCGGTGGGCGTAGTAGGCACAACGGCTTCCGTCACTGTGGTAGAGGGAATGGTTACCGCAGAGACAGTAACACTTGTACCAATCTCAGGAGAATCAAGATCTGCTTCTGCCATATCTTCTGTAGGGATACTGAATGTTTGGATTAGAGCATATTTAAGAGCGGCTGATAGAGCTTTATTAGTAGCCTTATCCCCGGAATCTAGACCTTCTGCTGGGATAGGACCAACCGTTACTTTAGAACCATCTTCGGCATAAAAGTCATATTCCATTTGAATGGCTACATGCTTATCAACTCCAGATTTACCATTAGAGCGAGTAACATCCTTAAGCTCATGGACTTCTTTTACACATCGTGGAGTCATAAATACAGAATGTTTTAGAAGTGCTGGATATAGAGCGTTTACAAAATTATCAACCCCCCTGAAGCGGTACCCCTGTGCGTTATTTGTTTGTGTTTTTGCAACAGCCCCAATCTCTGCCATTACCTGAGACATTTTTTTATAGATTGATTGTGTCATTTTTTATCCTTAATTTCATTAAGTTTAGCAAAATCTCCGAATAATTCAACTGCTTTTTTATTATAAGCCAATCCGGCTTCCCTTTCTGATCCAAAAGTTCCTAGATAATATCTTTTACCTTTGTGGGTTATAGTAGACACATATCTATCGTATACAACTTTTGATACACCTTTATATTTAGAAGTGCCATTCTTTCTCTTTTTTGCATTATAATTATTTTTAGCCTTGGTTCCGATTCTTAAATTTGCTAATCTATTATCTAATGGGTCACCATTTATATGGTCTACAATTTTATCTTTATCCACTACATTTAATATATATCTTGAAATTAAATACTTTTTTTCGTTTCCATATGAATGACCATAAACATAATATTTATTAGTTGCTTTAGCTAATTTTGTGTGCCAACGGACCTTTAAAACTTTATCTAAACACTCTAAATCTACAATACAATCACCATGAATTAAATGTAGGTATACTACATTGCCATTTATAGTATAGGTATTTACGCTTCTTGGTCTGCCCATTAAGAATTATTTACTTCCTCATCCAAAATGGTGTAAATATCTTCTCTTAAAATACTCAAAGGATACTTTAAAAGATCTTCGGTGTATTTAGGGACATCTAATTCTCTTACTAATACTTCTAATTGATTAATTAGAGAAATCATCTCATTAAGTTTAGATTCATTTGTTAACATTAACAGTTCCTTGAAAACTAACTAATCCATTATTGTCTATATGGTATCTTAACTCAATTTTAGAATCATTACCATACAATTCTTGTAATTTTTGTAATAATTCTTCTTTTGTCATTATTAACCAACTAACCCCTTTTCAACGGCCATAATCTTAAATCGCTCAATAGCAGTAGCTCTATCATCACATACTACTAGATTATCTACAACTGCCATTTTAGTAGTTGGATTAAATTTAACAACAGCAACATTCCATTTACCGGCTACATCATCTTTAAAAACACCAAGAGATTCATTAGTATAGTTTGGTGCTTCTTGTTTTGGTGGTGGCGTTTCTTCTTTTTTAACTTCAACCACATCATCTACTATCTTTGTTTCTTTATAATTCTTTCCCAAAAAAGCCATATATTATTCCTTATAATTTTCTTCAATTAAACTATCAACTAGTTTTTGTAATTTAAATTCTCTATTAATATAATACATTTCAATTGGTCTCATATTTCCAAGTAATGGATTTTGTAATTGAAACCATAAATCAGTTTTACAATCATCCCAATTCATATGTTCTTTAACTTTATTAAAGAGATTACTATAATGTTCTAGTTGTTCTTCATTCATACTTTAGGTTCTTTTTCAACAACGGCTAGTACTGCTGATTTCAGAAAATCATAATTTACTCCAATATAATTATCAGACCATACAATAATACCCATTGGTTGATTGGGATAATTAGGATTTTCTACCCATCTCATAAACTTAATCCGTTCGGGCATATTAGAAGTTAATAAATCCCTTATACTGGATTCTTTATAAGAATCACTATATTGATCTAATGCTTCTTTCGGAACTTTATCAAATTCCATTGTATATTCATTCATATTTTACCATCCCAAAGCTTTAGATACAACTGGTAATTGTTCTTTAAAGATCCTTTTACATTCTTCTGCTATTTCTCGGTGTTCTAGTTGAGTACTAGAATCGGTTCTAACTTGAATATAATGAATCCAAGATCTAATTGTACCATTCATATACAATTTTGTCTCTGTATTTAGAGGTAATAAAAACCTAGCGGATTCCTTACTGATCCCCTTATTTAGGGCTTCTTGGTATAAGTTATTGGCTTTTAATATAACTTCTGATTGAGCATCATAAAACCATTTTACTATATCTTGTGGTAAATCATCAATTGAATTCTGTCTGTTTTTTAAATCCTGTCGTCGTGGTTCCATTATATCAAATTTTTGTGCTTCGCTATATCTCTGACTAAACTCTTGGAAACTAAAGGATCGGTGTCTAAGGATTTGCGGGGATATAGCTCTAGTTGTAGTTATCTCTAAACACATATTTCCCATTTCAAAAACCGAGTAATGATGGTTCTTTATACAATAACTTAATAGTTTCTCATATTCAGGATTATCTTGATTGGGACTAGAGACCCTAGCACAATATGCAATATGTTTTTCACAATCGTGTGTGATATGTATTAATCTTACGTTCATATTAATAATTTCTAATAAATGTTACTTTATTAAAGCCCTCGTCTAGGGATGGAAGTTCTAAATCATCATAAAAACTATATACAATAGCTTGTTTCTTTTCAAAACTATCAGATTCTAATATTGTAGGATGATTCTTTCTATCACAAATTCTTTTCACACATTCATCTTTATCTACATGTAAATAAACACATTCTATAGAATCGGCTTTATAAGATTTTGCTAAATCAATCCAAATTTTACGCTGAGCTTTAGATATATTTGTACGGTCTATAACAATTTCATTTGGTTTAAATTCTACTATATCTTTAAAAGCTTTAACACAAGCTTGTCTTGATACTAATTTATCTTGATTAATATAAGAACATTTACTATCTAATCCTATATAAGTAGTTTCTGTGTTACACATAGCGTAAGTACTTTTACCAGATCCAGGTAATCCACAAAGAATTATAACTTTCACTCTAATTCCCTAATTTGAAATAAAGCCTCTTCCGCAATGGCCTCAGCAAAGCTCTTAAGATCTGGATTATCACTCTTAATACGAGCTTGTAATTCTGTTACTCTAATAGCTTCTAATGCATTAAGAGCGGTAGTTAATTTTTCATTATCCATTTTTTTCTTCTTTAGTAAGTAAATTCTCAATAGCTTGATCTAGTGTTGTTTTATCACCATTAATAAATCCGAGTAATACAGCGTTGTTAATTAATTGTAAGCAATCTTTTACAGCTTGTGTGTATCCCGATATATAGGCGTCAATCACAGGATCTGACACATGGAGATTTTCTTCATATATTCTTTGAGTATTATCAATCCAATACATTGTAGCCAGAGAATCAATTTGTTTCATTTTCTGGTTCCCAAATACAAGAAGAAAGAGATGAATTCTCTTTTCTCCAACTATTTTGATAATGTTTAAGGTTAAATGGTGGTGACATTCCATTATTTTCTAAAAAATCTATTATATCTTCTGCTAAAAAATAAGTATTAACAGTATCTATATCTCTTTTTATAAAGATTTCAAAAAGAAAACTATCTAACATTTTGATCATATCAGATTTTTTCATAGAGTTCCCTTTTTCTTAGCTAATTGAAACTCTCTTTCATCAAGACCTCTCATATACTGAATTAATCGCTCATAAGTACAAATTTCACCAACCCAATACTTGAGCATATTAAGATCTTCTTCACATACTTCTGATATTTTCTTATTAATCAAAGAATCATAAACTCTTTTAGTTTTTTTTATTTCTTCTCTAAGAAATTCTAATGTAATTTCTTTCATACTTTATTTCTCATTTTTTCATGGATTTCATGGTGACAATTTTTACAAACCAGAATACATTTTTTTAATTCTTCTTTAATTTTGATCGATTTTGAAACCCAATGTGTTGCAGTAATCCTAGTATCTTTTTTTAGGGGGTCTAAATGGTGAAAGTCTAGGGACCCCCCATACTTGTCATAACCACATTTCCTACAACCCAATTTAGTTTTATACTTATGAAATAAAACTTTACATTTATTTCTATGTTTTAACATAGTCTTAAATCGTCTTTTTTTAATACACTTTTTAGAACAAAGGCTCTTGCCGTTTGTTCTATTTATTATTTTTTTATTACATTCTTTACAAAATTTAGGATTTCTTTTTTTCCATGCCAACTTAGCATTTTTAACGTGTTCATAATATTTTTCGGGATTTAGTATATACCAATGATCCTCTCTGCATTTTTTAGAACAATAAATTAAACGTTTATCATTTCTAACTCTTTTAAATGTAATTTTACAATATTTACATTTTACATATTTTTTATATGTCACCGTTTTCCTTTATTTTCTTTTCTTCATAATTTACTACTACTTTTCGATAAAACTCTTGCTTAGCACTTTCAAATACTCCAACAACATCATTAAGTGTTGTATAACTCAATCCCTTACGATCTACATAAGCATGTGTCATTATAGTGAATAAATAATTTAGAGTACCGGGGGTAAACCGATTACCTAATTTAATAGCATTCTTAAGATCGTTCACGAGATATTGTAGTTGTTCTCGTTCTTTGGGGTCAATATATGGGGGCATAATTATAATCCTTCTCTATAAACTACAATACAATCATGTAAAAATTCAGGTAATTCAATTTTATCTTGTATAACAAAATCTCTACCACAACATTCACAAGATACATTTTTTGGATCTCTATTAAATAGTACTTCAAACTCTTCAGTTGCGTCTTTTTTATTACCTTGTATATAAACTTTATTTACTCCTAGTTTTCGGAATCCTCCCGAGTAACAATCATAAAATTCTACAAAATTATTAGATTTTTTCATAGATCTAATTTACCGTGTGTGTCGTAGTAATATTTTTCATATTTTGAAAGAATGTTAATATCGTGTATTGCACCAAGAAATCCACATGTTATAACAAAAGAATACATTATTAAAAATGACAACATTTTTTATACTTTCTCTAAATTATCTTCTTTATTTTTAAAGCACTTCTCAAGGTAGGGACATTTTTGTCCGTACCAATTATAGCATGATGATAAATTTTGTACAAATATTCCTGTATTAATAGCATCATTAATATCACTAATGTTATTTACATAAACATTTTGTATATCTTCTGGTATTTCATCTTTAAATAATTGTGTAACGGCTTCTGGGTTTACGACTTCATTCCAAGTTCCATTACATCTTTTACCGTTCACTTCATTGCTACAAGTTTTATGTCTAGAGCCACTATCAGCTTTATAATTACACACGGAACATGTCTTTTCACGATTCATTCTGATATTTTTTAGCATTACACCAAAAGCTGCATGTTTTAAACCAGTGGAATAACAATAAAGAGCTAATTGTTGAGATTGGGAAACATCAGATTGTTCATAAGCGGAACTGGATGTTTTATTATCTAATACGGAATAATGACTATCACCTTTAAATTTAACAATAGCATCAATATATCCTATCATTGAATCGTTATCAGATACAAGTTCAATTGGATATTGTACTTCTTTTACATCTTCTAATTGTGGTACAATTTCTCTTACATAAGCTTGCAACATTAAATGTGCTTTTCTGCGAGTTGATAGATAATTAAGAATATTTAACATTTTATGGTGTTCCACACTAAATGGTATGATTTTCATGTTAGTGCGCGATTCTTCTAATTTATCTTTTAATTCTCTGATTGAGAGAGATGCAAATTCGGGAGCTAGAGAATGTCTTTTATCATCAATAAGTAATAGATCTTCTTGCTTTAATAGTTCTTCATCAAATTCATCCTTTTGATAACCAACTAAAGTACAATCAAATAGAATATGTTGCTTCTTATTAATTGTAATATATTCCCAGTTATCATCAAAGACTTCTTTATAGTTTACAGAAACCTTCTTATTCGCTTTAAAATCGTTTAAGATAGCATTAAGAGAAGAATCAATAGCTGAGCCTAATCCCAGAAATGAGCTTACTGTACGCTCACGTAGGCGTTTATTATAGTGATAATCATATGATCTACCACATTTATTATATCTATTAATACTACTGAAAGATAATTTATTACCCATTTAATATACCTAATCGGGTCATTCTTTCTCCCAATAATTTCTATATTCACCATTATCCATAGAAGTATTTAATACTTTAGGAATACCATTTTCATCAACATCCCTAGGATTAGGAGAATTCCAATATATTAATCTAGGTGGTTCCATACCTTCATCTTCTAAAAAATAAATGATATCGCTAGCTAATTCTTTATAAGTTTTTTGACCTCGTAATAGCGTATCAAAATGATTAACTAGTTTGTCTACCATTTCAGATCGTTTCATTCTTTTTCCTTATGACATTTTGTACATTCTATAACTTTAGAAGTAAATAATTCAATCTCTTTCCATTCGTGATCACATTCTTTAGGAAATGTTTTAGGAGTAGGAAATCCATATACAGACCAATCTTCAAAAGAATCTTGTTCTTCTTCATAACCCATTTTCATAGACCCTGTGCCATAGATTATTGAATCGATTATTGTTTTATCGAACTCTTTTTTATAGTCACTCCAATATTGTCTAGTAACCATAAATAAATCTTCTTCTACTTTGATTAAATCCATAGTTAAATTAGAACCGGATTCTATTCTAGTATCCAATACACACTCATGTTTAAAATAACTACAATACAAATCTAAACATTTATTACATTCTGAAATATAATAAGTTGGTATTATTTGTCCACTTTCAATTTCCGGAAATTGTTCATTCTTTAATACAATACCAACTACAGCTCTATTTAATTCTTCTCCAAATGATACAATATGGGTATCAGTTTTTAACTCATCAAATGTATCTAATACTTCTGATAAATCACTAGTATTAAATTTTTGAAGATCTAATAGTGGTATTTCTAGTTTAATAATTCTATATTTCATGATTCTTCTTTATATGTGCAAGTTGCAACGTATGGGGGTAGTGGGACATATGGAGTGGTAGTATTAATATGATTGTTTTGATGAATAGTTTTAATATAATTTTCTAATTCTTTAACTTTTTTATTAAGATCTTCTAGTAATTGTTTTTCAGTTTTAATAGGCTCAATAAGTTCCCAGTCAGAAGCTAATACATCGTCTAACCCAATAGAGTAAGACTTATTATTTGTAAATACTAGAATGGGATCAACTTCACTTTTACTCCATCTTACAGATACATACCAACCTTTACGTTTAAAGCTTTTATCTTCATTAAAAGCTTTTTTGACTACTTCTAAAAAATTCATAAAACCTCAAATATAATAATAAATATAGAAATTATAAATAATCCTAATATTAACATTAGTCTAATGTATATACAAGAACTTCTTGATCACCAAATGTTCTATTAATAATAGTTTCAATAATAACCCAATCACCACCGGCTAATCCTGCTCCAATTTTAGGTATAGCTAATGTGAATTTATTTAATCTACAAAATCGATTTAATTCTTCCATTACTTTAGCAACAGCTTCGTAATCACAATTACGTTTATCTCTAGGATAATATTCTTTTTGAGTTGCACAGTTTGCGAATAGTTTATCTTGTGCTAAAGGAACGTACTGTACATCTCCTAGTTTCCATCCAATATTTTCAAATTGATCTAAATAATAATCTCTAACCAAGGGATATTTATTAGCAATTTGTCCTGCAACTCCAGATCCAAATCCACCAACACAATTTACACCATGCGCAATTACATTAGCATTAGATTCTAAAACATCTCCAACTATATATTTAATCATGTAATTGTTTCCAACATATAATCTTTTTGAATTTGGTATAATAAATCATCTTTGACTTTTAAATTGGGACAAGATGGTAATGTACTCTTCTTTTGGGTTTCTTCTAAAGTTACAAGTCCTTGTTCAATAATAACTTCAACTTCTTTATAATCCATTTCCCCTTTACGAATCTTTAAAAGAAGATCTTTCTCTGGTCGAGGAAAAGTAATATTACCTGTTAAAAGTAGTTCTTTAGCTTCCGCAGCAACTCTTCTGCTGCCATAATAAAAGTTCCACCAGCATCACAGAGATCATCAACAATGAGAACTCTTTTACCTTCTAATGGAAAGTAATTAAGATTCAGAAGTTTATAGCTTTCAATTTTACCAGTTTGTTGATTACGAACCTTTTCACCATAGAACACAATCTCAGTCATTCCATTTCCGCAATATCTAAGATATGCCCCAGAATCAGGATAAAAGATATAATCAGGTTTAAACTTAGAGAAAGTATCAATATGAAATTTAAAAGGTTTAACAGATTCAAAATTACGAATTAACTCTTTAGCTTTTTTAGAATGAACATCAAAGCTTATAACTCTATCAAATTGTAAGGTATTAATAATTTTAGCAAATGTAGAAAGAGAGAAGGTAGTAGTATTAGAAATTTCCTTATCTTGTCTAGCATAAGGAAGATAGGGAACATCAAGAGTGATATTAACAAATTGATTAGGATGTTGTTTACGGATTAGATCAACAAGAGTACAAAGATGAAATACTTCAGATTCATCTTTTTGCCATGTCCATTTAATGGTTACATCATTACTAATATCAGTATAAGGTTTCCAGACTTGTGAAGTACCATCTGGAAACTTAGTGGTTTCAAAATGAATCCGAGTTTTTGTTTGATTGTTGATCAATTCTAACAATTTTTAAATCCTCTATACCTAATACACTATCACATCCATAAAAATCTTTCAAGAAATTTATTTTACGTTCTAATTCAGGAGTCATACCTCTAATACTAGCTATATAATAGCTTACAACAATTACATGACAATGGCTAGCAAAAGAACAAAGAGATACAAGTTCTTCGCTGGGAGTATTAGGATTAACAATGAGTATAGATTCAATTGTTGGTAGGGAATTTATATAATGTTTAAGGTCTAACTGCATATAACACTAAATAAGAGAATGATAAACATATTAATACAATAATAGATACAACAATACCTAAAGAAGCACGTTTTATCAGTTTATTTCTAGTTATTCTATTTGTCTTTAGGTAAAGAATGTTCCCCTTCTTCTTGTACCTTGGGGTTAATGACATTTTTATCCTTATCGTATAGTGTTAAATATAATACACCATCTTTCTCTACAGCACTGTAATATTCTACTAGTTCTACTTTAATGTAATCCTTTAGATCATTAATAAGAATTGTACCGTCTGAGTTTACTTTAATATTAGTCTTCATGGTGATGATTATGTTTTGATTTTTTATGTCCGCAGGTTGATGGTTGTTTCCCATGAAGAACCAAAGCTGATGTCCCATCTGGGCATGTAATAAGAGCACCTAGATTATTTTGTGTTACAGAACAAGATTGTCCTGGGAGTCCTTGTAAACCCTGTGCTCCAGTTGCACCCATTGCTCCTTGTGCCCCAGTATTCCCGGTTACCCCTTGAACTCCATCTTGGGGATCTAATTGTCCTGGATAATCAGTACTAGGAGCACATGCTGTAAAAGAAAGAAGAGTAATTAAGATAAGATTTTTCATATCACTGTTTCTCTGCATTAATAAATTTATATCCAACTGTTTCATTATCCGAGTTTAATTTTTCCTTATATAGAATTTTAACTTTATCATTCTTATGAAGTTGATTGTACAATGTTTTAGCAATTGAATTAGGTGTTTTTATAGAAAATTTTACTTTATGTTCACATTCAAAAACTACAGCATATGTATCATCTGTGGTACCGCTAGTAACTACAAAATCACCATTATGTGAAATTCCACTTCCAGAGTAATGTTGTCCGGGTAGATAGATTACATCTACAACTGTACCTAATTCTTCCTTAGTTTCAGATAGTTTCGTGCAAGAAAAAATACTTAAAGATATAAAAAGAGTTAAAATAATATTTTTCATAATTTTATTCTATTACAAAATTTCTGTAGATGCAAGTTAAATTTCGCATACCCCGGAAACACAGTCCACGGAAGTTTCGGTAGCAATACTATGTTTCTCTTTAAACCTTTGTTTGGCCTCTTCTAAAGGAATGGCTTTAAGTGGGGGTTCTTCTGTTTTTCCTGTCTTCTCATTGTAATAACCGCGAGTGTTATCACGATAGAAGGTTGTACCCTTTAATTCAGGTAAATATTCTAACCATAGTTTAGACATCTCTTCTATAGGAAAATCTTCACTCATATTAATTGTTTTAGAAACCGCATTATCAATGTGTTTTTGAACAATCCTCTGAACTTCCATGTGATCTCTCGGGGATAAATCATGACTTCCAACAAAATGAGAAACATTCTTACCTTCATTCATGAATTGTTCAAATAAAGGATGAAATACAAGTTCGGTCTTTCTTACATCCTTGTCCCAATACCGTCTCTCGTAAGCAGGAGCAAACATTGGTTCAATACCGGAACTACAATTTCCAGATAAAATAGAAACAGTGCCAGTGGGGGCTTGGGTTAGGATAGCACAATTACGAATGCCATGTTCTTGTACTAATGATCTAATCTTAGCTGGCATACGCTTCATAAAACCACTATTAACGTGTTTTTCTGGGTTACAGGCAGGGAAGGGTCCTTTTTCAATAGCGAGCATCACAGAAGCTTCATAAGCAGCTTTAGAAATGAATCTAAATAACTTATCGATAAACTTATTACCTTCATCACTTCCATATTTATATCCAAGAACTGCAAGCATATCAGCTAATCCTGTAGTTCCTAGTCCAATACGTCGTAGTTTATGGGATTTTTCTTTCATTTCAGGAATAGGGTAATGATTAACAGTTAAAACATTATCTAAGAATCTAACAGCAGTTCTAATTGTGTTTCCAAGTAATGAATAATCAATGTCGTTATTAACATTGATAAACCTTGGAAGAACAAGATGTCCTAGACAACAACAATCATAAGAAGAAAGAGCAATTTCACCACAAGGGTTAGTAGTAACAAGGGGTTCAATGTAGTAAATATTACTTTCAGATTCAACTAGTTCCCAATTTAAAAATCCAGGTTCAGCTGAATTATAAGCGTTTGTTACAATCTTTTCCCATAAAGCTTTAGCGGAAATTTGTGAACGGTGTTTTCCTTTCCAAGAAAGTTCCCATTCCCTATCAGCTTTAACAGCTTTGATAAACTCTTTTGTATCTTTAGATCTTACAGATACATTAGCACTTGTAAGTTCACCTTTTTCTAACTTAGCATCTAGAAATTCAATAACATCTGGGTGATCAAGGTCTAGACTATACATTCTAGCTACACGACGTTGTCCACCAGCTTTAATATCCGCAGCGTTAGAATCATCCATACGCATAAGTGCTACAGGTCCTGGACAAGTTCCTCTTTGACCCACAATGGGGGAATTATTGGGGCGAATGTCACTAAAATCGGTTCCACATCCACCCCCTGTCATACTGGTTACAATGGATTCATAGGCATGACGGCCCCATCCTTCTTTAGAATCAAGTTGGGAACCAAGAACAAAACAATTAAGTAATTGGGGGTTATTGCGTCCTGAGTTATACCAAATTCTTCCTCCTGGTACAAATAAGTTATTACTTAATACATCATTGAATTTATCTTTGTATATTTGTTGTTTATCTGGTGTTTCCGCTTGTGACATTTGGCGAGCTAATCGCTCACAAGCTTCGGCCCATGATTCTTGTTCTGTAAATGCATAACGATCTTTAAAAATAACTAACGAATAACCTGAAGGTTCAAACATTTTTCTACGCTCAACTCCACTTATAAATTTATCCCACTCTATCCATTATTTCTACACCGGACGTACCATTAATTTCTATTCTAGATCGAAGTCTAAATCCTCATCGGTAACATTATTCCTTATTATTAATATAATTTAATAAGGTGTAATAGAAAAGTTTTGAAATAATTTCAAGCATTTTATATATCGATTTGCCTAACTGTTATAAAGTGTACATTGCATTATAACAAGGACTTACTGTTGATATACAATCTGGTAGGGTTCACATTTATTGACAAATAAAATTTTTAATAACTTCAGGAACAGACGCATCAAATCCTGCAATATGAAGACTATTAGGATTATTCTCTTCCATTAGAGAATACTTATTAGTAGCCATACCAAGGGTTACAACTTTCACATTAGGATTATACTTAGAAGAATACTTTTCATATTCTTGAATCATGTGTGAGCTTCCAGCCCAAGTTTCATTATCAGTTAGAATAATAATAGCGTCGTATTTAACTTTTGTGTGAAGTCCATATTGAAAAGCAATAGAACAATCAGTTCCTCCTCCGTTAGGGGTATTGCGGATAACTTCATTATAGGAAGAATTCTTTGTTACTTTAGGTTTAGAACATTTAGTATCAAACCAAATAAGATCAACATTAGGTTCATTCTTAACAAAAGTTAAGGATAAAGCCGCCGCTGCTTCGCGAGCAGATAAACTCATATTAGCAATGGAAGCACTCATAGATCCTGAAATATCAACTGCTATAAGAATATTCTTTCCGGTAGGAGTAACATTATGAAGTGCAAGTTCAAACATTGATTCTAGGGTTTCAATAATCTTGGTGGATGGGGTCCAGATTTTACCACCACGGAAACCTTCTCCACGAGAATAAGTATGCATCGCATTAAGAACAGTTACAGGATGAATTCCTGATTTCTTAACTTCATCGAGATTAGTAAGTTTAGAAGCTACATATTTAGCAGTTTCTGAAAGATTCGATTCAAAAAGCCCAGCTAGTGTAAACCGATTAAGATTACGCATTACAGCCGTAATTGGCATAGCAGGTAGTAAAGCGGTAAGTACTTCTTTATTATTAAGAAGTTCAGTGGGAATCATTTCCCAAGTAAGATTATATTCCTTGATAAGAGGAACAAGTTCTTTAGCTGAAGTAGCTTTAAGAGCCTTTTCAACTGCCACAATAAAATCGGATCCTGATTCTTCAGGTGTAGTCTTCCCCACAGCATATGAGAAAAGTTTGTTCTGAGAAAGACTAGTAGCTTGGGGGTGTGAAAGGCGTAATACATCCTTATGAGTAAACCCATTACGAGAACGATATTTCATCATCTGATATGAAAGCTTATGGTCAAGTTTTGATGTATACCACTTTGCTACGGCTCTTCGTAATCCTCGGGACCATCCACGAAGATTTTGAATATTACTTACAAATGTAAAAAGATGAGTACTAGTTTTAAGAAGAGTAGAAATATATGGATATGTAGCTATTTTTGTCTCTTGAGATCCAAATGTACAAAGAAGTGCTAGTGTAAAAATAGAAGGATCAATCTTAGGAGCACGATTTTCTTGTACTACAGAAACAACTTCAGATAGAACTCGCATCCCATCTTGTTTAATAAGTTCAATAACAGTTTTAGCTGTTTCTACCGTTAGTTCTTTTTCACCTACGTAGTAGGTCCCACCTTCGTTTCCAAGGATAAGAAAACGATTTAGGACAATCCAATCGCTTGCTTCAAAAACATATCCCCCTGCATTGTTTTTAATCATTTTCTTTCCAAGAATAGGTTGTGTTTGAGGGGTAGCTTTATTATTTACATGTTTGCTATAGTTCATATTTTAAAATCCTGGATAATTTAATGAAGATCGGAGTGATTTTACCATAAAAATAACCAACCTTCGATCGACCCAGAAATCCTTTCTTAAAATTAGATGGATAATAATTTAGAATCGGTGTTTTAGCGCTCTACCAACTGAGCTACAACCTATTTCTAGATTGGTAGGACTCGAACCTACGACCTCTTCATTAGCAGTGAATAACCAATTCCATTCGACCCATCATTAACTTACTTCTTTGTTACTGTAGTAGCAGTAGCTGGTAGTGTTTTATTCTTACCAGTAATTGTACTTAGAAGATTCTCACCCTTTTCAGTCTGTGAAAGAGCTTCAAGCATAGATCCAATTGCTGTTCCGCCTTTTGATGTAAATAGATCCATTACATTATTAACACCATCTACTGGAGATCCGGTATTAGCAATGATCTTAACATCTGCTGCAACAAGAGCTTTAGCTTGTTCTACACCAACCGCTTGTGAAACTTCTAGCTTCTTAACAGTAACAAGATATTCTTGATATTCTTTATTACCACCAATTTCACGAGCTAGAACAATTTGAGCTTCAACTGGTGCAAGTTGCATTGCTTTCTCAGCATCAGCTTTAGCTTGGCCTAGAACGGCTGTAGCTTCTGCTTCTTTTCTTTGTGCTTCTAGCTTACCTTCGGCAACAAGAACGGTAGTATCTTTATTAGCTTGAGCATTAATAACAGCACTTTCCTTATCTTGTTGAGCTTTAGTAACTTGTACTTGTTTTAGAATTTCAGCTTTACGAACTTCTTGTACTTCAAGAACTTTCATTTCTTTTTCTTTAGTAGTGCGTTCTTGTTCTTTAAGAGTTTGAAGAGCAGCTTGTTCAGATAGTTTAACTTCTCTCTCACTCTCAATAGTACGTAGACCGACCGCTTGTTTCGCTGCTTGATCGCGAAGATCAACTTCACGCTTAGCTTCAATTTCAGCAGTTTGAGCTAGTTGTTTATTCTTAGCTACTTCAACGCGAGATTCCATCTCAATATGAGATTTCTTCTTTTCCATAATATTATGAATAACAAGAGATCCTTTAGAATCACGAATATCCATAAGTTCAATATTTTTAACCGCAGATACACCCCAATGTTTTAGTTGATCAGCTACTTCTTTAGTAAACTGTTCACCGAAAGTAGCACGTCCTTGAAGAATAGTTTCAATATCATTAGATGCAAGAACTACACGGACTGCTCCTTGAACAATAGCTTGTAGCTGACTAAGAAGTTCATTGAGATTTGCAACACGTTGAGCAGCAACATTAGAATCTTCTACTCGGAAGAAAGCCTTGACATCCACAACAAAAGGAAGCCTTCCACTGTCATACGCTTCATAAGCTTCTAGATCTAGGTCAAAAACACTAGTTGGAAACTTAGATACAGTAATACCAATAAAAGGAAGCCATGATGGCCATTGATAATATGTGTTACCATTATTAGTATCTTTACCGAATGAAATTGTTTTCTTAGCCGATTGAACAATATGAACTTCATTAGTGGGTACAACTCTGCGATAAAGCATCGCAAAGAACATCGCAGCAGAAATAGTAGACAACCCGAAAATAAGGCTTAGAAACAATGGACTAGTAACAAAATCAAACATGTTATTTTTAACTCCTATTTATTTTTATACTCTAACAAATCTTCTATTTTTTGTCAAACTTATTTTTTACACTATCTACAAATCTATTATATGAATCTTTATCTAGGTGTAACAATGGTTCAATAGTAGTATACATTATATCATCAGAGTTTACACTATGTTTTAATCCAATACAATGACCAAATTCATGTAGAAATGTACTTTGTAAATCTCTTACATTATAAAAAGTTATCTCACCTAGATATTCTAGATCGGCTTTATTATAAATCTCCATATTACAATTTTTAATTGTTCCTTTTATTCTTCCTGCTGCATTTCCTTTTATATTAGTAAAAGATACAGTGATTTTTATATCATTATCTTTACATTTATTTAAATGAATATTAAATGAGTTATTAGTATTTCTTTTTAATTGTTTAAGTGTATTGTATATTACAATTTTAGATTTGTCACCAAAATCGTGGTTATAGCAGATTGTTGGTTTAATTTCAGATGCAAGTGATAGTTGTAGAATTAGATATATTAACATTATTTCTCCCCCGCGATGTCGGTGGAGTAGTTAGGGACTACCTCTTCGCCAGTAAACCCGTTATGATTTGGACCGGTGACAAATACTGGTCCAACTTCCCATCGCTCCTCCGAACGCACTCGGAGACCCATCACATGCTCAGCGACTAATCTGTCTAGTTTGTGGCCCGGCGGAAGTTTATTTTGGCTCATGGTTGTCTACCTTGAGTAGTTGTTTGGGCACCGCAAGCAACTCCTTCACCTGACGAATTTCGCTTTCCAATGCCTCTATGCGCTCCAAAAGAATCATGTCCGGGTCGCTGAACCAGCAGTTAAATCGAACAAATAGCTCCTCAACCCAGCCTCTCTTCATTTTTCTTTCTCCCGTTCTTCCTCGATGTATCAATTTAGTGGATTGTTACTAGCGCACGCCCAGGCAGACCGTAGAGTACGAGCCTAGGTGAACTTCCCGGTAGGGAACGTCGGATACAAGCTGCCTTACGTTAGTCAGCCAATTTTGAAAGTGGTAAAGGTCCGCGTTGTAAGCTTGACACTGGTCTTCATGAAGGCTCAGGTACTCGCTTTCTACCTCACCTAGGTCAAAATCTACTTCCGCTCGCTGTATTCGCCCCGACTCAGGAGTACCAACTCACCCGCTTTGATTTTATTCTTGCTCATTCCCTATTCTCCCCTCGTTGGGGGTTGTTACTTGCCGACCGTAGATTGTCCTTGATTTCAATAAGCGTACAGGCGATTACCACTACCCAATAAACAACCACAACTCCCAGGTGCCCGGAGTAGGCAACAAACAAGCCATTGACGAGACCTACTAGAGCTGCTTTGATACTCATTTCTTCACCTCATCCAGCCGCTTGAGGGCTTCCAGTTCAGCGTTTGGGGAGGTCATTGGGGTTCCTCATCGAATAGTGGAGTGCCACATCGAGGGCATCCATAGAATCTGGTTATCCACGATAGGTCTTTATCCGGTCGGTAGTTTAGTTGTGTGAACTCTCTGACGTGCGAATGTCCGATGACCTTGCAGATGAGCCGTCTAATCATGTGCTTCATCCCCCGCTCTCCTCTTTGTAGGCTCGGAGCGCTTCGCAGGCATCGCACATCTCTCTACCGGTAACCTTCCAAGAATCAGAACAGAGGCATTCGCCCTGGATATACCTAACCAACCTCTCCGCCCTCCGCCTTTCGTCCTGACGGGCATGAGCGGCTCCGGCGAGGAATGCCCTATTTACAACGTCGTGTTGCCGGACACTTTCGGCACTGGAAACATTGATTCGGGCGTACTCCTCCGCCGCCTTCCGGTCCTTCTCGCTTGGTGGGATGTGGATCATCGGAGCACACAGTTTCGATGCGGAAAATCCCCAAACCTGCAAGCCGGGCACCACTCCTCGCTCGAACTTTTACCTGTAGTTTTTGAGCAAGTCGTACACACCCAACAGTCTGGGTAGTCGAACCACCACTTGTTCCCACAGTCTCGACACTCGTAGCGCTCAACGGTTTTATACTTTGGTGGGAGGTGGGTCATGTGTCGTTTTCCTTGAGAAGTTTTTTGAGTTGTTCGTTAACCGTTTCCAAGTCCGTCTTTTTTCGCGGGGGAAATGAGAGAAGCACAACAAAGATAGGGACGCTTACGATGAATAAAATTGTTAGGGCGGTCATGGAAGTTCCTTACGGGCTTTTTTGAGTGATTCTTCGTCCTGAACTAACGGAACGTCTTGCCACACTTCGTTTTCATCTAAGAACTGGAGAATTTTTTCGGCTTTAATTCCTTTTCTAGGCTTCGCGCCGATAAACTCCGTTCGGATGTTTTCAATTTTCCAGCGTTCTAAGAATCTAAGCGCTTTCATCCCCGCTCCTCCTTGAGAAGGGAACGGATTTCCGCAGCCGTTTTTTCTGCGTCCGCATCCCTGTCGTACATCTCATCCACAACGTGCTCCGAGATGCCACCTTCGTACTTTCCGCCGCGATAGTCGTGCTCATCTTTAATTGCGTAATCAGCTTGAAGCTTAGAGGAGAAGACTCCAATCACATAAGAATGCGCCTCTGGGTCACCCCATCGGTACATTGTAGCGACAAACACTTCCCTCGCCCTCTCCTCCTGCTTGGATTGGGGGCTAGTCACGGAGACCTTCATAAAGTTCCTTGTAAGAGATATCCCACGGCCACTCGGGAGTTAGGCGACTCTCAATACTGCCCCGTCTTTCGAAAGCACGATATTCAAGTGCGTAAAGAACTTGGCGACGAACTCCATCAGGGAGAGCGCGTTCAATGATACTAAAAACCCACAGCTTAAATCGGTAAGTCCAACTGTTACTCATCTCACTTCTCTCCTTGTAGGATTTTACTCATTCTTCATCCCTCTTTCTTTAACATATGGATTACAAGGCACATACTCATCTTTATACTTACATCTAATATTAACAGTAGTACAAGAACTACAAATGAATAGTATCAATCCTAATGTATGAGCTAAAAATAATTTTATCATGTTTCTCTCAAAAATTCATTAGATAGTTCAGCTTGATACTCAGCACTAGTTTTTTTAACAGCTTCTAACAATTCTTCTACATGATCATCTTCAATTTCATGGAATCTAATCCAAAAATATTTAGGTTCTAATTGTTCTTTAATTACTTGAGCGCAGGTCAGACACATAATTATTCTTGTACCTCATGACTTTCTACTGTAGCTGTCATTTCATGAAGTCTTGAGTTAAGTTCTGATGCTTCTTTTTCGGCAGACTCTTCTGAAGAATGAACTGAATGTACAGAACTAGCTTCGCCAAAATCATCCTGTACAAAAACTACATAAACAACCATATCTTTTTATCTATCTCCTAATTTAAAATTAAAGCTTGGAATAAAAGAATACTACCAATAATTAGAGCAGTAGTCAATATACTAGTAATAATTCCAATTATTATATTCATTTTTGTTTTAGACTATCAAGTCTTTTCCGAAATCTAGCGATTGTCTTTGGGTCTTGGACACCATCGAATTTATGATAAATTCTTTTATCTTCGCTCATAAATTCAGACGCTTTTAAATCATCTAAAAATTTTACTGGTTTACATTTAATATCATCTACGTATGGTTCAAGTTTTAAAGCTTTAACAGCGGCTTCAGCCCATTCTTTTCCAGCAGCAGACCATACAATAATTTCCCATCCATCGTTACTATGATTAATAAGTTCTTGAATGTTTTTCTCATTAGGTACTAAATATTCTTTCATATGAATATCATAGAAATTATTATGAGCTTCTATACAAATTACTTGATCCCAATATTTAGGATCACGATCAAATCCCCACATTAACAATGTATCATCAACATCTGAATAGAATGGTTTATTATGATCTTTCTTCATAAACTTGTTTTATAAGTTCTTTAGCAAATTGTATAGACACTTTACAAAGAGGTTTAGATATAGGTCCATCTTTAACATCATTATCATCTAGAAACATTTCTGTTACTTCATTACTAGAAAGAATAGCAGATAGAATTCTAGTAGATGTTTCAAGTAGTAATTCTTTATCATTAGTATTTAGTGTTACTTTATGATTAAAAGATGCATCTCCTAGTTTCGTAGTATTATCAGTAATGAAAAGACTCATTCTAAATCCTCTAGTTCTCTTAGTATAAATCTAATTCTCTTTTGTAGTTCTTCAAGCTGCTTTAAATTATACTTTAATTGTTCTAAAGAAGTCAAATACTCTTTTCTCATTCAAAATTATCCTTAGCAAACTGTGTAATAGGATGATGATCTTTAAAATACACTGTATACAATCCTTTCAAGCCATCTGGGTACTTTTTCATCATTACATATTTCCACAAGTTGATAGATAGGTCAAGAACTTTTGATTTACCTTTTAGGACCTTCTGTCGAAGATATAGCAAGCATCTACCATTAGTTTCATCTCTAGATACAAAACAATCATAAAGATACGCTATAGAAGCGTATAGAGAGTCTAATAGTGAAATATGATATTTAGCACAAGCTTTAACAAATGCTACATGAGAGGGTATACGTCCGAAAAATGATCTTCTAGTCCATACTCCAGGATTCTCAGTATTCCAACTCCAATTATTCATATATCCATGCATATAAATATCATCAGCGTGATGGGTATTATACATGTGACTCATTAAACAAATACCCGTTTGATCATCAAATGCATTAAGATCTACAAAATTAGGGTACCTATAATATAGTCCAGGATTATTAGGTACTTGACATTTATCAACAAAATGAAAGTACTTTTCTTTCATCTCTAAATCTTCTGGATTATGAACTAGATAAGTAGCAGTAAATAATAGAGCATTATCTGTAGAATGATTAATAGGATTAGGAAATAATCCCACAACAGAATACTCATGTTCCAAATAATATCTAATTGCTTCTTTGTACTGTTGATTCATTTTTTAAACTCTTTAAAGCTCTATAAACATTTACTCTTCCATTAGATAGTACTTTACCTTCTAAGCTATCAACTTTATCTACAGATTTAATTATAATATCTCTAACTTCATTGGGTTTAAGATTAGGTTTCTTATTTAAGATTAACGAAGATATACCAGTTACAAATGCGGTGGCTTGTGAAGTTCCGGACATGTACCCATAAGATCCCGGTATGGTGCTATATATATTTTCTCCGGGAGCAGTGACATCCACTGATTTTCTCCCCCAATTTGAAAAAGGTACTAACTTATCTTTAATATCACTACCAGTAACAACAATAATATTTGATAGTCTATAGGATGCTGGGTAGTAAAAATTTTCTAACATATCTATATTTTGAGAATTATTACCAGCAGCTGCTACAATTAAGATATTTTTTCTTTCAGCTTCTTTAAAAGCTAGATACTCATCTTCTGAAAATTCGGGACCACCCCCACTATAATTAATAATTCTAGCTCCATTATTTATAGCGTAATATATAGATTTAATTGTATTCCTTAGATTAACAATCCCTGTGTTTGTTTCTGAATAGTACTTAATGGGTAGAATGATCACTTTATTATTAACAGACTTAATAATACCAGCAACGTGAGTTCCGTGTCCATGATGGTCGTATGGATTAGGTTGATCTGTTACAAAATTCCACCCAAATACATTGAGTAAAAAATTATCTCGCCATACATTATTCTTTAGGTCTTGGTGATTAGGATCAATGCCTGTATCTATTACGGCTACAATAATTTCTTTGTTGAAATTATTTTCAACTTTATTAAGTTCAATTTTATTGATTCCCCAATTTTTATCTTGGGAAGTAAATTGAAATTGTACGCAAGATGTTAAACTTAAAAATATTAATATGGACAGTAGTTTATTCATTTGGTGTAGCACTTAAAGTTTTAGTAACATGATCTAATGCTCTTTTTTTACAAGTTTCAATATCCTGATTACTATCGTAACACCCTTGGTAATAACTATTTTTTACAAGAATTACTACATAATAACCGAACCCATTAATATCTTCAATTGCTTTATTCTGTAAGTATAAACCAAATCCTAAGAAGATAGCAGATAAAGCAAGTATAATATATTTCATTTTAATCTCTGTGTTTTAAGATCTTCGGAAAACTTCTGTAAAGATTCACTACTACGTTGTTCATATGTATCGTATGGATACATAATATCCTTTTTATTGTATTCGTTATGCATTAAACCAAAACAATGTCCGATTTCATGTCTTATTGTAAAGGGAATTTCATCCCATGAAATTTCTGTATCTAATTCAATAGTACAATTCCCACTAAATAAACTAGGTTCAGCGTAACCTAATATTCCTTTAGGGAGTACTAAATCAATAATAGTAATAACAGATCCGGAATTTTTATCTGTTAAGAAATTTATACCATCTCTTTGTTCTAAATCATTAATTACATAATCTATATTATATTTAGATTTATTGTGTATATACACAGTTTCGGGATAAGGTTTAAACTTAATAACAAATAATGGTATATATGTACCTAAAATTAAGGCTAAAGTACAAAAACATCCTATTTTTATTAATTTATTAATCTTCATTACTAGCTATCAATTCTAACAGATTTACATCATCTAATGCAAGTAATATAATCTCTGTGTCTACTCCTAAATTTTTAGAGACATCATCTATTATAATATTAGATATTGAATCTCTATATAGTTCTCGAAATTCATCCATAAATAGAGATTCCTTCTGTAATATGTCTAAATATATCTTTGTAATAGATTTTGTCTTTTCTTTATATAATTCTATATTAGAAATAATATAGTATTTTATTTCAGTTATTAACATAAAT
>FRDC01002273.1_pt1 | contig 61475 bp, 102 predicted proteins | sample 1106171 | NCBI WGS metagenome assembly FRDC01 (sample SAMEA3930566, study PRJEB13176) | freshwater metagenome | biome: Drinking water system; feature: drinking water; material: water | place: Singapore | collected 2014-12-20 | reverse complement strand
CAACGCATGGTCCAAGACATGGATGGACCAAGCCGCAAAGCCAACCATCAAAATGCAGATCACCAAAGCCATAGAACACGACAGAAGGGCAATGGGGCTGGAGATTTTGAACCTCGTCTACGAAGACGAAAAGATCGGACCTTGGACCAAAGATAGAGTCGCCAATTACGTGATGGACGTGCTGGGGATTGAAGAGGGGACGACGGTTTAGGGGTCTACGCCGTCGCTTACGGCGCTCCGGCTGCTGCCGCTCTCCCGGAACAAACGTGAGAACCAAACCAATGCGCTTATTTGACGACAAGGTTGATCGCAGTAACACCGTCAACCGCTACGACGGCCATTCGATCTGGGTGGCGCCGTCGTCACTCACAAAACACGGCCTACGGAACGGCCAGACACTTACCAAAGACGAATGGCGAAAGCTTGGCATCTCGCTAGCGCGCGAGTGGTTGGAATACGTAGATCAGACGCTCTCCCGGAACTGATGTGGAGCAATATGCAATGAGATCAAAACCAATCCTTTGTGTCGATTTTGACGGCGTAATCCATAGCTACACGAGCGGATGGAAGGGTGTCGAAGTTGTCGCCGATCCCCCAGTGCCGGGCGCTCTTAAGTGGCTCTGGAAAGCAACGGAGTGGTTTGACGTTCACGTGTATTCGAGCCGGTCGAAAGAGATCGCGGGCCGCGAGGCGATGAAAGAATGGATGCTTCGGCATTCAGAGGTTGAGTTTTATCCCGAGCACCCAATGCGTGGAGAGGAGGGGCGCGAATATCCCATCACCTTCTCTCACGAGAAACCTGCGGCCTTCCTGACGATTGATGACCGCTGCATTCCATTCGAGGGCGACTGGTCCGACATGGAGCCTGCCGACCTTCTCAACTTCAAGCCTTGGAACAAGCGATGAAGATCGATTGGATTGACAGCGGGAGAGAACCGCAGTGCGAGCCGAACGCTAAGTTTCCACTCGGCATGGATGTGGATTTGTCGGACGGCGCGACCAAGACATGCACGACCGCGCTTCCATATCCGGCGAAGCGTTGCGGGGCCTACATCGTTGAGTGTCAGAAGTGCGGACAGCGTGTCGGTATTACGACGGCAGGCCGCCCCGATGACCCCAGATCAGCAAAGCTCGCATGCTGGAGCCAGTTCATGCATGGCGCGCCCCAAGAGAGCGGCAGCAGCGGAAGCGCCGTGCGCTGACGCGTGAGCAAAAAGGACTTCAAGGGATGGCTGATTTCATCGAGAAGGAATACGGGAGCGATGTAGCCGCTGGTATGCGCGGCGAAACGCAGGCCGTGCCAGTGGACGCTTTGCGTCATGTTCGGTGTGGCCTTTCCGCGCCAAAAAACAGCACATACTTCAGCATTTCTTACGAGATGATGAAGATGCTGACTTGTGCGGCTAGAGCTCGTCGAACCACGATCGACTTAATGCTTGAGGACATTATTTGGACCCAGATCATGGAATCTGGGGACGTTGCCGAGCGCTCCGGAGGCGGCTGGTCCGTTCGCTGTAGCGCCGTCACACATTCCGGCTGGCGCTGCCTGAACAGCGCCCACGATGGAACGACCTGCACCATTCACCATCCCAGAGATGCACGCGGCCGTTTAATCGCGACTAGCGAGGACTAATCCGCATGGGCGACATCCTCGACATGGCTCAACACAAGGCCCGCAAGCTCGACTGCCAGGGAGAAGGCATTCCTGACGACAAGCTGGAACAGAAGATTTCAGCAGCCGCCGCGCTCGCCCGCTGCGTCAGGTGGATGCAGGAAGACTTCGGCGACAAGTTCGCATTCGAGTGCCTGACCAACGAAGTTCTGCGGGTCAAAGGGAGAAAGTGATGACCAAGGCTCTCAAGAAAGTGGAAGAGACCGGAACGGAAGTGGAAGCCGTGCCGCAGCGTTCCTCTGGCGCGATGACGCCGATGGAAATGCTCAACGCCGCAATGGAGCGCGGCGACGGCATCGACAAGCTTGAGCGCCTTATGGATCTGAACGAGCGTTGGGAGAAAGCGCAGGCCAAGAGGGCGTTCCTTGAGGCAAAGGCGGCATTCAAGGCGGTGGCGCCAACGATCACCAAGGACAAGGAAAACGCGCAATACAAGTCGCGCTACTCGTCCATCGGCAACGTCGTCAACAAGACCAACGAGGTGCTGAGCAAGTTCGGCTTGGATGCGCGTTGGGAGTACGCCCAAGAGGAAAAGGGCGTGAAGGTGACCTGTATCCTGTCCCATGTGCAGGGGCATTCGGAGAGCGTGTCGCTGGCGGCTCCGCCCGACACATCCGGCGCCAAGAACCCGATCCAGCAGATCAAGAGCACGACCACCTACCTCAAGCTGGCGACGTTTGAGGCGGTGACCGGCATTGCCACCGAGGAAGGCAACAAGGACGACGACGGGAACGGCGCCGGCACGGCCTACATCACGGAGGAACAGGAAGCCAAGATCCGCGACTTGATCGAGGAGAAGGGCGCCGAAATCCCGGCATTCTGCAACTACTTCAAAATCGAGAAGCTTGGCGACCTGAAGGCTTCCGACTTCGACCGCGCCATCACCGCCCTCAACAAGAAGGCTCGCGCCAATGGTTGAGCAGGGATCGCCTGAATGGCATGCGCAGAGATGCGGCCGGGTGACGGCTTCCCGCATTGCCGACGTTATGGCCAAGACCAAGACAGGTTGGGGCGCCTCGCGCGCCAACTACGCGGCTCAGCTTGTTGCCGAGCGCCTGACGGGAACGGTGGTCGACGGATACAAGAACGAGGCAATGGAATGGGGCATCGCCACGGAAGCGGAAGCCCGTGGAAGTTATGAATTCTACACCGATACCGTTGTCTCTCCGGTCGGTTTCATTCCGCACCCAACCATTGCCATGTCCGGCGCCAGTCCTGACGGCTACATCGGAACGGAAGGCATTCTGGAAGTGAAGTGCCCCAACACGGCGACCCACATCGAGACGCTGTTGGGCCAGGCCGTGCCCTCCAAGTACATCCTGCAAATGCAGTGGCAGATGGCCTGTACGGGGCGGCTATGGGGAGACTTCGTTTCGTTCGATCCGCGGATGCCGGAGGAGATGCGCCTGTTCGTCAAGCGCGTGGCGCGCGACGAAGGCCGCATCAAGGAAATCACCGGCTGCGTGATCGAGTTCTTGGCCGAGATCGACGCCAAGGTTGAGCAGTTGGTGAAGCTCTATCGATCTCCGCAGTTGGAAGCCGCCGAGTAGCCATGTCCGACCCTGCCGCCAAACCCAAACGGCAGCCGGAACTGGACGGAATGACTCTGACACAGAAGATCGATGCGCTGATGAAGGAAGGGTATGGCGTGGAAGATGTGGCGGTAATTCTCGACATCAACCCAAGAGATGTCCGCCGCTACGTGTTTGGCAGGAGGAAGTGATGCGCACCAGCGAGCGAGCGATGGCGGCAATCCGCCAGATGCCTGAGAACGAGCGCCCGATCTCGGAGCAGTACCGCGTCGTCGCCAAGCAGTGGGTGGACGCGCATTCGGCCGCCAACATCCTCGAGGAAACCAAGAGCGCGATCCTGTCGAAGATGATGCTGGACCTGGGCGACATGCCGGTATCGCGAGCGGAAATGATCGTGAAGGCGTCGGAAGGCTGGCGGGAGCATCTGACGAAGATGACGGACGCGCGGCGTCAAGCCGACCTTCTGAGGGTGCAGCTTAAGTATATCGAGATGAAATTCGCCGAGTGGCAGGCGAGCGATGCGACGGCGCGAGCGGAAATGAGAATGAGCCGATGACCCACGCCTTCGAGCACGTTCCGCGCCGTCAATTCAGCGACCAAGCCAGAGCCCGCATTTTCCTCGAACGCGGCGGCAAGTGCCACAAGTGCCAGCGCAAGCTCGGCTCCGGCGATGACTGGATCTTGGAGCACGTCATCGCCCTTCAGAACGGCGGGACGAACGAGGAAGGCAATTTAGACATAACGTGCTCATGGTGCCTGCCGGCGAAGAACAAGGCTGATGCGGGGCTTGCCGCCAAGGGCCGCGCCATCGCCACCGCCCACGTTGTTCCGCGCAAGCGCCGAACGAAATCCGCCCTCCGAAAACCGGAAGGGAAAAAATGGAACTGGAAGTCTAGGCGATACGAGAACGTTTGATCGAGAGCACTTCGGACAGGTGGACTGACAATGAGACTTAAACAGTGGTTCTGCCGCCATAGATTGACAGAGACAGTGACGTGGCTTGTCGGCGGCAAGCACGGGTACGTTGAACGTCAAACGACGTGTTCCGACTGCGGTAAGAACGTAACCGCTTATCAAGACCGAATAGCCGATGACTACCACGAGACGGTGAAGCTTTTGGACTACGCCAAGCAGATGCCGGAGGGAGAGCGCCGGCAGCTAACGAGACCGCCATTTTAGTTTGGGCTCACGCCTTCTCGGTAAAGACCTCGAAGGCTGCTGCCGCTCTCCCAGTTCAACCGTGGAGCAATATCCAACATGGAATGGCAACCAATACGAACCGCACCAAAGGACAGGCCGATAGAGTTGGCGACTTTTCCGGCTAGGGACGGCGAGAACAAACCGAACCTGTTCATAGGAGACGTGTCCGCCAGCGCTCCCAACGCAACGCACTGGAGAGAAGTGACACCAGAAACCGCAGAAGCTTTGACGAAGGGCTGGCCCGATGAATTGCGCTCCTAGCTCAGAGGAAGAGCGGCCGACTTTTAATCGGCAGGTCGATGGTTCGAACCCATCGGAGCGCACCAACGTTTGTTGGCTCTGCTTTCGCGAAATTCCAGCAGACAAGTTGAAGAGAAATTGCGGGTGGTGGGTCTGTCCATACCCGAGCTATCGGCGGCGGGACTCAACTTAGTTCCGGGAGAGCGGCAGCAAGAGTCGGTCCCGTGGACCGGCTCTGTAGACCCATAACCCTTCAAATACGGTGGCGCAATTTCACGGGGGTGAATGCCTGATGGAAGTGTCCGACGTCTTAGCTGGGGGCATCACCTATCCGCGGGTCGTCAACGACCATGCTGATGAGGCGCTGACCTGCGCCTCATGCGGCACATATCCAGAGTATTGGGCGACTGATGATTGGAAGTGTCGGCGGCGCGGGCAAACCGTCAGCCGCCACGGAAGGGCGTGTGAACTGTGGCGTGAGAGGATCGCTCCGCCTCCCGTAGACATAGAGCAGTCTAAGGAGGCGTGGCAGCGCTTCCATGACACCCTCAACTCCATCTTGGCGAAGGCGAACGAACCGAAAGAGGAAGTCGAACGGCAGACACCACCGGGACTGCAAGGGTCTACGGACGGGGTTGTCTATTTTGTAGACTGCGGGAGCCTGACAAAGATCGGCGTTGCATCTGGGCGGGTTCGGGCGCGAATGCGGCAAATGGATACCGACAACCCCTTCCCGAAGACGCTCTGGGCGCTGATGCCCGGCTACATGAAAGAAGAGAAGGCGTTCCACAGGCAGTTCGCAAGTAGGCACTACAGCGGCGAATGGTTCTCGCTGACGGCAGAAGACCGCGCCGAACTTCGCCACATCATTACATCGGCAGGCGGGGAGGTCTACGAATGACCACCAAAACGCTGTTCGCCCCCTTCACGGTCCAAGACATAATGGAATTGCTGCCGGGTCTGTCGGAGCGCGCCATCAAAGAAGTGTTGCGTGAGCATAAATGCGCGTGTGAGATCCGCGGTAAGTTGTACGTCAGCCTTAAGCAATTCCACCGGCTGCTGGAGGAGACTGAACTGTGTCACTCGAGATCAGATGGCGACGTGGAATTGCTCAACTCGTCGGAACGCTTGCCACCGGACGCATACGAGAGAGCCTTAGAACTCGCGACCCGGAAATCGCAAAAATTAGAGCAGCGGAAAGGCAAGCGCGTCTTGTCCGCGCCGAAATCTACGGAGTCGACCACGAAGCCACCTTTGCCGATGTTGCGCTCGATTACATGAACGGGGGTGGCGAGAAGCGCTACCTTGGACCCATTATCAAGGCGCTCGGCAAGACCCGCCTCAAGGACATCAAGCCCGGCCACATCCGGGATCTGGCGCAGCAGCTCAAACCCAAGGCCAAGGCTTCCACCCGCAACAGGCACGTGATCGTGCCGGCGCGATCGGTCATCAACTTCGGGGCAGAGCGCGGTCTGTGCGCTGCCATGCGCGTCAAGGGCTTCAAGGAAGCGGCCGTCGAGAAACAGGCCGTGGACCGCGCCTGGCTGGACAAGTTCAGGGCCAATGCCGTGCACCATCGTCTGGCGACTATGGCGCTGTTCAATTTCACGACCGGAGCTCGGATCGGGGAGGCGGTCGCCCTGACCCCAGGCGACTTCAACCTGGACGCCAAGAAGGCGCGCATCGACACGACCAAGAACGGCGATTACCGCTACTTCTATCTGACGGAAGAGCTCGTGCGGGAGTTGCGATTGATCGAGCCCAGGAAGGTCAAGGATGGCTCGGTCCGGATGTTCGGCTATTCCTCTCCCAACGCCTGCATCTGGGCCTGGAAGGAAACCTGCAAGCGCGCCGGCATCCCCTACGTCACGCGCCACGAAGCGGGGCGGCATTCTGCGGGCACGGAGACCATCATCCGCAACGGAGTTGACCCAGTGACGGCTGCCGCACTTCTAGGTTGGAAAGACCCGAAGGTTCTACTTAAGCGCTATGTGCATCCGGAGAAATTGAACGACGTTGCGGAACAGGTTTTTGGCACGCCTGCGGCACAGAAAGTCCGTCGCAGACTTAAAGTCGTTGGAAATCAAGGAGATGAATAAACGAGTCACTACCCGGATCAGGTTCTAAGGGACTATCTCAGCGCTATGAGCGCACCCCTCGGAACGGCCTATTTATAGGGTCTGGGCAGCTGCAGGGCAATGCTAGGCGTGCAAATTTGTGCAGTACCTTGCGTGAACACGAAATAGGGTGTGGCACAGTCCTGGCACAGGACGTTTTTGGCTTGTTCCGCCCACCACACCAACCGAGACGAACTGATTCAGGATATGTTCTGAGTTGGGAGATACGCTGAACGATAGGACACTTCTTCCGATGAAGACGACATTCACAATATGCTACCGCCAAGACGGAACCTACTGGAGGTCCGGTGATCGCCAACGAAAGATCACTCCCGAGCAGGCCGTTCGCCTTCTAAACCTTCTGTGGCAGCAGCCCGCAGGCTGGAGCGTCGAAGCCTTGACGGTGTTCGAACGCCTAGAAGCATCGCGTTCCTGAGTAGACACGCAGAGATTGGAGGGGAAGATGTACGGCGTTTGTAACACGGCGTGGCTTTCCGGCTTAGCGGCCGGATGGGTCTTGGGTGTTTGCACGCCGCTGGTATTGCGGGGGGTATTCGGCATTCAATTCTAGCACGCGGCAGCAGGCGTCGATCCCGTGGATCGGCGCCGTAGACCCCAATCCTTTAATGGAGTTGGCGCCGGTCAGAACGCGATGCACGGCGGCTCCTCATGTAACGGGTGTCTGTTTTTCCAAGAGGTGATCTTGCCACGCGCGAGCGGTGAGATTCGCCTGCTGTATCGCAAGGTCAAGCTCGTGGAATTTCTGCTTCGCCGCCTGCCTCAAACTGCACATGCGGCCGTAGGTGGCGGGTCCGCTCTTGTAGAAGCCAAGGGCTTTCTCCAACTCAAGAACCGCGTCCTTGATGTGTTTGTCGAACTCGTTATTGGCCACAGCCAATTCTCCTTTATTTCTGCTCGACCAAAGCAAACGCGGCGTTCTGCGCGTCCATGATCTTGTCGATCTGACGAGCGCCGAGTACCGGCGCAAAATCCTTTGTGTCCTCTCGCCCCCACATCTCATTGAGCACGTCGTTAAGGCAGACGATAGCCGCCTCAAGCGCTGCGATGCGGGCGCGTTGCTCTCGACTGACGGTGTGCCATTGGTCACACTCTGCGTTCAATTCTTCCTCACGGCTTGGCATCGCCTCTCCTTATGTGTTGGGGGTGTATTTCAGCGGAACGAAGTGCATCACCGTCACAGCGCGCACGATCTTCGCGGCTTCCGCTACGCGGTTTGCGATCTCGTCGTCGTAGTCGGCAAGCTCGCCATTCGCCAAGAGGCCGTCCAGCGCGCGGCCGATGATGTCGTATCGGTTGCGCTCTGCCAGCTTCTCAAGCTCCGCAGCGCGGCACTCGCCTAACGCAAACTTGCGTGGGCACGGTGACGGCGGGCTGTCGTCGGGATGGCAAGTGCACGTCCTGAAATCTTCTTCCTTGGCCGCGCTCTGCTGTTCGGTGCTGTGCATGATTTTCTCCTTTATTTCCGGCTCAACTTCGCGAACGCAGCGGACCATGCGTCGCGCGCGACGGTGCCATGACCGATAGAGCGGCCGTCCGCTTGTCTCACGATGAAGCCTGCCGTTCGTCCGCGCTCATCTCTAACGAGCGTGCATCGGAGAGACGGATCGATAGCCAACGCATCGTCCTTTGCCGCATGGTAGCCCTCACCTGGGCCGCGCTGAAACATCCGTATGCCTCCCTTATTGTATGGGCTCATCAATGCCGCGCCCGCACCTGGGGCACTTCTCATCCTTTGGACGCCAGTGCGTCTCACAACTTGGACACACGATGATGACCTCGGCCAATCCCTCAGCTATAGGCAGCATCTCGGGCGGCAATGTTTCGTCACTCATGTCTTGGCTCAGAACGACGTATTCCCCGTTGGGGATGTAGACAGACTTGCCCTGCGCCTGCGCCTCGGCCACCGCCTCTCGCAGCGCTTTCCGGTTGGCGCCGAGATCGCCACCTGCGCCAGGCGTGCCGCGAAATAGAACGTGCTTCTTAGGATCAAATTCTACCACCGCCAAGTCTCCTCAATTCGTTGCATCTATTTCGCAAATCACGTATACAGTTCTAGTCCCCGCTCTGCTTCAGCATCGGGCTTAAGTCCCCGAAAGGGGCGAACCCGGAGGTGCGCTTCCGGGTTTTCTGTTTCTCGCCGGGTTGATGGGTCTAGTGAGAATGCTTCCCGTTGCCCTGATGAGGCGAATGCGCGCTAACAGTGGCGACGCGCCACTCTCAGACACTCCAACCACATCGCGCACCATCCTGCGTGTCAGCTTAGGCTCGTCTGCGAGGCAAATGGCCTTGAGCAACTGGCGAAAGCTCAACGTGCTAGACGCAAAGATCGTGCCCACCTTCGACGAGTATTCCTTGCCGCAGTCCACGCAATCGAGCCGTCGCCTTTGCTTCATGTAGTAATACCGAACAGAGCCGCATGCTGGGCACCTCGGCTGAGCATCGGGGTATTTGTGATTCCAAAATACTTGCTCTGCCACAGCCTCGGACAGAGCGTCGATCTGTCTGAACAGCGCGTCATCGAGAACTAGTTTTTCGTGCTTGACTTCCACTAGTTCAAATTCCTGCATTTCGTGAACACGTCACTCGCGATATGTGCATGCACCGCTTGAACACGTTTTGGTGCATGTCTGTTCGATATGCACTACGATGGTGCTCCTCATCTAAGTGTGTCTGGCGCCTTCGGGACATCGAGCTTGGCGACGAACGCCGCAAGCTTGCCCTCCAGCCTGTACCACTCACCACGAATGCGATAATCGGCGAGAACCTCGTTCAGTCGTCGCGAGGCTAGGGACGGGGTGCATTCGTACCAATCTGTGCCGCCATCCGATGGCTCCGAAGATGCACACCTCCACAGCTTGCTCTTCAGGTCTCGCTCAGCCGAAAACGCCAATTGACGGGACATCTCAACCACCCTAACGAACTTCAAGGGACGGCGGTTGTACTCGATCAACCCGTTGAGGACGCACAGGCGGCGGTCAGGGTCTGCCGAAAATCCGACTTTCACCCGACCTACAGCATCGCGCATTATGTAGACGAACCCCGTGCGCCCGAAGGCGGGTTTCGACGGATGTATCTCAAGACGGCGCTCAAGGTCTCTACGCGCGCGCTGCCAGAGCGTATCCTTGCGACCGCCCTTGGGTTTGCGGCGGCTAGAAGCCCTAGCCTGCTTTCGGTCATTCCCGTTGCTTCGAGCCATGCGTCTATCTTTTCCACATCCGCGTTCTTTGTCATGACAATTGTCAATACATTTTGCTTGCAGGCGTGTCAAGCATGGTGTATCTTTCAGAGCAAATCAGAGTGGGATTTCCCCACACGAGAGGGCCCGAGGCCATGGATTACACACCGTTCCTCTTGGAGGATGAGCCCGGCAAGTACCGCGTTTGGGTTGAGGGCGAGCGCAAGGGACCGGAGCGGCAATACATCGGCCCTGTGGCCGAGATTGAAGCATCGGCAGATCGCTCTTGGGTGTACGTCACCACCGACAGATACGAGGGGCACGCGATGATCAATCGCGAGGCGTTGCCGAAGCTGATCGAGGCTTTGCAGCGCCTAGAGAAGCATCTTACGGAAACCGCATAAGAAGGGGCGCCGCGGCTATGGCAATCGGTGACGTTGCAGAGGCTCAGGCGAGGATGCATCCACGAGGTAAATATCCGTGGATCGACGCAGCCAACGACGCCGGACCTCTCTCGGATCGTGCGCTAAGTTTTCTGTCGAGCATACTTGTGCCCGGTCCCGATGGGCGTGTGATCACGCTGCCGGAGGACACATGGCAGGGCATGTGGAGACTGATGCACATGGCGCGGTCGATGTGTGACGCTGCGCCTACGGATCAACCGGCAACAAAATAGGGCCATGGCTGTGTACAAGGTCATCACATGGGACAACGACGGCCAGCGGAGCGAGCGTCCGGCGGACACGCTCAGTGATGCCTTGGCTTACGCGCGCTTCTGTCGGTCAATGAGAAACCGCACCGTCAAGGTTGCGCACGCCGGCGATGCGATCCGGCATTGGACGCGGACCTGCGGCACGGCTCGCAACCACTGGTCAGCCCATGCGACTGCGGAGTGCTCACGATGAGCGAGCTTCGCGCGAAGGCAAAGAAGTTCGCGGAAGGAAGCATCGTAACCGATGCGCTGGCACGCCTCATTGAGCAGGTTTTGATCGAGGCAAGCCCGGCATGCCGGTACAGCGACAAACAGAAAGAGTTGCTGGCGCGATACCTCGCGGCCTCGCTCGCCAGCGGCCCAACTGACAAAATTCACAAGGTCGAAATCAACGAATGGATTGCGACCGTAAAGCACGCGTTCGATGTGATCGAAAAAACCAACACATGAGGGCTCTGACGTGCTGATGACGGACGGACAGCTTGCAAGCCTTGCCGTGGTTGCCAAGAAACACCGCGAGCGCGAAGACGAATTGCGGCGGGCTGGCGAAGTGTCCGGATTGGCCATTGGCGCTGCCGCTCTGCTGATCGAGATGGCTGGCGACGAAATCAAAACCCTCCGCGCCGAGAACGGAAAACTCCGCGCAGCCTTCCGTGCGAACATGCTTCGCTACGCACCTGTCGGTGAGGAAACTCAGGCAGAGATAGACCGCGTACTGAGTGAGTGCTCCGACGAAAACAATACATGAGGGCCGAGCCTATGAGCGACCGCCGACTGTCGGAGATCAATAACGACAAGATATGGCTGATAACGATATGGTATCTCGGCTTTGGAACGTTTGCGGCGGGCGCTTTTGGACTGTTCGTATACGCCGCCATTGATTTGATTACACTCCACGGAATGCGCGCCATCGTCGGGTGGATGTTCTGGATCGGCTTGACGCTTCTTCTCTTGGCGGCCGCCATCGACGTGCCGCTTGCGTACATCAGGCGTAGACGGATCAAACGCAAAAGCAGCCCCAGCCTGTCCTAGGAACAAGCTGGGGCCTACCCTGTAGACGCTAGGGGGGATACGTGCTGACAGGGATCTGATGGGGTCTACGGCTCGCCTTACGGCGGCTCGCCTGCTGCCGCTCTCCCGTGGTTGATGTGGAGCACACACTTATGAAGACTGAAGACCTATGCAAACAGTCGCACCCAGACCATGACTCTCCGGGCGCAACGTTCATTCAGGGGAGCCAAGGTGCGCTGAAGGTTCACGTGTCTCACTCTGAAATGGAACGCGGCATGCACTGCACGCTTCCAAAGGGACACGACGGCGATCACAGATGCGAAACTCGGTCTTGCGACTTCCAGATGGGAGTCGTCTGGATCACGCTACACTCTTGGCCAACCCCGACAGACGGAGAGCGCAGATGGAGTGCAACGCCTATGATTGCGCCAATACCAAAAGAGGAAGTTGATGGAATAGTTAAGCGTATCGGGGATACGTTCTGGACGCAATTTTCGGTCAGCCGAAGCACCAGTGCGAACGGGTCATAAGGGAACGTTCTCACGGCAGAACCGGGAGAGCGGCAGCAAGCTTCGAGCTCGATAGCGAGAAGCTGTGAGCACAACTAGTTCTGCGTTGAGAGACGTAACCAACAGAGAATGAGATGGATTACGAGCGGCGCAACACGACGTTGCTAGGCGTCACAATAGTGTTCGCGACAGTAGCGGCGCTGTCCGCTATCTACACGAAGAACACCATATCCGCGTGGGCGGCCTCAGTGGCGTGGATTTGCGTGATTGCACAGCTATTCGTTCTCGCATGGGCTAGAGGTAGGCCATGGTGATCTAGCCCCCGGCACTGAGGTCAGATGACCGAGTCCGGTGGTAGCGCATATAGAAGAGAGAGCCTGATAAAATCTACATCGCATAAGCCGCATACATAGTGACGTATGCGGCTGAGAATCCTGCGCCGGCAAGAACGCAGACCCAAGCCACCGTCAGCCAGCGAACGCCTTCCCCATCATCCTCATGATCGACAGGGCCGTGTCGGGACGGATCAGACCAAACGCCGACATCGCCGAAATCGCGCCCATTGCGGTAAGGTGAACCCACAGGGGCCATCCGGCCCTGGCTTTGCTGTCCCGCATGTCGCGCCTCATCTGGTTCATCTCGCGACGGATCGCGGAAACGGAAGCCTCCAGTCTGCCGATGTTCCGCCAGATCTGCCCCGTTTCCCCAGTCTGCGTGTGCATATCTCTCGCTCATTTTCGTCCCCGTTAGGCGCAAATCCTCGCCACTAGTTCGCACAGACGATCAACGAAACGCTTGTTCCAAGGGCATTGGCTGGCTCTGTGTGAGCCGAGGCAGTTGGTGCATTGCATGTGGAATCCCCCGCAGGATTGATGAAACGCATGCTGAGTTGTGGTATGATTTCTGTTCTACAGAACTCGCCCACGGGGCTCGTTCTTGCTGCCGCGTGAAACACAACGGAGGCAACGTGATCGAATTTGATCCTAAGAAGCACGTTCTATTTCGCGGCACGCCTGGCGCAGGTGGCGATCTCGGCGCCAACCGGAAAGCGCTGCGAGAGGCGGTGGCCGAGGCGCAGGCGCAGGGCAAGTCGGTCTACATACCCAACGGGGAATACGTCCTTCTTCAAGAAGGCGATGGATCGCCTGTCATCCAGTTAATGGATGTGGCTCTTGGCGGCCCCGACGTTGTTCTGTCGAAGCCATAAGCTGAAATCACTTCCCCTTCGCCGCCGCCTTCGTCGGCCTAGCAACGCAGTCCTTCCCGTTGATCTCTCGCGTTGTCTCCGCGATCTGGTCTAACGTGTTCTGGATGCTGACAAGCTGTAGTCTTGTCTGGTCTACCTGCACTGTTCTCACGGGCACGGTTTTCTGGGCGATAGGAGGCGCTGGAGGGGCATTGTCCTTGGTGACCATGTAGGTAGCGCCGCCGCCCAAAATCATCGCCAGCAGCGCGTATATGGCGGATTGAACGGAAGGGATAAGGGCCTTCAAGATTGAGTCCCAGGTCATGACGTTTTGGCCTCCGGTTTCGGATCGGTGTCGCAGGGCGCCTTGTAGACGACCTCTTTCTTCTGCTCGATCGTGTGCAGATAGGACCATTGCGCCGCGACCTGGCGCTGCTGCCAGCACGGCGACTTCGGCGAGTTGTTGACCTTCGGCAGCTTGTCCAGAAGCTCAGTCGTATCGGGTAGACGGGTCTCGTTGCCCGCGCACGCTGCTGTCGTTAGAGCGAGCAGCAGCCCGGCCACCAATCTGTGTTGCATTGCGGTTCGCCTTCTCGATCTTGGCGGCATGCTTCTCGGCGCCGCGCCGTTCCACCTTGCGGTCATGGACAAACAGCCACCCGCCGAACGCCACTAGAACCACGAGAGCAGACGCCACCCACCGGCCAAGGGTGGTGGCGAGGAAGGTCAGGATCATGCTGGCCTCTTGAAGTAGCTGGCGGCCTTCGGGGCGAGCCAGATCCCGGCAACCACCACGACGATCACGCCGAGCATTGGCGGATTGGAGAAGGCGAAGGTTGCGAACTCGGCGATGGTGGATCCCATGGACTGCCATAGACCCACGTTGGAAACGGCATCGCTGACGGCTGGCGGCGGCGGAGATACGAAGCTCGAGACGCCGGCTGCGGCAACCGTAGTGCCGCCAGTGTAGATGGCGGCCTTGGCGCTCTCCGGCATCGGTGCGATCGGCTCGTCCACCGACTGAGCCATCATGGCGTTCTCAGGCTCATCCATCCGTTCGGCGAACAGTGCGGCTTCCTTGGCGCGACGGATGGAGAGGCCACGAAGCTGCTTCCCGCCAGCCTTGTTCCACTTCAAGAACTCGGCTTGAGCTCCAGCGTAGTCGCCGCGGTTCAGCCTCTTGAGGAGGGTGGATTTGCCGAGAGCGCCGGACCCGACGTTGTACGAGAACGAGATCAACGCATCCCGCTGGTTCTGGTTGATGTCGACCGAGACCAACCGCGCAACAGCGGCTTCATGCTTGGCGATTTCCCGGCGCAGCGCTTCCTCGGCTTCCGCCTTCGTCCAGCGCATGCCTTCCTTCACGCCTTCCGTGCATCCCCAGCCGATCGTCCAGACGCCTGCAGGACAACGATAAGCAATGCACGACCCGTCCGGCAGCTTGCGCAAATAGCCTTCGAAGGACCGGATCAGATCCAGTCCCTTCTTTGAGATCTGCATTTCTTCCTCTTCGGTGGATTAGAGGGTTGCGCTAGTGAGTCTGAGGGAAGTAGGATTCTTTATTGCCGGAACAGAGGGTTTTTACATGATTGAGAACGGAAACATCGGCTTGCCGATGCGACGCGACGAGTACCTGGTCGACAGGGCGCAGAACGCGGGCTTCACGAAAGCGGTTTACGACAAGCTGGGGGCGCTGCAGCCTCCGACCATCGCAACGCCTGCACAGATCACCATCAATAGCAGCGTCACGTCCGCGTGGCAGGACGGCCTGAAGAACGAGACCGCCTACTGGGCGACCGTCATCGCCGGCACATTCCCGAAACCCAAGATCATCGAGGAGTTCGCCAACCGACGCGACGGCAAGACCCAGTTTCCCGTCCACCTCACCGCTTATCTGAAGTCCCACGCTGTGACGCGCATCCTTGATGTCGGCTCCGGCCCAATCACCAGCCTGGGCACGATGAACGCGCCATCCCAAGTCGAGATCGTCGCCATCGACCCGCTGGCCGACGAGTATAACGCCCTCATGGCCAAGCACGGCGCCAAGCCCAAGATCGCCACCCTCAAGGGCCAGGCCGAAGACCTGTCCGCCTATGCCGATCAATTCGACATCGTGCACAGCCGCAACGCGCTAGACCACTCCAGCGATCCGTTGAAAGGCTTGCAGGAGATGCTACGTGCCTGCAAACCGGATGGCGTCGTTTGGATATCAGGCTACTGCAACGAGGCTGTACGCTCGCAGTACCAAGGCTTGCACCAGTGGAACTTCATGCCGGTGGACAACGGCGATCTGGTGATCTGGCGCGAAGGCGAAGGCTACTCGGTACGCAAGGCGCTCGGATCGGCGAAGGTCACGGCCAAGGGCTCAACGTGGTACACGGTCGAGATCAGGCCTCAAACCCCATAACGCCCCGGTCGCAGATGCACAAGAGCGGAGGGACAATGCACAGCCCGCAGGACGCAATCATTCAGCGCTACGCCAAGGGGCACACGTTCGCCGACGTAGGTGGCCTTTGGGGCGTCAAGAACGAGAAGGTGTCCGTTGCCAAGCTCGGCGGCGCCACCCAAGCCACGCTCATCGATGTCGTCCCGCAGGGACACGAGCTTTGGACTAAGGTCCGCGAGCGTTGTGCGAGCTTAGGCGTTGTCGGCTATCGCGAGATCGTCGCCAGCGTCGATGATCCGAAGCTGCCCGACAAAGCCGGACGTTTCGATTTTGTCCACTGCTCCGGCATCATTTACCACTGTGCCAACCCAATAGAGACGCTGGACCGGCTGCACGCACTTACCGACAGGTACCTACTGTTGGCCAGCATGACGGTGCCGCCAAAAATCTCCACCGCATCAGGCGAAATGACGTTCGATCCCGGCGCATGCATTTCAGTTCCGGCCCTCAAGGGTCAACGCAAGACCATCGTGACCGAGCATTTTGCGGAGCGCAAAGTCCGTGTGCACAACATCACATCCGGTTTCGATTATCCCTGGTACAGCAATGGCAAGCCATCCTACGGACCGTGGTGGTGGCTGTGGACCGGAGAGACATTGGCCGATCTGGTCGGAGCTGCGAACTTCCGCGTTCTTGAGGTTGTCGAGACGTGGACCGGACAAGCGCACGCGGTTCTAGCGGAGAAGGTCTAGACCCCCTAGCGGTTGAGATCAGAAAGTAGGATCGGCAACGGACCCGGACAGCGAAACTCCCTTCTTGAGGCGGAGTGGCTTCGACAGCTCGATAGGCCCTGCCCAAATGTAAACGACCGCTCCCGGCGCCAAGCGATCGATCTCAGCCTGAATTCGGGATGTCGTCGCCGCTGCGCCCTCATTCGGTATGTGCTGCATTCTTGGGCTCCATTAGCAAGCCTGCCACGCTGTTCACATTGGAGGTCCAGCACAGGACGAACGTGGCGGCTCCGACATCCCACAACTTCGGGCTCTTGTAGAAGAACACAGCGCCTTCCTGGGTCGCTTGATCGAAATCCAGAGAGTCGGATGCCTCATCCTCTTGCACCTTAGACTCCACAATACCACCGCCGCCAAAGCGGGATTACAACATCGCGAAGGACGGTGTTGGCGCCGACACCAGCCAATATCGCTACGATCACATCAAACGCCACTTCAAACTCCATACCGCCCCCGCGTCGCATTGAAGATGGCGTTCAGGTTGGCAAGGCTGAGCGCTACGCCTTCCCACATCATGACTTGAGCCAGCCGGCTGTTATTCGGCATGATGATCTGAGCGTTGCCAGCCGCCGCCAGCTGCATGACGTTGGTTGCCGCCGATGACGACGGCGTTGCGTAAGCGCCAGCTCCAGAACCAGACGTGCTATTACGGAGACGGATGCAGGTATTGGCGGCTTCGTTGACGCTAACGGCGAACATTTGCCACGTGCCCGCCGCCGCTCCGAGGTTAGACGACGAGTTCAAGGCGAGGACGCCCGAGCCATCAGCTATTTGGAAATTCACGTTGCCGTTGGTAGTGTTGATAGTGACTTGCGCGCCAATAGACGCGGCGTTGTTTCCTGACGTGCCAAACAAAGCTTGGGCGCCCGCCGCCGGGTTGGCCCACACAACAGCCGAGAACAAAGCCCCGGCTTTGTGAATGTTGTCCATCCACGTTTCGTTGGCGCTGTCGTAGGTGAAGAGATCGCCGCCGTCGAGCGCCCAATACTCCCCGCTTGATAGCCCGCCCGCCGATCCCGTGAACGTTGGATCAGTGGCGTCCGCGCCGCTGGTCGTGCCTCGGTTGAAATCGTATCCACCGCCTGACCTGTCGAGCCACGGCTGCCCCGCAGAGTAGGACGCCGCGTCGCCAGCATCCAGGCACAGCTTGAGCCCCGCCGTGAGTCCCAGCCGCCGCAGCATGGTGATGTTTTCGACGCGCGCTAGCGTCGGCTTGGACGCCGACATCTGCTGAAAGAAACGGTTGCTCACGCGTCGTTTCCGGCGTTGGTGGTGAAGAACATCTCGACGCCGAGCAGCCGCGCGTCGGCCGCCAGGTTGTCGTTGGCAACGTCACGCTTGATGCGGATCATAATGGCGTCGCCGGCAGCCGGCGTGCCGCCGACTGTCACTGCCGAGCTTTCGGCGCCGATATGCAGGTCGCCCGTGGCGATTAGAGCATCGGACACCCCGACTGCCGTACCCCATGATGCATCGAGCGCGTCATCGTTGGAGAGTGCAACGGCGTCAAGTTCCAGTTCGAAAGTTTCCGACGCCGAGCCAGCGTCCGCCGTCCAATAAGGGATGAACGTGATTGTGCCTAGGTTCCACGACTTCGGCGGCTTCCAGAACAGGGTGGCCCCTTCCTGAGTGGTCTGGTCGAAATCCAAGGTATCGAGCATGCCGTCGTTGGTGCTCGTCTCGGTCAACCCTCGCGCGGCGCCGTCCGTCAGGCGGGGGATGAAGTCGCTGGCCGCGAAGAACTTGGATTGCTTGCCGACGAGCGCGGGAGCTGCCCCCGCCGATTTCAGCAGCTTGCCGGTCGTGCCGTTGAATAGAGCAGCATGTCCGTCTGTCGCCGATGACGGGCCGTAGGCGCTGCCGCCAACCAAAAACCATTCAGAGTTGGCGCTGTCGTACTCAAACTGGAGGCTAAAGGGCCCGGTGATGACGATATCGCCGCCGGTCAGTGTCTTGATCTTGTTACCGGCGCTGGAGGAACCGCTGTCGTTGGCAATCGTGCACGCCTGCGCTCCGGCGTAGCGCACCGTGATGCAGCGACCAAGATATCCTTCGGCGAACCCGGTGATGGTGAAGGCGCCGGACGGTCCCGAAACAACGAACAGGTCGGAGTGCGGGATATTGATGTTGTTGTTGGAGCCATTCGCCAGCGTCAGCGTCTTGGCCACGCGACCGAAGTCGATGTGGAACGGCTTCGGGAACGACTGGTCGATACGCCCCCGCGTGTCGTCGTCGGGCGTGCCGCTGTAGGCCACAGAATGATTGCAACCAACGGCACGGATATTGATCGTGTTGCCTTCGTCGTTCGTGAACTTGACGAGTTCGTTGGTGGTGCCCGTCGCGCTGACATTGACAACTAGTTCAATGTCGCACTCGGAGGTTCCAGTTGTCGGACCTATTTCTAGGACGATTGGATTTGGCGCCGTAGCATTGGTGAACACGCGGCCCTTGATTATGTGCCGATCGCCATCGACTTGAATCATGACCGCATCGGAACGAGGCGCATAGACCTGAGTGCCAATAAGCGTATTGGTGTTCCCGCCTATGTAGATTCGCCCGTTGCCTTCGAACACAGAATTTACGAACGTGTTGCCGCCCGCACTCGCGTTCAGCGCATAACGCATGCGATCAGTAGTGGTGGATCTATGCCATGGATGCACGTTGTACCAGTAGGCGCTGCCGCCTGTGTCGCAGAATAGACCGTCGTAGGTGGTGGCCGTCTGCTGTCCGGCGTCTACGATGGTGATGTGATTGATGTTGGAGTCATGCGGTCCTGTAAACCAGACGCCGTGCTGCCCGCAGGTGTCTATGGATATATTCTCTATCTGCGATTCCATTGGGAAATCGCCTGCGGCGCCCCAGTGCCAACGCGCGGCGTGACCGCTCACGTTTTGGATGTGGACATGCGACAGATGGTAACCGTATCCCCACAGCGCCAGACCGTTCTGGGAATCCGCAGAGAACACCTTATTGCTGCGGTCCCCGTCGATGGTTAGATGATGAATGCCAAAGCGATTAGTGTCGCCTGCGCTTATAGTTCCGGTCGCGTATTGCGTGTAAAAGTTGTTCGTCCGAATAACGTCTGTTGCGGATGTGCTCTTGAGGATCGTGACGGCCTTGCCTTTACCCCAAAGGTGAACGCCGGTCTTGATGACAACGCCAGATCCGGCGAATGAGTATGTTCCCGCCTCGAACTGTATCACGCCGCCACCGGCAGCATTCAGAAGATCGATAAGAGCGTTCAGGTTTGTCGTGTTGGTGGCGGCAGCTATTGCTGGTCCAACGCCGTAGTCCTTCGCGTCAACCCAAAGACGCAATTTTGCCTGTACGTTTGTCTCTACCGCGCTTGCCCCAGTTGGGGTGTAGGACACCGAAGAGGCATCAACACCAATCGAACCGACTGATGCCGCCGGTATCGCCAGAATGATCCATTTGACGTTGATGTTCTTCGGACGTGTTTCCGAACCGCCGGAAGTGGGGGCCGCAGCAGTCGTGAACGTGTGCGTGTGAGCGCCATCCGAACCAGTGTTGTCCGTGGTGTCACCCGTAAGGGCAAGGCTGTCAGTCCCCGCTCGGCCAACGGTGCCGGTTCTTCGTGTGTAGGTATGCGTATGGGCGCCGTTGCTAGAGGTCGTGCCGGTATGGGTATGCGAGAGGTAGTCGGCGCCTTGCTTCGTGCCGACGTTATCGCCGGTCGTACCGTCGCCTCGGTCTGTACGTGTGGCAGCGTTTGGATCGGACGCTGCTCCACCATCCTGACCGCGCAGGAAATAACCGCGATAGTCAGGCAAGTTGAACGTCGTGCTTCCGTCGCCGACGCCATAGGTCGTTCCGATCGCCGCGTAGAGGGCAGAATAAGTGGATCTGGAAACCGCGGCACCCGTGCATTCCAGCCAGCCTGCGGGAATGGTGGATGTCGTCCAAGCCATGACGCTGCCGACGCCGATGGATGCAGGAGATTCCGCCTGCATCTGGAACTGTGTCCCGTCGTAGGTGACGGTGATCATCTGCCCGGCGGTGATCATTCCCGCCGTCAGTGCGGCAAGGGCGACCTTCACGTCTTTTGCGGCAAGCCCGTCGAGAGCAATGGTGACGGCACCAGAGTTCGTTGATGCGGCGATGAAGCGGAAGGTTTGCCCAGCGGCGTATGCGGCAACCGAGTAGCCAGATGTCAACGTGATGGCGTTCGCAGACCCGCCAACGGTCGGGATATAGACACCCTTCCCATCCTGCAGGTCTGAGAACCTTGCTGGCTGAGTTCGCGCCGTCGCTTCGGCAATGTTCGTGAGCGTGAATCCGCCCATTGGAATGTTGGACGTAGCACTGTTGCCGCCATCCTTCTTCAGCGCAGAGTTGAGACCGGAGGCAACGTCCTGATCATGGGTATCATGGTCCGGCGCGACGATATCCACGCCCGCCGCATCCGCCTGCTGCCAGACCTGCGTACCTGATCTCGTGCCGTCAGTGCGCGCAAAAGTCTGCGAGCCGGCTGAACCGCTCCAAGGCATTTAGTGCCCCTCTTTGTCAGATTGTCAGTAGGTCGTAGGTGGTCCGTCGCCGATTGCGTTAGTCGCATCGACGTTGTTGAGCGTGTAGTCGTTGCCGTTATCGGCATCATTCCCGAGATCGCCTGGGTCGGCTAAGTCGAGGAAAAACCCGTTCTGCTGGTACGTGAGGCCCGTCGCTTCGATGGCTCGGTAGACCCCATCCACTGTGTCAGCAAATGTTGTTACGCCGATAACGGAGCCATCAACCCAATGGAATAGAGCGAGATCGCCGTCGAAGAAACCGGCAGCGTTCGAGTCGTGTCCAATGTAATGAGGCAACGCGTTGCCCCCAAAGAACGTCACCGTTCCAGACGGGTTGACCGAAGTTGTCTTGCCCGTATCTTCCGTTCCGTCGAACCAGAATCGAACGCGGCTTCCCAACCCCAGACCCGTGTCATACTCGACGTGGACGTGCGTCCATACGTCCACCGAGAACGTCACCGATGAAGTGACGAGACAATGCGTGTTTCCTGGGGTAACAACATCGTGTCCGAACAGAACCAACTGTTCGGACGTGTTGATGTAGAGCCTGCCGCCGAAGGACACCGCATCGACGGTGTGGATGAAGTTGTTAATCCCATTCACGTGCGGGCGCACCCACACATCCCATGTGAATTGAGTTCGATCTGTCGAATTGGCGCCAGGAGTGAACGAGAGATATTCGTCCGAACCGTTGAGCCGGATCGCATTGGCCAGTGAGATCGTATTGAAGTGCGATACCGGGATGATTGGCAGCGTCATGAGAACAGCTTGGTTGCCGCACCCAGAACTATCGTTCCATCACTAATAAAAGTAAGAAGGTCAACGGCATTGGCAGCGGTGGACAGAACTGGATCTGTACCACCCGGCCACAGATAGGCGGCGTTATAGGCCAGCGTCCGGCTTCCCGTACCGTCCTGCTTGACGATCAATGCCCACGTGCCAACGCCGATGTTGGTTGGGGCACCGAGCGTCCTGTTGCCGCCAAGCGTGACAGTTGCGATGGGACCAAGGCTGAAATCCCATGCCACTGTTGCCGCATCCGTCAGCGTAACGAGGGAGAACTTCTGCGACTTGCTCCAGGTATTCTCGGCGTTGAGCAGAGGGACGTTGGCGCCTGATGTGCCGGTGTTCTGTGTAGCGGCGGTGCCGAGACCTAACGTTGTCCTCTGCGCTGCCGCGTTGGCATCATCAAGGATTGCCCTGCCCGCCGCCGTGATGTCGGCTTCCGCCCAGACCTTCGCTGCTGTCGTATAGAGAAACTTGTTGGCCGCCGTTCCGAGCGGCACCATTCCCCCAAACCATTCCGACAGCTTGTAGTAGGCATCTCCTATCTGAAACCATACATCCTCGGCGGAGAGGCGGGCCATTTACTTCTGTTCGGCCATGGCGCCGCTGATCTGGCCAGCGGCGTTAGTGGTTGCGCCGAGGGACAGGTTATTCACCATCTGGAAGAACTCATCCAGCTTGGGGGTGCCGTAGCGCTTGGCGATCTCGGCGAGAATCTTGTCCTGCTCCGCTCGGTCAGCCGTAAACAGCTTGCGGGCCAGTGCCGTCGCCATGTCGTCGCGGAATCCAAATGCCTTCTCGCTAGCGTATTTCACGGCATCGATGCCCACATTGATCATGGAGGGCGTGGATCGGTAGCGCTCTACCGCCTGCCCCAACAGATCGCGCCCGAGCTCGATATCGTCTTGTGCGCGCTGCGCCGTCTTGGAGTTGCCAAGAACTTCCTTGGCCGTGTCGCTCATGCGGCTTTCGCGGCGGATAACCTCATTCATGCGCTGAGTGGTCTGCCCTCCGGGCATGACAGCGCGAAGGCGCTCAATCACGTTTGGCTTGAAGAACTCGCGCGTGTAGTCGGCGGTTGGGCCTAGCGGTTTGCTGCCAAGAACTTTCTCAAGACCGTCAGAGACCCCAAGCCTGAACATGGACTTCTCAGCCCGTGTCATGGCGTTGAAGTCCGCAACGGAAACCTCATCGGCCCCGCGCACGAACTTGCGCCCCATCTGCAGGGCGTTCAGAAGCTCGGCGCGACTTCCCCAAGCGTCCCGAGCGTCTTGATACGCTGCGTTCTTGGTAGGAAGCCCCTTCGCGTCCGGAGCGTGGACAGCCCGCAGCAAGTCATGCTTCATTTCCGTAAGAATGCGCACGACGTTGTTGTTGCCTGACCTCTCGGCCTCACCAATCAATCCATCAACGGCACGCTTTGCGCGGTCGAACCTCTGGAGACTGTTGTTCGTCGCATCGAAGCCCTTCGGATTGACGAATATCTTCGCAACGCCGCGGATGATCTCGCCCTCCTTTCCGGGCTCGTCCATTGCTTTCAGGGACCACGCTTCAAGCGTCGGTCTTAGGTCAAAGGCTTCCTGTTTGGTCCAGGCGTTGGTATAGTCGGCATTGCCTGCCGTCTGTTGTTCGGCGCGGATGGTGGCTTGCGCCTTGTCGAAGTCCTTCGACTTAACCTGGAAGGCGCGCTTTACCTGATCGATTATGCGCTCGTACTGATTGGCAGGCTCGTCGCCACGGCTGGGCTTACCGAACAACCCTTTGACGGGCTCTCCGCCCTGCCTGCCGGCAACAAAGCCTTGGGCAATCTCGCCAGCTTCGTTGCCAGCCCGATAGACCGATCCACCTAGACGCTGAAGCGTCGGACTGGCGTCAACCAAGGCTTCGGGCAGTCCCGCCCCGAACCCGGCATCTCTTCCGCCTTGCAGGTCGTCGGCTATGTCCTGAGGTGTTTTCCCGGCCCTTCGCAGCTTGGTTGCCAGAACCTCCGTAGCGGCCTCGTCAACGCCATGCTTGGCCTTGGCTAAGGTAGGCGCCACGAAGTCTCTGGCGGCCCTGACGGTGCCTCCTAGGGCCGTTCCGACCACTGGCAAGGCGCCACCGAGGGCGGCACCCGCAGCACCTCCTGCAGCGGCGCCCGGAAGGCGGTCTAAAGCGTCGCCCTCGGAGGAACCGAAGCCGTGTGTAGCTCCTGCAACTCCACCAACCTTGGCGCTTTGGGCAATGCGGCCAAGAGCGGTTGGGGCGGCTTTCAGCGCTCCCGTGAGAAGGCCGAAGCCTGGCGTGGCAAAACCACCGACCAATTCCGCCCCTAGAGCAGTGCCGGGATTGTCCTTCCTGAACTTCTCGACCTTGGCGCGCTCATCCTTTATCGCGTCTTCCCAGTTCTCGCCGAAGATGGTGCGCAGTCCAGCTACGATCTCGTCGCCAAATCCGAGCGCGGCGCCTTGGCCAAGTCCCGTTCTCGCCAGCCCCGCAGCATAGGATTGCTCCACTGGCTGCTCTTTGATCTTTGTCTGCTCTCCGGCAATATCGAGATACGGGTTGCTGGCGCTTGGCTTGGTATCATCAAGACCAGCGATGCCGAGATATGGGTTGGCCATCAGCCGCCGCCTTGCGGTTGAAAGTTAGCCGCGCCGATGATCTGCAGGACGTTCGCCAAGGCTTCATCACCAAAGGCTTCCCGGAACTGCTGCTTCTCGGCTTCGGCGTTTGGGCCAGCCAATGCCGACTTCAGCCTCAGAGCCGCCGCCTTCTGGCGCTCTGGCGGAAGAGATGTGAAGTTGGCTTTCGGCACCGCCATGGGCTGTGTTGAGGGATCGCCGCCAGCCTGAGCCTTGGGTCCGTATCTCTCCGGATCGATTACCGCCAAGTGCTGCTTCATCCTTGCATCGAAGTCCGGAAACATCTGGTTGAATGCCGGACCTGACGAATTGCGCAGTCCTTTAGCGAGAGCGATGCGGGCTCTCTGCTTGTCCTGCACAACCTGCGGGCTGTCTCCGGGCTTCGGGAGATAGGTCGGGCCGTACAATGCCATCTCGCCATCGGTCACCGCGGCGCCAGTATCCTTGCGCAGGATGCCAGCGATCCATTCCTTTCCTGCGCGCTGGAATTCCTGCCCCTTGGCCGTCGTCAGCCAGTTGGCATCTGGCGCCCATGTCTTCCAGCTTGGCGTCGGGTCATAGCCTGTCGGCTTGCCCTTCTCGTCCGTGGGCATGATGCGGCGAAGATCGATCTCAGTGCGCAGCATGCGCTCGGCGAAGAACGCATCCTTGCTTTGATGCTCCTTCAGATCCTCTTCTTTGTTGAGTATTTTAGACGCGCCCTTCTCGTCCCCCAAAGCCAGCGCTTGAGCGGCGCGCTTCTTCCTGTCAGCCAACTCCTGTTCCTTAGACTTACCAGGCGAAAGCATATCAAGGTGTGGGTCGACGACCCCAGTCTGGCTTGAAACCGGAGCTTGGGTTTCGATTGGTGCAGGAGTACCGAGCCCAAGCGCTTCCATACGCTGCTTGAGTTCTGCGCCCTTGCTCTCTCGCTCAATGCGAGCCCTAGCTTCGGCAAGTTTCTGCTGCTGCTCTAGCTCGAGCGGATACCTCTGCCGCATCATGTCAAGCTCAAGAGCCTGACGCTTCGGCAGCATCTCGAGCTCGAACCGCTTCTGCGCCTCGAACATGGCCTTCTGGTTGGCGAAGCTTGCCGCCCGATCTGCCGCGGCACGGCGCTCGCTCGAAATCGTATCGAGCCCCTTTTCGCCGAGCCCAGGAATGCCTGATCCCATGAGTATGCGGCTCATGGCGGCATTGTCCTTGGCTTCCCCGGCACGCTTCAGCGTATCCGAAGTCATGCGTTGATTGTTGGAGAGGGCCGCTTCCGCCCCTGCCCTCTCCAACCCCCCGTGCGCGCCGGTAATGCCTGCCGCAAGTATCCCAGACCAATGCGGAGCCCATGGCTGCGTGGCTCTGCCGGTGAGGTGGTTCGCCAGTGTCATCCTGTTGCGGATGGCCTCCGGCGACATGTACTGCAGGTTATTGGGATCGCTCGTTGGATCGTTTGGATCGATCGGTGCTATCGGCATGACGGCCTCACGACTGGTTCCACATGTTGCTCATGGCGTTCCAGCCTTTACCCAGCAGCGTATTGGCGAGGCCGCCGGTCAGCCCTCCCGTGAGCGGCGCCGTCAGCAATCCCATTCCGGCGCCAGCTAACTGACCAAGCCCCGACATCTTGCTGTTGTAGGCGTTCATTTGCTGGTTGTAGTTGTTGTTGACGAGGCCGGAGTAATCGACCGAGCCGACGTTAGCCTGTGGCTGCTGGGCATTGGGGACGAGCGAGTTCATGCCCTGCAGCAACCCCAGACCTCCTGCCGCCATCTGCTGGGGAAGCTGGTACTTCGTCAGTTCATTGCCGAACTGGCGCTGCTCCTCGTTGGCTCCTGCCTGCCATGCGCGGTTGGATAGGTCGCCAAGGTACTGGTTGCGCGTGGCGGCGACACGATCTTCCTCGCCGTTGTAGACTTCCGAGCCAATCGGAAGCCCGCGGTTGCGCAGCATCACCTCGCGGTCTGCATCCTGCCTTTGCCACTCCGGCTGGGCATACTGAAGGCCCTGGTTGACGAAGGCTTGGCGGATACCAGATGCGTCTGTGTTGGGATTGAACGCTCCTGTCGGCGTCATCCCGGCTTGCGCGCCAATCGCACCCGTGATGCTGTCGGCGGCGCCTTGAAGACCTGGACCAAGTTGAGAGTTGATCCCGGTCGGCATGCCATTGGCGTCGCGCGAGAACGTCGATGACCCGAACGGACCTGTGCGATCCATCGAGTTCTTCTTCAGCGTGCTGTCGGCGGCGGCGTTGTTGTACTGCATCTGCGTTTGCGCAGTTGCATTAACGTCTGGTTGTTTCGGAGCTTTCTTCACGTGAGCCACCTGCAACGGTTGATAGTCATTCCATAGCTACACGCCGCACAATCTTCGAAGCCGTTCTCATGCACGCCCTCAAGGCGGAAGCCGATACGCTCAGCAATCTGCCGTGCGCGCTTGTTTTTCTTTCTGATGATGCCGGTCACCCGCTTCACGCCGATTTCCTGGAACGGGTAGGCGAAGATGCCCTTGAGGTTGGCCCGCGTGAGCCAGCCCACATCTCCCGCCCAATGCGTCTCGACTGACGGATGCCGGTGGTTCGTGTAGACCACCGCGCCGACGAGCTTGCCGTTCTCAACCGCCGCCAGCGCTTCAAACCAGTACGGCCCGACAAGATCGAAGGGCTCGACTCCGGTTCTCTTGGCGACGTAGGTAACGAGGAAGACTCTTTGCTCCGGTGTCTCGGCCCGAAGGATCACCGAATGCCGCCCGGACGATACAGCAGATCGGTCGCGAACCACCTGAGATCAGCGGTCTGCCCCGTCGCCCTGATCTTCACCGCGACCGATCTTCCTTGTCCGTTGATGGAGTACCAAAGCGGGGTGGCATCAGCGACCGAGCCCCAAGGCGAGCCCCACTCAGAGCCCCATGGCGTCGTGCTTGGGTCGTTCACTATGTTGACGGCATCGCCGACGAGTGACCGGACAACGTAATCGTTATCGACGCCGAGAACTCCGGAGACGTTGCCTTCGGCCTGCATCTTCGGGCGAATGCCGGTAAAAACGTTGTTCCTGTCATTGCCGGATGGCGTGACGAATGCACCATTGGAGAAGGCGTTGATGTCCTCGCCGTTGTCGTTGTCGCCCGTGACCTTGTAGACGATGCCGCCGGTCATGGCGCCGAAGTAGAGTTCATTGTTGAACGGGGCGAAGGACGAGGCGTTGAGGCTGGTGAAATCCGTCCATGATCCGTTGCGGGTGTTGAGCACCCGCTGTTTTGAGATGGAGCCTTCTGTTTGAGGCACGTTCACGTAGACGATGCCGGCGTGCAGAACTCCATGCCAGCCTGCATTGCCGCCGTACAGAAATCCGTCCCTGGCGACTCCTGGCGCGATCTTGCCCCACGGATCGATGCGGGCGAGGTCAAGGGCCACGCCGCCGATGGCGGCCGACACTGGCAGGAACCCAAGCCGCGTGATGACCACGACTTCGCCGCCAACCTTGAACAGGCATTGCCTGCCGATCGGCGGGGCGCCGGCATACTTGCCGATTAGGTTGAATGTGGAGCCGGGATCGCCCTCATAGATGATAATCTCTCCGGTCGACATGACGAACACGGTCACATCATCGGCGCCGATGCCGGAATCCCTGGACCATGACCCGATGGCCATGCAAATTCCGCCCTCGGCGATCTGAGAGAGCTGGAATTTGGTGAGAGCCCCAGTTATGGCGCCTACGGCCCCATACCAGACATCGGCGGAGTTGTTCTCGCAGAACCAGAGACGATTGCGCGACAAGCCGACGTTGACGAGATTGGCAATGGTGAGACCTGACCCAGACCATGCCGTCGATGCGATTGCCGAGCCGTTGAAGTCCTTCGGAACGTCCGTACCGTTTACGAGGATCAGCCTGTTATTGTAGAGCGTGGTCTGCCAGCGGTCTTGGGTTAGGCCAGTTGCGAGTTCGGTAGCAGCGCCAGCCGATGTGGCGTCGAAGATTTTCCCGTTGGCGCAGGCGACAAGCTTGCTTGTGGTGAGGCCGACGAACCCAGCCAAGGTCTTGACCTCGCCGGAGCCCATTCCCGTCCCGTGGCTTTCATGTCCATCGCGGATGGTGAGTTCGCCGGCACCTGGCAGCCAGTTCTCGAGCACGCGGGCTTCGTTGGGCTTTAGTGCGGTGATGTCGTCTCGAAGATTCAGCCCGCCATACGGTGCTGGAAGCGTTACGGACTTACCCTGCTCAAACTGCGTCGGCCGATGCTTGATCTGTGGCATCTTGCCGTTGCGCAGGAGGAGGGTCATGGCTATTGACCGAAGCCCTGGTCAGGTAGGTTGCCGCCGAAGTGCGGTCGCATCGGCGTGTTGAGACTGATCATTCCCCTGCCGCCGTTGTCCGCCAGGATGTCCTCCTTCACCGCCTCGAATGCCTTGTATTCCGGCTCGAACGGCATGCCCTTGGATTGCAGGAACCTCCACTTCAGATCCAAGGTCAGGAGTTCTTCGTCTATGCGAGAGGTATCGAGATCGGCGGTCCATGCCGTGACATTGGTGGAATCTGTCTGCTTGGTGATCCATGCATTCGAGTAGTAGTCGAAGGCGATGGTATCGCCCGTGGTCGTTGGTGTCGGGAAGATCGTGAACAGGTTGCCCCGCACCATGAACCACCTGTTGTTGGTGGCGGCGACGGAAATCCCCGACTTCAGCCATTGCCAGACGATGGAAGGCGTTGGCCCCGTCATCCGCCACAGGTTGGTACGGTCCCACTGGCTCATGTTGGCAAAGGACCGGAAGTCGGACGGCAGGGCGTAGGTGGCGGTGCTTGCGGTCGTGGTGAAGGTGTGCTCCGTGATCAACTCCTGCCACCTGTGCTGGCGGACGAGGGTGTTGCCCGCCTCCTGCAACAGGTTCACCACGGAAACCGCCGTCAGGTTGTTGTTGCCGAAGTAGGTGGATGGGACTTCGAAGCCTGAGAGGCGACGGAGGGCGCCTTGTCCGATGCTGAGCAGACTCATGGATCAATCCTCGTCCTTGAATCCCTCGGCAAACTTGCCTTTTTCACGGTTTTGGCGTACCCAATGAGGCTGGTTGTTGGCATTAGCCGGCGGGGGAAGAGATGAGCTTAATCCTGATCCTGATTGCGCCGTCGTTGGCCCTGGGAGGCTTTTTGTTGCTCCTCCTTGGGACAGAAGTTCTTGGGATAGCGATGTTGGGCCTTGGCCTGGCAGGCTGCCTTGCGATTGCAGCGCTTGAGGGTTTTGCCTTGCTGCGCGCAGGGCTGCTTCGGCTCGCTCCGCTTCTGCGGCGCGGCTAGCCAACCCCGCCGCCATCTGATCCGGCGATTGATTGGCGGGCATTCCTCGCAGATACGAGCCCATGGTCTGAACTTCGACCTTGGGTGACTTGCGGGCCAATAGTCCGCCTGTAGCGGCACCGATGCCGCCGCTGACCACATCCAACCCCATGTTGGCCAGATAGCTTGGCAGGTTCTCCAGCTTCATCTTCTCTTCAATGGACTGCCGGGCTTTTGAGTCTGCCGGTAGCGTCTTCTTGTCGATGAAGTCGCCCATAGCGCGGAGCTCGGCGGGGATAAGGGCGGCCTCCCCCAACACGAGAGCTTTGGCTTTCGGCCCCCATTTTTCCCAGTTCTGACCCTTCACAAGCTGCTTGGCCATTTCACCCATGTTGCCGGCCTTGCGAGCAACATCGGCGGCTGAAGCCGCAGCCCTGCCGACGCTATTGATCCCGTCCAAGCCGCCCTTGGCGAGCAGACCGGAGGCAATAGGCCCACCAACAGTCATGGCGAGGGCTGCATTGGGATGCCGCTCGGCGAACGGCTTGTCGGACAGATCCTTGGCCTTGCGATCGGCGTCCAATTCGCCGGTTAGCTGGCCTATCCGGTCGCGAGCCGCATTGATGGCCCCTAGAACGGGCTCAGAAGCCTTTTCACGGGCAACCGTAGACTGGTACTTAATGGTGGCCATCCGCTGAAGCTGAGTCTCAGCGGCCTTTATTTCGCTTTGCAGGCGGTTGATCTCGGCAAGACGTGGGTCAAGGTCGCCGCCCTCGCCCTCCGTGCTCATGGCGCCAAGGGCTCCGGCACCAGCACCCGCACCGCCCATGAGGGATTTGGCGAGCGTTGGGACGGCGCGGACGGCGGCAGATACACCGCGGCCAACGGGACCGGCCACCATACCTAGAGCATCGCCAACAATCCCCGGACCGAACTCCTTGGCAAACTCCCCGAAGCCATTACGCCCAAACGCTGGCGTTCCGGACAGATCCGGCATGCCATTCGGCTGCCTTGGTCCGTCCCAGTTCTCGAACTGCTTGAGCAGACGAGCCATCGTTACTTCGTCGCCTGCTTCAGCCATGGGTCAGGATGCCTTCTCGAGGAATTGGCCTGCCTTCTTGCGCCAGCCGCGCGCTCCGGGACCGAGCTTCTGAATATCGGCGTCTGAGAGGTTGGCGATCTGCTCGGCGTTGGAGAAGCCTTGGATCTTCAGCCAGGCCAACTTCTCGCGCGGAATGTAGGTGAGCTTGTCGATGGGCGTGCCGGTCGTCAGCACTTCCACGGGCTCGGCCGGTGCGGCGCCGCGCTCCTTCTCGTAGGCTTCCCAAGCGCCGGGAAACCGCCCGCAGATGGACGCCTTGTTGTGCTCCTTGATCTCCTGCGTGGAGACATCGTGTGATCCGGCGACCTTGGAGGCCATGACCGGAACCATGATCTTGATCGAGCGCCCGGCTTCGCGGGATTTCGCGGGATGCTCCTTCTCCACCTCCATTACCTTGCCGACGACGTTGCCCCATTCCCGTGACGGGAACCAAAGATCCTGCATGTGTAGAAACCCCCGTAAGTCGCTTAAAAGAACGCGATCACATCGAGTGCCGTCACCGCCTTGAAGCGTGCTGCCTTGTTGGAAGGCAGCACCAGCGGAAGGTCTGCGGTGGCGTTGTTGATCTTGCCGCCGGAGATCGGATAGACGTTGAGATCCAGCGTCGAAACACCGTTGCAGACGACGACCTCCTGCCCGACATCCAGCGCCGGAAGGATCACGCCGCCGGTCCCGCTCGTCACCATCACCATGTCGGCATTCATTGCTGCGGCGGTCGCCTGCGTCGTGCCGGCCGCGGCCAGCGTATTGTACGGACCCTTAGTCGCCATGTTTCATCTCCATAGTTCTGGCACCCAGCCATCGGTGATCTGACAGGGCTTCGGCGCGCCGTGGAATATGACCGCTATTGAATCGTCAGGCGCCTTGGCTTGGCACTTGTCGGCCTTGTAGGAAGGAAACCACTCCCGCGGGAACGTTCGCGCTCCCGACATCTCCTCGGTGATCCATTGCTGATCGCCTTGGGGAAGGCGGCTCATGTCCTCCGGCAGAAAGTCGTCCCAGACGTGGCCTTCGTTGCCGGTCAGCTTCATCACCGATGAGTTGAACCCCGGCAGCCAGTAGTCGCTGAGGATGCCGAAGCCATCCCATTCCAGCAGCGGATCGATGCTGCCGGTGATGACCACATCGAGATCGAAATAGATCATCGGCTCGCGTAGCTTGAACAAGCCGACCTTGGCCCACCATCCCGGCAGATCCGCCGGCAGACGCTCGCAAAGCACCCCCGGCACCGGATCGTCCGTGAAACACACGAACTCATGACCATTGCGGCTTGAGAGGCCGCGGTTGATGCCGCGCTGCAGCCTCAAGACGTATTCGGCGCCGTACTTGGGTCCTGCCTTCACACAAGCAAACGTCGTCATTGCTTCGGCGCCGCACAGAACAGATCGCCGCCCTGCGTCTCGATCACACTGTAGCCGAATCTATCGCTCAGCCACGCGCCGATGGCGCCGGGATCGACCCCGTAGCGGGAACCATGCCCCTTCTCTTCCACCACGATCAGCGGCCTGAACCTGGCGATTGTCTGTTCCGCTCCCTTGAGGGCGAACAGTTCATAGCCTTCCACGTCGAGGCAGATCAGGTCGCAGGCTTCCAGGTTCAGCGCATCGATGGTTTCAAGCCTGACGTGGCCGTCCCATCCGGCTTCCTCGCTCACGAATGCGGAGCCGGAGTTGCCGTCTTCCTTGTGAATGCCGATCTCGCCTTGCCGCTCTCCTAGCGCTGCCTTGCGCTTGACGATGTTGGCGGCTCTGACGTTGCGCTTCATGCAGGCGAAGTTCTCGGCGTCAGGCTCGAACGTGATGACCTTATCGAAGGTCTGGGCCAGATGCGTTGCCAGAACGCCAACATTCCCGCCCGCCTGAACCGCTATGCTGCCCTTGGGTATGTGCCGGCGGATATGCTCGGCGAGCTCGGCGCTGTGGACGGCGATGGACTCGGAATGATTGCAATGTGGCGGCCACACGAACCCGTCCAGCATTCCCACCTCTTCCTTGGGCCGGAAGGCCGTGGGGTTGGCGGCGCGGAATGCCTTCCATTCGTCCTGCAACAAGCCGTCTCCAAACACCTCCAGTTGCACGTTGCAGTCGAAGCCGTGCAGCCATTCCAGCATGTCGCCGAAGTCGTGGAGTTGAGCGAGGAAGTTGGGTCGGGTCTCTCGTCCGTTAAAGGTGATGCGGTCCTTCTGGTCTGCACGATCCGGATACGCGTGGGTTGATTGCCCTCTGAAACTTGAGTCCAGACCGTGCAGATGAAAGCGCCTGAACCCGAGGAAGTATCCAAGGTTGATCCAGCGCAATCCCATGGTGCAGTAGCCGCCGATGGCGTGCCACTTCTGCGGACGCTCGGCGTTCAAAAGCGCCATAACGCCGTCCGGATCTTCCGTTGAATGGGGCGTTGTGTGCCAAAGGACGACATCGCATCCCCTGAGCTTGTCGAACACCGCTGGATCGCAGATCGAAGCCACGTAGTACCTGATGCCGGGTGCGGGCATGATCACGTCGGCGATATGCGGTCCTGCGTCCAGTATCCCGCAGGCGTTTGGCTTGAAGCCCTGGTCCAGCAGCCACGCCAGGGAGCCGTTCACGGCACACGTAAACCCGGTCAGGTCTTTGTAGGTGTCGGCAATCGAGGGTCCGCCTCCCGCCACCGCCATCAGCATGCCATGCGGCCTGCATGGGGTAGCTTCCGGGAGACCGCGCGCCAATGCGGAGCGCATGTTTTCGATCATCTTGGCGGCGGGAACTGCCGGAGAAAGGTAGAGGCGGGAGTTTTGCTCCCCCGCCTCTTGCATCGGGGCCTCTGTCATCAGTTGGACAGCGACACGCGGTTCTCAGAGTAGGGGCGATTGATCTCGAACTCACCAGAGAGATCACCCACCGTCACCGTGCCGCCGTTGCGGCCGATAGCACCATGCACAACGTCGCCGATAACCGAGGCATCGTCGACAGAACCGGCAGTCGCCGTCAGATAGCAGACGCCGTTGTCGGCGAACTGCGTCAGGCACTTGCCGATGGCGCGACCCTTGATCTGCAGCCAGCCGAACTTGGTGGTTGCATCCAGAGCTGCCATCATGATGCCGATGGAGTAGTTGCCATCGGCGACCGCGAGCGTGGTCAGGCCGCTTTTCGAGCGATACCCAGCCCAAGCCCGCAGCGCCCCCGAGGCAACGCCCTTGACGTAGATGAACTCGCCCTCGCCATAGGCGGTGGCGCCGACATCCTTGGCCGTTACGATGGTGCCGAAAGGGTGAAGCTGCACCGTTGACACTTCCGCGATCGGCTGCGCCCCAATGCGGGGCTCGACCAGACGCCACGTTCCAGCAGTATTTGCCATTGATAGGTCTCCTTCAGTTTTGCTGGGTTGTGATTAGGCGCAGATGACGCCCTGACGGGCGGAATTGCTGATGGTCATGTTGCCCATCCAATACAGCGGCGTGACCGTTGCATCCTGGTTGACGGCAACCTTGTCTTTCAGCACCACAAAGTTGCGCGATTGTGCCGGACGCCAGTGCAGATACTTGGTCTGCAGCATGTACATCCGCGTCGCCGAGCAGTTCGGGTCGTAGAACACCGCGGCATCCTTGTACTTGTAGCCGGAGAAGCCACCGACCGCCTTGCGGGTGTCGATGAACCTCTGCTGCGCCTGCAAGCTCTCCTCGTAGTAGGAGAAGTAGGTCTCGCCAGCGACGATGAGATCCACCTTCTCCGTGCCGCGCTCGGTGCGGAGGTTGACGAGGTTCATGGCGTGCTGGATCGTGGTGGCCGATGCCGTTACGGCTTCCGTTGAGAAGTCGTAATACTGATTGCGCCACCACGTGTGGTCGGTACGGCTGATGCCGGCCACGGTGCCGGAGGTCGGCAGGTCCGCCACCAAATGCTGCAGGCCGCCGATCGCTTTGCCGCCGAGTTCCGTATTGGAATAATACAGCGCCTCAGAGATGTTGTTCTGCATCGTGGTCTCGGCAACCTTGATGCGGGCCTTGATGAGGTTGTGCATGGCCTCCTTGCCGGAGTTCTGCACTTCCTCGAGGCCGGACATGGTGACGTTGCAGTTCGCCTGCTTCCAGTCGAAGTTTGCAGTCGTCAGCACGTCGGAGGCTTCAACGCTCAGCGTCTCATAGCCCGAGTACCATGAGAACGTGCCGTTCTCGGCGTAGCTCAGGTTCTCCAGCAGCTTGACGCCGCCCGGTGCCGTGTCGGTGTTGCCGTTGTTCTTGAGATAGAGCAGCAGAACGTTGTTCTGCAGCACGTTGTCCGCGATCTTGTCTCGGTAGAGATCGATCGTGGTTGTCAGGATCTCCGAATAGGAGCTGTTTGGTGCGGCCATGGTGCCTTCTACCTTCTATGTTGAGGTTTCAAAGACCGTGCTGGGCCGATGCCTGCTTGATGATGTCGTCGAGGGTTTGCGGAGCGACTTTGGCGGTTGCCGCACCGACGCCGGGTTTCACCGACGTAATGCGACGTGCGCGTTCTGCCTCTTCCTTCTTGCGGGCTTCGGCCATGCGCTTGGCTACCTCCTGCTCGATCACCGACTGACGCAGGTCCGGGCGGGCGTGAACGGCCATGTCATAGGCGCGCTCAAGCTTTTCTGGACCGTCAGGAAGTTTCACGAGGTCAGGGTCGGCATCCATCAGCACCCCCATGTGCTTCTGGACTTGATCGAAATGGGGGTACTTCGCCAGACCGTGCTCATCGATGGCCGATCGGAACGAGGTGATCGACTCGTTGAGCGCCTGCATCTGCTGGTGTACCTGTGCCTGACGGGCACGCTCGCCAGCCGTCATTATTCCCGTGACATCACCGCGCAAGGCGGCCAGCTCGGCTTCGAGCTGCTTCACTCTTGGATCGGGCTGGGGGTTGAGCAGGGCTGCCAATGGATCGGCAGGCTGTTCTTCCTTGGCTAGATCCGGTTGCTTGGTCTGAGGAAAGCCGAGGTGTTCGGGCGTGATGCCGCTGTTCTCGATGAACCACTTGGCGTAGGCCACTGGATCGCGGGTTGCCATCTGCTGGAGCCGCAGAAGCTGGCTGATGGCGCCAACCTCGTCGAGTCCCGCACGCTGCAACTGCGATTTCGTGGTCTCGTCAAACAGTCCCTTGATGGATTCGGCAAAACGCTTCGTATCACTCAGTTCCTGAGATTTGCGCGTGAAGCCGCCCTGCAGGTCTTTGTCGTGCTCAAGCCATGCGGCTTGGACCTCGGGAGGCATTTTGGCGAACGTCTGACGGCGGTTCTCCGGCCAGTGCTTGGGCGCCTCGACGGGCGCTTTCGCCCCGTCGTCCGCCTGCTTATCCTGATCCGCCGCCTTGACATCTTCGCCAACCGGCTTGCTGCCGGCAGGCTCATCTCCGGCGCTCTTTACTGCTTCAGGCTTGGCGTCTTGAGCTTTGGGCTCGCCCGCTTCCGCCTTTCCCTCCGATGGACCGAACGCCGCCGTGATCGCATCGTCGAGAGATATGCTATTGTCCTGGCCCGCATCGTCAGAACCCTGACCGCTGACAGCCGCGCCTTCTAGTTCCATTCTATCTTGCCCCCTTCAGCCGCCTTTCGGTTGGCTTCATGGCGGCGCTTCTCTGCGTTGATGAGTTCGCCGGGTTTGAAATCCCCGGCCTGTTTCACTTCGTACCGCTGCTCGTGTGCGCGCAACTGCGAGCGAGAGGTTATGTGCTCCCCGTTGATGGGGGAGATGATCGGAGCGCCGTAGTGCTGCTCGATGTCCTTCAGAAAGAGAAAGGCCCCGCTTCTTGGCGAGGCCTCTGAGGTGACTTCAACGACCTTCTGGAGGTCTGGGTCGTAGCGGTAGCGTTGTCTCATTCGCGGCCTCGACGCTTGCTGAGCTGCAATAGAGCGCTTTTGACAGCCTCAAATTGCTGCTGATCCCCCAAGTGCATGTTCCCCAAGCCGCATTTGATCGCTGACTTTCTGGCCAGCGGATGGAAGCGCCGCGTCGGAGCGTGGGCGCGAATGATACTGGACACCAACTTCGTCAGTTCTGGCTCTGTCATGCGTTGGCCTGTGGCTGGTTGGCTTTCTTCTCTGCGAGCTTCATCTTCTGCACACGTTCGGCCTGAGACAGCTTCATGTCCTGCTCTGCCGATTGCCGATCAAATGCCGCCTTCTGCTGGGACTGCTCCAGTTTGAAGTAGTCCTGCCATCCCTGGACTTCCGCATTGCGCTGGTTTTCTTCCCGCTGCAACTGCGTCTCTTCCAGTTTGATGGCGCGGTCGATCTGGGCTTCCTCGCGCTTCATTTGCAGGTCCATGACCTTGCCCTGCATTTCCATCTGCTTCCCGGCCATGTCCATTTTCGCCAACTGCTGGTCGGCCGCCATGGACTGCTGCTTGATTTGCATGTCGGCCTGATGGGCTTGCTGGGAGGCCTGCGTCTTCTGCTGGATCTCCTGTGCCTTGGCTTCGGCAACGGGGTCTTTTGGCGGTCCTTGCTGAGCCTGCTGCGCCACCATCTTCTCGAGCTTGTCGAAGGTATCCTCGAACGACTCTTCTAGAGGGCGGCCCGCCTTGAACGCCTTGACCGTGAACATGATGGTCTCTTTGAGGAGAGGCACCATGGCCGGGTTCTGCAATGCCGGGACGATCTTCTCCAGCATCGTGATCATGGTGTTCAGGAACTCGATGCGGCCTGCCTTTTCCTCCTGCTCATCGACTTGGGCGGTCTGGTCCGTCTCAACATCGACCTTGTAGCCGCGGCGCTGGTCGGAACGCAGGATCGCCGACACGTCCTCCCATGTCGGGGCTTTGACCGTGCCTTCGAGCTCGGCGACCTTCTCGGGGTTGGGCGGTGGCGGCTGAGCCATGGGCGGCCCGCCGTTGTGCCCCATCATGCCGGGCTGCTGTTGTTGCTGTGCCGCCATCTGCACGGCCTGGTGCATGGCGGCCAAGGCTTGCTCCGCCTGCTGCTTCTCGATCTGCAGCGGCATTTCAATGCCCGTCATCTCCACCAGTGTTTCGCGGGTGAAGTGCTCGGAGATGATCTCAGCCTTGATGCGGGCCAGGTCGCGGATGAAGCGCTGCACCATGGCTTGGCGCTTCTGCAGCCTCAGTGAGCCGAACTGGCCCTTGATCCTTTGTGCGGTGGCGGTCTCGTTCGGGTTCGACGAACCCCTGATGACATCGGAGATGCCCGTCACATCATAGATGGTCTGAACGAGGGCGGCGCGCTGCTCGTAGAGGCCCTTGATGACCTCGATCACGGGCTTCAGGTCTTCCGTTTGGAAGATCTGCTTGAGTCCGCCCTTCTCCATCATCCCGCCCATGTTGCGGAATGGGAGGAACTGGTTGTCGCCAGCAAAAGCGAGCTGCGATAGCTGGCCGTCCGAGCCTTCGGCGCCGGCATCATACACGCCGCGGCGCTTCAATGCCTCGATCATCACCGCCAGGCGGGAGACGATCAGGTCAAGCTCGTTCGCCTGATCCTGGTACAGCGTGAACTCCGGCACTGGCACGAGCGTTGAGGTGGTCTTCACGCCCCACATCGGCTCAGGGCAGGGGAAGAACCGCTTCAGGCGGTAGGGATCATCGTCCTTCTTTAGGATAGTGTCGAAGCCCTCGGCGATGTAGAGGCGCTGCTTCTTGTTCTTGTCCCAGACCTGCCAGACGCGGGACCGCTTGAACGTGTCGTCACCGTCCTTGCTGCGGTTCTCCTGCGTGGTGTCGATCAGTTCGGCGTCGAGCGGCACCTGATCGGCGTACCTTGGGAAATACTCCCGCAACTCCTCTCGGCTGTAGTAGTGGCAGCGTGCCACCCACCACACGTCGGTCCACTTGCGGCCGGAGGAATGGCGAAAATCCTCCCAGTAGACATGCTCATCGCGGACGGACTGCTGGCGAACCTCGTCCCCTTCCACATAGGCGTCATACACAACCCATGCCGCGCCACGTCCGGGGAGCAGCATGTCCTCGACAGCCGCCTCGATCTGACCTTCGCAGTCGTATTCCCCGTCATCGCTTGAGAAGGACAGGGCGCGCTCTTGCACAAGGGCGGCGGTGCGGGTGGTCTTCTCGTCCTTGCCCTTCTTGGGGAAGCGGCGGCGAACGTCGGGATTGCCCATGCGCTGGAACAGGGCGGCCTTCAGGATCTCCGTGTTGGACCACAGGATGTTGGCGCGCTTGTCGGTGCGGGTGATGCTGTCGTCGCGCTCGTCACGAAAGCGGAGAACCACCTTCTTGGCGCGATCATGCCACGCCTTGTCCCGCCGTCCCGCCGAGTTGAGCTCGTTGAGCCAGAACTTGGCAGACTCCGGCGCTTCCTCCGCTTCGGCTTCAGCCCGTGTCTCGGTCTTTTCAGCTTCGGCGGGGGTGAGGTCGGCCACTTACATCAGGCCCCTACGTAGGGGCACGGTTCGCTCAGCGTGAGCGTTCCAGAACCGTTGTCGGTCAGTACGCGAGCATTCCACGAACGCCCTGCGTGTGTGCCGGACTGGGTGATCATGATCTGGACGTTGCGCCTGACGCACTCCCTGTTTCGGGAGCCGGTCTCGGCAACCTTCGTAAAGCTGGTGATGGAGGCGCTGCCGGCCGCACAACTCCCAGACCCCATCTCAATGCCGTGCTTGTAGATCTTGCAGGTGGATGCCATGGTTCAAATCCTTCCAGACCTACCGGACGTGTATCTGTCGTTCGCCTTCACCAACTCGTCTAGAGTCGGCATGCGGGTTTCGATCTTCTTGGGCTTCACTGTTGGCGATGGCCGCGTCCATGGCCGTGACATGCAGGCGTAGCGGATTTCGTCGGCGGCGTGATCTTCGGACGCCGTGTCCAAGTCTTCCGGCCGATCCGGGTCGTGTTGCAGGACCGGCAGCGTCCTGATCGTGTCAACGCAGGTCGAGAACACGACCAGCATCGGGCGGCCATCGTTGTCGCCGATCAGCCTGGACCTCAACTGATCCCAGCCGCCCATCGCGCCCTTCTGGGCGACGCGGGTGTTGTCGGCTGGATGGAACATCGCCTTCTTGACAAACAGACGCTCGGCAATCGATGGCCCGCCATCCTGCCTGAATGCAGACGGGTCGAGCACCCCGTAATCAACCTTGTCTGTCTTTTCACGTGAAACGATGCCCTCACCGATCGCTTCGGCGGGCATCTTCAGACCAACGCCGTCTTTGGCCCCATACCACTCGCGATAGCGGACCATGCAGCCTCGGGGGAGAACAACCGCATCCCCGCCGACGTTCTCAGCCATGTACTCGTCAGACACTACCGCCCACCACCCCACGCTGAAGGGCGATGCCGATCCCCAGTCCATGGAGCGGAAGCGCATCCAGTGCTTGGGCACCTCGAACGGGCGAATAACGTGCCGGGCTTCCGACCAGCAGTCGAAGAATGCGCCCTCGATGACGCTCCAGTCCCCCTCGAGCAAAGCCCTGACCAGCGTGGCACTACCTAAGCCCATGAGCCGTGCCCGGTACTCAGGGTCGTTGAGCACCAGCAGCGTGTTGTCCTTGAGCCTGGCCGGAATGAACATCCGCTCGATCCCGGTGTCAGGATCGATGATGGGCTCATATCCCGCCGGGTTAGGGTCTACGAAGTAGCGCTTGACCTCGAGATGTCCGGGACCGCCGGGGTTGGCGGCCGATCTGATCCTCTTTGTCGGCACGGCATGCGCCGACCTCAACCGGGATCGCAGATAGCGATAGCAGTATAGGGTCGCCCACTGGGTGAGTTCGTCCCAGCCGATCCACGTGTACTGGTGTCCCTGATACCTGAGCACATCGTCGTTGCGCTCGACGTACCTCATTTTGAGGTTGGCGCCGTTGCCCCAGGTCCATGTTTTCTTCTGGTCGTTCCACGATGCCCCGGTCTGTGGGTACATCTCTTTGGAACGGGCGATCAATTCTTCCAGTTCGGGGTAGGTTCGCCGGAAGAGTATCCCACGCCATGCTGACCCGTAGGTCGGAACGTCCTGAAGGAAGTCACCTAGAAGGAAGTCCGACTTTCCCCCGCCGGCAGCCCCACCGTAGAAGAGTTCAGGGCACCAGCTAGCTGTGATGGCGTCCGTTTGTGGTCCTGGCTGCGGCCCCCACAGCGGAACCGACTCCAAGTTCTCTGGCTCGTCGCGCAATCCATTCCTCGCGCGTTTCTGATGGCGGCTTGTCCACCGTGTCACCGATCATGTGGAGCGTGCCGCTGATGTCCGATTCAATCGACTGAGGGGCTTTGCCGTAGGCCCTGTCGAGCAGTTCCTTGGCCGCCGACACCTGTGCCTGCTCGCTCTCAGCGTGCATCATCAGATGGGCAAGGCGGGCGATGGCGTCGGGGCCGAACTTGCCGGCTATCTCTTTCACTTCCTTGGTGGACTTATTGAGAGAGCCAGCCTTGCGTCCGCCGGTTTTGTAGCCGTTGGCCATGTCTATACACTTCTAGTTTAGACTGAAGCCTCACCCCATCCCGTGCTGTGCGCTTGCAGAGTCTATAGCAGCGTCCAGGGGCGATCTTTGGGGTGGGGCGGTATCCTGGCCCTCAGTTGCCGCCATGACCGTCTGTACGGCTTGGGCGACGATTGGGAGCTGGTCAGGGGTGATGCCGAATTGCTCGAGTATCTGCATGGCCTTCCTCGGATTCGTGGGCCAAGTCTACGTGCTGCCCCAACTTGCTTGTCCAAGCTCCCGAAGGAAGTTGGCGTGCGGCGTGGGTGATGTTCCCATTTATCGCGTAAAGCGCGATTTTTTCGATCCCCGCCTCCAAGGATGAGTCTTGGGCTTCTACCCAGCCGTCAGCCGCGAATTGCGCCTCAAACGCTTGCAGCACGGTGGTGCCTGCATCCACCTTGCGCGGCCAGTAAGCACGCCTAGGCCACCACCAGTTAGTGTTGTCCGAAAAGGCCCAAGCGATGCAGTTATACTGCTCGGTACGCGGACTGGTGATGCGAGGATTGTGAAGGTTGGGAAACTGCGGCGGGGGTGGCATGCGCTACGCCGCTTCCCGCTCCATCCACAAAACCCAATGGTTGGACATGGCCCGAATGTCGCCCTGTATGTTAGCTGCATAAGGCCGTTCGCCAGTGATGTCCTCAAGCATGTACACGAGCAAAGATGGTTCTCTCCGTAGCTCGTCCACAAGCAGGGACACGGCTCTATCGCCAAGCTGCGTAATGGCTTGGTAGCTCGGGTGCGAGATGATGATGTCCAAGTTGGACTCGAACACCGTCTCGCTCTTCCACTTGTGCAGGTGGTCGTAGAACGCCGATACGAAATCTGCGTACGAACTCTTATACGATCCCCTGGTCGTCACTCCCGTGTTGTGTCCACGGTCTCTGGTGTAGTCAGCATATGGGTCGCTGGCCACATGCACGCCGTCCATATCGCTACCTCCCGCCTTTTTTCGATTGTTGATCTTTGTATTCCTTTACGCATCCACAAGACGCTACGTGTAACGCCTGCGATGGCAGCAGGCGTTACAGATCGCGTATGGGACGTGAAGGATATCGTCGCAGTGCTGGAGGCGTGGGAGAAGCGACAGGAGTACAAAAGGATAGCCGTCGCGCAGTGAGTTTTGCGCTTGGCTAGTTGCGAATCCGCACCTGCATCTTGATATTGGGCAGTCTCACACTATGACTCGCTGACGCGTACCTAAGCTGACGCGTACCTAAAGTGCGGAGACCGCCAGGATGGCACTCCCGGCGGCCCCCTAAGACGAGTTCCCTCCAATCCGATGGAGCCGGGACCTCGTAAACCGTACTGTAGATGTTTCGCGTCTAGCAGCCCTCGTAGCAAGTACCCGGTCTCCGATTTTCACAGGAGACCGTCATGGTCTACTTCAACTCGACCGCAATTCGTGGTGCCCAGTACGACGAACGAACCAAGCTACTTCAGTTGCAGTTTACGAGCGGGTCCAAGGTCTACGATTATCCGGGCGTGCCCGATTGGATTTATCGTGGTCTGTTGGCTGCGGTGTCTAAGGGCATGTTCTACAACCAGCACATCAGAGACAAGTTCAGTCCGCGTTGATGGATACCGTCGCCGGTCCGGTAGCCGAAAAGTCTCGTTCCTCGTACGGCGCAAGCTGGGTGCTCTCCACACCGGGTCGGCGACTCAATTCCCACTGCAGATCGCATGTCGGGCAAAGCCATAGAATCAATCTCCACACGGTGCGGACTGAATCATAGGTAGCTCGTCGCATCAAGAACCTCGATAGCCGCCAGCGGGCGGGCTTCTTTTGCTTTGATCTGGTTGGCTGGTCTACGCTACGCGATGCTACGCATTGACGGGGGTACGGCAGAATGGTGCGTTGACGGGCTGGGTTGCCACAATGGCAACGGCCACGAGCTCCAGATCGCCGCCGCCGCCAGTCGCCGTGATCGAACCCTGATCGTGGCAAGTGGTGCCGTCAGAGGCATAGATACGGTAATGCCCGGCCGTGCCAGTAGCGTCGGCCGAAGTATCTTCCCACGTTCCCGACTTTGCTTTTGATCCCGACGCTGCCGCCGCCATCCAATCGGATGGAAGGTTGAGCGTGGCCAGAACCGTGCCGCTATCGGCTGCTGCGCACGATGCGGGCTGAGCGCCGGTTCTGATCTTCATCACTGCTGACGTACCGATATGTGCTTCGTAGGCATCCAACATGGCGTTGCGCACGCCTGTTGAGAACTGGACAGCCATTTAGGCTATCGCCTCCAGTATGCCGTCCACCATGACATCGCCGCGGATGACCTGAGATGCTGTGGCGGTTGCAACCGGCATCTGCAGGATGATGTGGAAGAAGCGAGACGGTTGGCAGACGATGCCCACCTCAAATGTGCGCGAAAGATCGTTGGCCATGGCGCCGATGCCGGCAGAAACAAGGAGCGATTGAATGCCGAGAGGAATGCGGCGTGGCGCCCATACCGGATCGCTGTCTGTAGTCGCGAGGGATACGGCGGTGGAGTTGACGGCAAGGGACCAGTCAAGGATGTGGGCGGTAGTCGCGACGGCGGCCCCCGTGTTGACAGTAGATATGGCAACTCCCTTGACTATGAGACGATGCGTGGCCGGCACCTGATAGCCAAACAGGGCGTAGTCGGTGGCCGCTCCACCTACCGCCGCGAACTGCCATCTCCCACCAAGGGTCGTATAGCCTGCAGCAGTGTTGGAGAGCGTGGCGGATGATGGGCTTGTGGAGTTGGCGTGGTTGGCGGTCTGGGCGCCATTGATGCCGGTGAGTTTGCCGGACCACTTGTCCTGCAGGTCGTTGATGATGGTGGTCGGATTGTAAAGCGTCATCCATCATCCCCCAAAAGCGAAAAGGCCGCTGGGGCTTTCGCCTCGCGACCTTCGATACGTGTTCCGATGTTGGAGGGTATAGGCTGCTTCGGCGTTACACGCAAGTGGAATTCAGCGGATGCCGTAGAATTTCGGCAGGCGCTTGGTCCATTCGGCGATCAGGTCTTCGCCTGATGCAGTTGCTTGCGGGCGGTTAGCGCGGCGGGCATACACGCGGCCAACGTCTTCGAACGATGGCACCTTGCCGGGCTCGCCAATCGGAATCTCGCAGATGACGGCGGTGAGCCACGTGGCCTGCTCCTGCCCGATCCAGTCGCATGCCTTGCGGTATTTCATCTGGGCTTGGAGCTTGTGCGTCTCGGGGCAGTAGTCGCCCGTGTTGGCCTGCTGGCTGGCTGGCGTGCCGCCGACGCCAAGGCGCTCTCCATACTTCATGGTGAGGCGGCCGGCGCGAGTGGCAACGTTGAAGTCGCGCCGGAAGAGGGCGGCGGCGTCAACTTCCTCTTGCCCGATCTTGCCCTTCTCGTACAGTTTGGCGATCGGGGAAACGATCTCGTGCCCATAGGCGACGATGACGCGGCTGTTTGGGCTCTCGTAGATGGGGAATCTGCGGAGCGAGCCATTGATGATCTCGCGCTGCTCCGGCGTTGGTGCGCCGAAGTCGCCGTCCTCTCGATCTGCGTGTCCCTCGTAGCGCATGACCGTGCTCGCGAAATGGGTTGCCACTTGACGCGAGACGAGGACTGTGACGATATTTGTGTAGTTATATCAGCAACCTGACTTTTTGCAAGGTCGGGATGTGATTTTTATTGTCTTTCGCGATCATATGTGATATGGAGGCCGGTTTTGTTGCGGTAAATGGCTGGTTTCTTGCGGGTTGCGGCAAATTGAAGCAGGGGTGCGTTTGAGGCTAGACAGAAGCCGGATTTAGCCCATTCGCCGCGAATCACTCCCCCTTCGGCAGAACCTCACCTTCTGACTCTATCGGTTCGGCGAGAACGTTCCCATCCTCGTCAACCTTCGTGACGTGTAGTTTCTGGTTGGTCTTGGTGGGATCGATCTTGAATGTCACCGTGCCTTTGGTGCCGAGTGTTCCGGCGGGTATCGCCACGGAGGCAATGGTGGTGTGCTCGTCGTTTTCATCGACCATGGATGTGTCCTCTTTCGGCAGAACCTTCGCCCCTTCGAACTCTCCCAGTACTGATTTAATGGTTGGGGCATGGCGCCTGACCCACTCGAGAGTGGCGAGGGCGGCTTCTAAGGCTGGGTCTGGTCCCGTGCCGTCAAGCGCTTCGGCGCGAGCCGCATACCGCACCGCCTCTATCTGCTCGTCTATGGAGGGCTTCATTCAACCGATCTCCAGCTCATGAGCGTTTCGCCGTCTGCCGTTAGCTCAGCGAAGTTGATGTAGGACTCAGCCCGCAAAACCTTGCCTGACATCTTGTGCTCTACGGTGATGCGATAGCCTGGATGGTAGGAGTACGGCCAAGGTAGGCGGACCTCAACTCCCTCCTGCACCACAAGCGTGTGCTCGCCGTCGCTCACTTCCGCCTCCTAGCTAGGTCTACGACCTTGGCTTCCAGACCTTCCGGCCACGGTTCCATGTCAGGCGATTTTACCAGCGCCGCCATTGCCAAGCGAACAGGGTAGGGCGGAGCGCTATCGGCGCCAGCCGATGTCTTGCCGGATTCCCAGTGCTGGACCGTGCGCAACGTAACGCCCAAGACGCGAGCTGCCTGCTCTTGCGTCAAATCCATCTTCTTCCGCCATCGGGCAAATGACGTGTTGCTCATGCCAACTCGTTAACGCAAACTTTGCGCGAAATCCATTCACGAAAGTGTGATTAGACATTACGCAAATTTTTCGTAATGTGGGATTGTGATGCAATGGAGGAGGACCATGACCACCCAACAGCACGACATAGAATTCATCCGAGGATGGACTGATGCGGAAGCTGGCGTCCGTTTCCGGGTGTTTGCATCTCGGCCGTGGCGGCGCGGCTGGAGGCTCTGGCACACCAGAGAGAAGTACCGCCGTAAGTACCAGGCCAAGGAGATGTCTCTGGCGGCCTGAAAATGAGAGAGCCCAGGAAGGGGCAAACCGACCTGAGCTCGTGTGAAAACTGCCAATCGGGAAGAAAGGAAGGATCCACGATGCGAAGTATACACCTGAAGGTCTCGCCTATCCAGTGGGCGGCGCTGTTTGCCGCTGCTGGCCTGTTAGTTCTCCAGATCATCGGAGGACTCGAGTACACCGAAGGCGGCTCGCTCTATGCGAAGGCGTCGATGGTGGCCTCGCTGACGACGGTGGCGCTGCTGCCGATCTTCATCGAGGTAGCGCGTCAGAATAAGGCTTGGGGCATCTGTCTTGCCCTAGGCGTCGCATTTGCGGCGTTCCTCGTATACACGCTGCCGGCCACGATCGGCCGGACCAGTGAGGTGCGGGAGACCAAGGCGGTCGAGGCTTCGGCAACGGCTGGCGAGGTCAGGCGGCTTGAGGGCGAGTTGGACAGGACACAGATGCGCCTTGCCGATGCGTTCCAGAAGGCCGATCAGGAGTGCAGCACCGGCTTCCGGCAGAAGTGTGAAGGCTGGAGGTCGGTGGTCGCCGAGCGGCAGGCCCGCGTCGATGAGCTCACCAGAGAGATCAGCGGCGTGAAGCCCAAGAGCGGCGATGTCGGGTCCGAGGCATTAGCTTGGACGGCGGCGGGGTTTGTGAGTGCCGAGAGTATCCGGCGGCTGTCCTCGCTGAGTTTCGGGTTCGGTCTCGATGTGGTGATCTGGGCCTTGGTCTGGTTCGCCTCGTCGGACAAGATGAGAACTGCGGGAAAATCCCCCGTAGTTGCCGAACCGGACAAAAAAGCGGACACGCCAGCACCCTCAATCATGGAAACATCCCATGATTTAGGGCCTCAAGCGCCTCCTCCAAAGCGGAAAACAAAGCGGCAAGCCAAGCGTGAGAAGGGCGTGAACTGGGCGAGGAACTACCGGGCGAAGTTCGGCCGGAGCCCGCCGCTGGAGGTCATGTCGAATGTGTTGAGAGTCCCGCAGACGACGGCGTTCCGGTGGCGGAAGCTGGCGGCGTAACTAGACGAAGTTAAGTTCGTCGAGTTGAACCGGCGGTCGAAAGGCTGCCGGTTTTTCACAACCTAAGTCACTGTTCTGACTCTGGTTGTGCGATGTGGGGCGGATTTTCAACTCGCAGCGCACAACCTATGAACCGGCGGTCGAAAGGCCGCCAGCTTTACGTGACCCCGAAAATGGAATCCGTCTGCAACAGAGGGGCGCAGGTATTGTGACCAAGTAGAGCCGCGGGCGTCACCTTATCCCAAGGGTTGACGCTCCCGCCTGTTGCGCACGGCTCGAACGTTCCATAGCCTGCGATTAGCTTGCCTAAGTTCTCTTTTTGTTCTAAAGTAGAAGAAAGACCAAATCAGGCGCGCTATGACCCAGACAGTCTCAGACCGGCAGATCGCAAACTCATTGCTTGAGGAAGTGAAAAAGCAAGGAGCCACTGAATATGTGGCCCTCGCGGTAGCCGTGGCGCGTGTGTGCAAGGTGCCATTGCAGCGGGTGGAGTGGGCAATTCGTGTGCTTTTACAAGAAAACATTTTAGACCAAGACGAACTTTTTAGAATCATTGATGCCCACCATGGGCGGCGTGGCCCATAATCGCCCGCCCAAGCAATCAAACCGTCCTCCTGATCACACGTTGCTTCTTCGCTTTCTTCGCAGCAATAGCGGCGGACTTGGACGCATACCTGTGAACGCGCTTCAAGCCGACAACCTTGCCGGTGGAGTCCATGATCGGCTTGACGCCTTTGACGGGTTTGCCTGCTCGCATTTCTTCCTCTTGAACGGACGGCGGTTTTTATTCTGCTGCGATGACGTTGCCCACCTGCAATTCTCCGGCGAGTACGGCCCGTCATTATCGATGCGGTCAATTGAGTGTTTCGGTCCAGGTCTCCGACCCATATCGGCGAAGAACGCTTCGAACGTAGACCACCTAGGGTCAACCGTAATTCCGCGTCCGCCGTAGTGGCGATAAGATTTGTTGGATGGATCAGACACTCGACCCACCATGTTATGGTACGCCCAGTATTCGGGGCTCACTCCGTTTGTGGCTTCGCCGTGTTTGGTGGATCTCGCGATGGTCGCTTCACGGCTATGGCACCCGCACGATGTAGTCTGCCCGGTTTTTAGATTGTTCGCAGATGTCACGGTCGCTCCTCCGCAATCACACGCGCAGGCAAATCGTACCGTAGCTCTTCCGGATGCTCGCCTTCCGTACACGAAGGACAATGCGACGAGGCGCCCAAATCGCTGCCCTCTCAAGTCAAGTCGCTTCATCGTTGCCTCCACGGGTTTGGTGGTCATCGATCCGCGTGCTCCGGCCGAGGGTTTGGCAGTGAAGGCATACCGTACTCGCGGACCATCTCTGGGCGCTCCAACTCAATCCGGTCGCGCAACATCTGCACAATGTCATTGCGCGCCGATATCCATGCCGCCATGTAGTGCCCTGTGCCGTTATTGTGCGCGGTCCACGACGTTTCGGCTATCGCTATGGCGTCTTCAAGCGCTTTGCGGCGTATCGTCAGCGTTGTTTCATCCATCTTCCCCTCCTACCTTTCAGCGGGATTCCCTATCGGTAACTTCCCTACGCATACCTTGGAATAATCAGGATATGTGTGAGTGAGCGGGAACGTGGATTATGGTTGTGACGGGACCGCGCTATCGAGCGCGATCCCTGCTGCCGCTCTCCTCGTCGTCTGGTGAGAACGTGTCCTTTAAGCGTTGGGGTTATCGTCGGCTGTGGCTGGCATGCCGTTGATCAACTGATCGACGTGCTTTTCGTATTCTGGCCGCAGGGCTTGGAGTTGTCCGGCCGCAGCGAGACAGGTTTTGGCGGCGTAGCCCGGCGCATCCCCCATGGCCTTCAAGTCGCGCACAAGCACGTCGAACTGAGCCGCTTGCGCCCTCAGATCATCCGCCATCTTACGGCGGCGTTGCTCGTCATCAAGTAAGATCGAAGCATCCATCTCATTGTCCCCCATTGTGTTCAGTTCTCACGTTCGATCTAGGAGAGCGGCAGCAGGCGAAAGCGCCGTGCGCTGAGCCGTCAACCCAACTACACTCCTCCACACGTCCATACTTTCCCATCCGGCTTCAATTTAGTAACGACGGCATTATCGAACTGGATGTAGGTGACCTTGCCGATGCAGATTTCTTTTGGTTCGGCTTTGGCGAGCTTTGGCGGATCTGGCGGCCAGAACAATTGGTAGGCGTAGGCTCCGCCGGCACCGATGCCGACGCTGAGGATGAAGGCGGCGATGAGTTGCCAGATGGAGGGCTTCATGGCACCAACCCGCGTTTTTTCCAGCAGCGATATTCGTACCCAGCGCCAGCGAGAAAGCCGACGACAAGGCTGATTACGATTATGCCGAGGATGGCAATGGTGGGGTTCATTCGGCGGCCTCCAATTTAAGTTCCTCCTGTTTGCCGCAAACGAGGTCGAGCGCGCTCTCAAGGCGCTTGGTTGCGGTTGCCATCTGGCGGTGAAGGTCGCGAATGCCCGAGTAGGTAGCGGTTATGCCGGATGTTCTGACCATCTTGACGGCGCGGGCTATGTCGTCTTCGTCAAGCAATCCCCAGTTATCCTTGCCGACCTTCTCTTTCAGGGATTCAAGCTGTTTGATTGCCTCTGTTGCGGTGCGGGTTCTGCGATCCACCTCGTACTGAATGCGCTTGTCGTTCTCAGCGATCTGGCGGCTCACCTCCAAGGCCACTGCCTTGTTGAACTCGTCCTGATCGGTCGCGTTTGCCCGACGAACCATGGCGGCCATAAAGGCGCGATCCGTTGTGGTCGCCTCTAGTTTCGGCGCATTCTTGCGCACACGAAGTTGCGTTTCGAAAACCTCCAGCCACCCCCAACTCTCAGGCAGCATCGTCTCGTCGACCGCCTTGGCGGGAGCGACAATCCACCAATAGTCGCAGTACTTCTGAACAGCGACGGACTTGTCCGGGTTTTTGATTTCCGACATGAAGTCCTGCTTCGAGACTTTGATCTCGAAACCGTTGATCGCAAGCCCGCGTGACGGCCAAAGACTCATCGCCACTGCATCCGCATATCGCGACGCGCCAGCGCCCGTCTGATTGGCGACCTCGAAGCACAATGCCCACTCCGGGTGAGCGTACCGCTTGCGCAGCAGGGCTTTGACCGCCGCCGAGTTCATCCCCTCTCTCCCCTTTTGGAATGCCAGCTAGAACGCGTAGGAAGCGATTTGGCGGCGATTTTAGATTTCTGCGTCCCGTACAGCGGCAAACTTTTCTGCCCGCCAGCGAGCCTCCTGAAGGCTTTCCTGGCCTTAGTCATTTTCGACCGCCTGAATGCCTTCGCCAAAACGTCCTCCCGAAATGAGATGAAGGAATAGATTGGATCACGTTGTCGCCGAGTGTGTGCTGCCGTGGGAGCGGTCATCGTTCTGCCGTGCCGGGTGCTGGCCACTTGAAGTGGCGGACGGTTTTATCTAGAGCCCAGAATGCGGATGCTATCGCCTGCTTGCGCTCTCGATCTGAAAGCTGGCCGTTCCCTCTTCTGTGCGCGTAACTCCAGTCATCCATCTTCTCCGCGATGGCACGAACATGATCGTTCCGACAACTTATCGCCGCGACGTTAAAAGCGTGCATGATCAGGTGGAAAGTTTCGCATTGCTGTTTGAGAGTAGGAGCGGTCATCGCAGGTCACTGCCGGGTGCTGGCTCTACATCCATGTCGATGCCGAGGTGCCGGCGAAAGAACGCGCGCGTCATAAACAGGTGCGTGTTGTGCATTTTAGCTTTTCGCATCGAGAGGCTGCCCAAGTCGTCGAACATCATTGCAGCGAGTTTGGCTGCGGACTCCGGCGTTGCTTCCTCCATCTTCCGCGCTATCGCGGGGAGGACGGCGCTGAGGATTTCTCTGGCCTTGTAGTCTGGAATGGTGCCCGCCATTCCCGCGATTTGCACCAAGTCATCCATCGTCGTTTCCATCTTCGACTTGCTCCTTCGGTACGATGACCGAGTCCGGTGGTCGCACATACGCAGGCGTTAGCCTGATAAAAACTTCACCCAACCCATCTCGAATTTACTCTCAGCACCGACTAACGCCGGGAACAGCTCAGGCCCAACCTCGTAGAGATCGCGCACCGGACAGTCGCCTGGAGGGTTTGCGACGTACCACGGCACAAGCAGGCAGACGGCTCGGTATGCTTTCGTGGCCTCTGCGACTTCTGCCTTCATGCTCTTCGCCGCATCGAAGTCTTTGGCCGCCGAGAACGCCTTCTGCTGCGCCTTCAAACCCTCGATTTCCTTGACCAGACGAAGACGCTCCAAGAGCAGCGCATCTCCATCGAGGTCGAAACACATCGGTAGATTGTATTTCTCGATCCGAACGAGGTCGGTTCTGCTTGATGTCATGACCACCGGCATGTCTCACTCCCCGAACGTCCGTCTCAAATCTTCCGGTTTCCCATTGAGCATTTCCCAAGCATCGCAGAACTTCTCCAGTGTCGTGTGGTGGACCGGCATTTTTGAATGTCCGGCTTCCTTGTTGAGTCTGATTTGCCTTCGGATGGCGGCGGTATCGAGCGTTGGCGTTTTCTCCGGCGCAATGAACCGCTTTGTCGTCATGCGGTTTTTGGTATCGAACACGTGCTTCATGTTGGCCATTCTGCTGGCTCCATGAGGGAGAGTTGTTGGGGTTGGGGTTCGACTGGCGACGCGATGAAAAGGTCGGGCTGCTTGGCAACGGCTTCGAGGCGCCGACACGCGATGTCGAACCACTTCACGTCGCGCTCGATGCCGACGAACCGCCGCCCGAGTTTGACGGCAGCTTCGCCCGTTGTGCCGGACCCCATGAATGGGTCGAGGATAGTTTCGCCGAGGTCGGAGAAGTCCCGCACCCACTTGCCAAGGAGCGCGACTGGCTTCTCGGTTGGGTGCCCGTGTAAACCGCCCTTAGGAACGCTCCAGAAGGCGTGGGAGCCTCCTCCGTTCCATCGCTTGGCTCCAGGCCTATGGCAGATGGCGACGGCCTCCCAGCCCGTTCCTGGGCGATCTCCAGTGAACTGCGGAGCGCCGTCCGGCTTCCGCCAAATGCCGAAGCGAACCAGAACCCCGGCTGCGTCCAGACGGAAAACGTGTTTCCATTCGCAAGAGAACACGACCCAACGCTTGGCGAGCGAGCACCATTCCACCGCCAGCGCTTCCAATTCCGCCGACGTAATTCCCTCAAACCCGAGAGCCTGCCGGGCAGGCTCTCCATTTTTCAGCGTCACCGACGAGAGATGGCCTGAGTGAGTAGCATCATCGCCGTAAGGAGGATCGGACAGAACCACGTCAACGTCGGAAAGACTGCCGGTTATCTCGCGGCAATCCCCAAGCCAAAGTTCACACCCGCCGATGATTTCCTTGCGTGGTGTCACTTCGCGTAAGCCTTTATCGCAGCCATCAGCCGATCAAATCCCGGACCACGCGGGGACACTCCAGCAGCCTTCGCGAATTCGGCGAGCATCACCGCTGCTTCCTTCGCCGAGATCAGCAATTCCTTTTCGCGCTCGCTCAATTCGGCTCTCCCTCACCCATCCAGACCATCAGGACGGAATAGTTTCCGTGCGGGCATCCGTGCAGTTCGTCGGAGATTTTCCAACCGCCCGCCAGATGCGCCAGTATCTCTCCGTGGACTACGTATTTCAGGAATTGGATCATGTGGTTTCTGTTCCTGCGTTTGGTGATGAGAGAATCACTGCTCTGCCACGTCTCTTAACCGTCCCCACCTGTCGCAAAACTCCACCAGCAGCTCGCGCAAGTCAGACTTGCTTTCGCTGTCGGGCTGCGCGCTCACAAGCGCGAAGGCTCGCCTCATGCCGCCGTCGAAGCGTCCAGACAAATCGTCCATCAGTGGTGGGCATTGCATTGCGCCCACTGCGGCCATTCGATAGAGGGCGCGCACCACCACTCCAATCTCAACCCTGAATTCCTCCTGGATGCCCATATCGACGGCGCATGCGTATGCGCGTTGCAGGCCGTCCGAAGCGAATGCAGTTACCCGTTCCCCGATCTTCCCCGTCATCTCAACCCCCCGATAACCCCGTTCTCAACACGATCGGCGAGCTCGGCGCGGCGGCCGCGCATCTGATCGCCAAGCATGACCAGCAGCCTCGCCTGCGCCATGGCTCCTAGCTCGCTCTGCGGGGTGGTTTTCCATCCTCGAAACGCAACGCATTCGGCGTATTTTTCGTCGAAGATGTTGGCTTCCTCTCTCAGCCGGCCGACTTCCATCCCATTCGGAAGCCGCTGGTGTTTCCGGATGAAATCGTGAAGCTGCAGTATCCAGTTCGAAGCCGCCGCCTGCTTGCCCATCGGTCCGATGATGAGCTTGTCGGCGAGGTCCTTCCGCCACTCCGCCCACTCGTCGTCCTTCTGCGGCTTCCAGTTGGACACTGGCGACGCCGACGCCTTCGAAACCAGGTCGAAACGTTTCTTGGCGTTCTCGCAGGCCGCAACGCACTCGCTCAGCGGCGGGAAATACCGCTCTTTCCGGGTCACGATCAGGTCGCGAGCCGCCTCCACCAAAACCTGCACGTGAAACCGCGCCAGCTCCCGCCCAAAGGTTGCCATCCAAGCTTTTTTGCGGGCGGTTTCCTCGTGCTTCACCGGAATGAAATGGTTCTCCAGCTCGGTCACGAAATCGGAGACGTCGATGTTAGTGGCCATGACGTTTTTCCGGTTCGGTAGCCTCGATCATCAGCCGGCGATTGCGCTGCTGTGGGGTTTCTTCGGGGTTGTCAGCGTCGGTCGCATGGGCGCCGTTGCCGTAAGTACCATCGACAACCTTGGCGAAGCGGGACGCCTGCAGCAGGAAGTCTAGATCGCACCGCCATCCGCGGTCGTTTCGCCCTCGCAGGAATGCCGACCGTTCGATGTTGGCGAGCGCTATGCCCCAAGCCTCCAGACCACCGTGCTCACGCAGACGGGCCATGAGGCTCTTGCGCCGCTGCGGGGTGAGCGTTCTGGCCTGTGGCAAGCCCACCTTTTGGGCCAGATCATTGAAAGCCTGAAAAGCCTCGTAAGCTTCACGGGGGGAAGTCCCGTCAGGGACAACGTCCTCGTCAGAGGACGTAGCTATCTCTTTCTTACTTTCTAGCTTCTGGATTCTAGATTCTAGATTATGGGCAGAAGTCTGCTCTGTCTGTGCTCGTCTCTCATTGATTTTGCTAGCTAATTTTCCTTCTTCTGGGGGGGTAACCTCGATCTTACCCCCTACCATACCCCCCGGGTTATCTGGGGGGGTTAGGGTGGGGGTTATCTGGGGGGGTTGAGCCGCCGCCCGCTGTTCAAGGAGTGCCTTTTCGACCTCCTCAGCAAGCCTCTTGCGGGTGGCTTCGCGCTTCTTGGCGGCCTCCTCGCGGATCTTCATTTGCATCAAATAGCGGTGCCATTCCTCCTGCACCCGCTCGTTGATGATGAAGCCCTGCGCCCGGATCATCTTGCCCTTGGCGATCAGGGAGTCCATGACCTTCTTGTATTTGTGGATTTGCACCCGCAGCAGGTGGGAGGCCTGACTGTAGTCCGCCGGCAATGCCTTCCCCGTGTCGTACATGTAGGCGCAGACGCGGATGTATAGACCCTCTTCCTCAAGGGTCAGCATCAGGCATCCCGTCCGCCAATCCGACGGGAAAAACTTGGCGTACATCATGCTCACGCCTTCCATGACTTGCCCTCCTCGCAGTCGCGAGTGAAGACAGCCAGCAGCATGCGCTGGTCACGGTTCGGGCGTTTGGCGCGCTGGGCGCGGATCAGGGCGCGGATGAGTTCGCCGCTCTCACGCAGCGAAAGCTTGTTGCAGGCGGTCAGCCAGATGCCGACATCGACGCCAAGCTCTTCGGCTTTCACGCAAGCTTTTTTGGCCTTCGATCGTCGCGGCTTTGTGGATATTCTGTTGACATTCTTCGCAGGTAGTGTATGCATTTCGTGTCCTTCAAATCGCGACGGGCTCCCGACCGGCAAGTCTTAGAGCCCTCGACATTCAACCCAGAGCGCCGCACCAAACGGCGCTCTTTCCATTTCTACTGATACGCCACCCTTCTCACTGGCTTCCGGCCAAGCGGGCTATTGCCGAGCTTGCCGATACTCTTTGGCGGCTTTGGCAGGCGATTTTCCGATGCCAAATCCCGTGGCTTTGATGCCAAATCTCCTGCCACCGGAATGGAAACCATCCATATTCTCTCGCCTTTGCCGCCCTTGCGCAGATCCTCGCGCCATCTTCTGCAGCCAACTTGTGCCAATCCCTTGCCAAATCTGATCGGCCCCAGGCATTCGAATTCCGCCAGTTGGCAGGACTCGAAATAGACCTCGTAAAGGTCGTCCTGGCGCCATTTTCCGGTGCAATTGTGCTGCCGCATCCAGCGGATGAAGGCTTCCACTTCCGAAGATTTTGGAACCAGTTCCGGAAACCTGGAAATGACCCCCTTGGCACAGGTTTTGGCAGTGCTTTTGTCACTAGATTCAACGCCTACGCCATTTCGCGCCTTAGAGGCTTGGCACTGGATTTTCCGCTGCCACCATCCTTTCCAAAACAAACGGCACCTCTATTTTCCACTTCCATTCCAGATTCAGGCGGCCTTCGAAGTTCTTTCTGGCGGCTTTCGCCATGGCAGACCAAGACGGCCGACTTTCCCCGCAATCGCATTGCGGGTAACGCCCAACCGCTCGCCGATTTCTGAGAACGTCAGCCCTTGCTGCCAAAGCAGGGCTACTTCGATCTCGCGCTCTAGCGTCCAGAACGATGATCTAGGTGATACGCCCTTTGATCGAGCTCGCCGTATGGCTCCAGCCCGTTGAACGGCCCTGTGGTGCTCCATTGTCTCGGGGGTTCTGCCGCGCGAAATGTACTCGTAGACGCTCTGCGTGCGCTTGATGCCGAGGTCTCTCGCGATCTGGGCGGTCGTGTAGCCAAGTCGGCGCATCTCGGCCGCCTTCTGCTCTTTCGTCATGTTGGAAAAGCTTTGTTTCATTTCACCACCACCCCGCCGACACCCGCCCAAGGACGAACCCTGCAGTAGAAGCAAGAAACAGGAGAAGGAGGCCGGGAGGGATCCTCATTCGGCGGCCTCCAGAACGCTCGTTTGCCGGCGCCGATAAGCCCGCATGTAATCCCGCATGTACGGCCTACGCTTTACCCTGAGTTTGTCGGCGTTCGCCTTGCGCCAGCGCTTGTCGTGGATGCTTTCGCCTCCAGGCAGGACTCTTTGTCTAGCAACGACGCGGACATATGAGTCGCCGCAACCAACCAAGCGAGCGATTTCCTGCACCGTTAGAAACCCGTCCTCGTAGTGCTTGCGTATCCTGTCAGCTTTGGTCATGCGTCCTCCTTGACAGGTATTGGGTTGGAGGCGGTTGGATGATGGTTGACGGCTCGAAGCACGGCTTCTTCGCCTGCTGCCGCTCTCCCGTGAATCGGTGAGTTCCGAGACAATTCCTTCATGCGTGCTTCTGCTCTGCGGAGGAGAGAGCGCAGAGAGGCAATGCGGATTTTGAGTTGGTCTTTCGTGTAGGCATCAAGGTGTCGCACCAAGCCTGCTCGGCGGCGCGTGGCCCGGACGTATTCAATGCGCACGTTGAGACGATCTGCGATTTGTCTCGCGGACAGCCCTTTGCCGTCCAACAGCAGAACATGGTCTTTTAGTCCGCGGCGCATCACACATTCTCCGTTTCACGGACAGGCGCTCTTGCGTTGTCGTTGGCGAATGAGCGGCGGATTTCCCGAGGCTGCTGCTCGATGGGGCGATAAGCTCGCCGGGCATGAATCTCACAGTAGGAGATGCCGCCGATCCGCTTGTGATGGCAGAAGTGGAAGTCCGTCGACTGCGGATCGTTGATGGGCCAGCGGCACTGATGTTCGCCAAGGCCCTCGACGCCGACCCGTTCTTTCTCCGGGACGACGACCTCTTCCACGATCGCAAAAGGCATGGGCTCCGGAGCCATTTCCAGGGCTCTGCGGAGGGGGGAGACTGGTTTGACGCGGATAGGTGCGCGGCGTACAGGCTTGGCCTTGGCGGCCTTCTTTCCTTGGGATTTGGCGAGGCTCAAACCGACGCGGTGAACCTTGCCAATGATCGCGCTACGGCTCTTGTGACCGATGATGACGCGGATCGCCTCGGCGCTGTGGCCCTCGGCCACCAGCACCTTCAAGCGTGCCGTGTTTTCATCGGTCCAGAAGCCGCCAGCCACAACACCTACTCCCCGCCGCGCTCTGCGGTTTCCCGCCAGATGTCGGAAGGCTTGGAATCGAGCTGCTTGGTCTGCTCGATGAGGGTGTTACGGAGGTTGGACACCTCAGCGCAGCCGGCGAGGGTGATGCCGATGAGGAAGGCAAAGGTGATGGCGGCGAAAAGCTTGTGCATGCGCTACGTCCTTGTGCGGAATGAAATCTCAACGCAGGGACGCAACAGACTGGAATGGTGCCGGGCGGCTTGGTTTGGGACGGCGGCCGCCCGGCCATGAGAGAGGTACGCGCGGACTGAAACGGCACGCGCCAGAAAAGGGGCGACGCAAATACAGCGCCCGAGGTCTGGGAGGTGGTGAGCCCCAGGGATGAGGCGTCACCGTGAAGACCTGACAGCCGCGTCCGGCTATTGGCTTGTCTCTGAGCCTTCTTCTGCGTTTTGGCCCGCCACGGGCATCAGCAGATGGACAGAGAACTTGGTCAGACCTTCACGCTAACGCCATCGTGACTGGAACAAACACCGAACACGTGCTACTTTAGTTTGGAACCTTCCACGCGCAGGTTGCAGAGCCGACCGTAAACATGGTTACTAGTTGCTTACACAATCTGTGCAGTTTCAGACGTAGCGGGTGATTCAGTGGCGTCAGGCAGCTCGGGCTTCGGCTCGACGTTTCAGCCGAGAAGTAGCCGAGGTTCTGCGAAGCGCCTCATTGGCCGCGTGAATCTCCCCCTCTGTCGCTCCACACACAGGCATGACGAACGCCCAGTGCTTCTCGGGGATGCCCCCGGCGAACCACGAGTAGATCGTCTTTTCGGCGATGGGCCTTTCGAGCCTGCGCTGGCGAACCCACTCCTTGCTCCGCTCATGGAGCCCGGCCGGTCCTCCTCCACAGGCAACGATTGCCCGTACATCTTTCGAATTGCTCATCGTGCAAATCATGCTAGTCTGAATATCTCAGAATTGCAAGCTGAGAAATTTGGAACGGTGGTCACTGGCATGTGCGCTACTGTGCTGCCCCATGGAGTGGTGGCAGCGGCTAGACCAAATAATCCGGAAGAACGGCTTATCCGTCAGGGATGTGGCCGCAAGGGCACGTGTAAACGAAAAAAGTTTGTATGGGTGGCTTAAAGGCGGAGTAGATAAACCGCGCGGTGATGTAGTGGAACGGCTAGCGAGTGCGGTCGGAACCACGGAGCAGGCCTTGCATTACGGACCTGCAGACAACGCCGCGCCCATAAGGCGGGTCCCGCTGATAGACATGGGTAAACTCGGAGTGCTGAAGCCTACCGATGATCCCACCGCGATTTGGGATGGGGTCACGACCATAGAGGTGCCTCGCTCCGTACCGGAGGGCAGCTTCGCCGTGACGCTTCCCGACGACAGCGCCGCCCCTGAATTCCGCAAGAACGACGTGGTGATCTGCGATCCAAAGGCCAAAATCGAGCCGGGCTGCTACGTCGTAATCGTCAAATCTGACGAGCATGTGGCATACTTCGGCAAGTTCAAGCCGGCCGTTCACGGCGACATCAAACGGTTCACGCTGGTCCGCGACGGCCAGTTCTTCCCCGACATCGAGATCAGGGATCGCCGCAAGGGCTTCGTGCTCGCTCGAGCGGTCAAACACATCCGCGACATCTAAGCGATTCAGGCGCCATGGCTAATTGGCCACGGCGACCCTCCGTCATCCACGCATTCTGAATAATTCAGAAAAATCGCTTGACCGACTCCTTGCATTCTGAGATATTCAGAATTGTCGGCGGTTCGGGCCTCAACCTCCTCACCGTGGTCACTGCAAACGCAGAAGTCCGCATCGCCGACGCCAAGCGCGTGAATTCCCGTCCCGCCTTTGCGGGGTCTCCTGACCGAAGGGGGTGGTGGATGGGAATAGACCGCCGGATCGCTGAGAGGGGGTTTCAACCAGCGATCAAGCGGAGTGGGGGAAGGCCGGGAGAGAGACGACAAAGCGATTGCCAGTCTCTCTCCCGGATTACGCAGACGCTACGCACACGAAGTTTCGGATCAAACGCACACAGAGGGAAACCGTTCCGTGAGTGAGCTCCAGAATTTCACCGCCGTCGATAGCTGGCTCCTGATCCAGGGGCTGGCGGTCGGCAAGGAAGGCGGTCCCGACGATCCGCACATGAACCCGGAGTGGCGTCAGGGCTGGCGCTACGGTCGCAAGGTTTGGTGTCAGAAGAATGGCATCGCCTTCAGCTACAGCCCGGCGCCCCGGTTCGTCACGCTCTCTCGTGAACTGAAGCAGCGCATTCGTAACAGCAGGAGGGCGGCGTGATGTGGGAAACCAAAAAGACGACGAGACCTGTAGCCGGAGAGCAAGTCCGGCAGACGCTCGACCTGATTGAGGAGTCGTGGCGGGAAATGGAGGACGGAGAACTGACTGCTGAGTCAGCGCGCAACATGCAGCGTGATCTCTTCGAACTCGTCGGCATGGTCAAGGGCCTGATGATGGGCGCTGAACTTCTCCGAGACGCCGCGCCTACATCTGAACCAAAGCCTCGGCAGGAGGACGCAGCATGACCTCCTTCCTCCGCCGCGACCTCGAAGCCTCCGTCATGTGGGAGAACGCCATGGCTCAACAGAAAGAACTCGAGAACGATCCATACGTCCGAGCCCACCGATCCATCAACGCCCGCCGCCGGCCGGACCTGTCCAACAAGTCAGACACCGACGTTCTCGAATGGCTGCAACGGGTCGAGGAGAACGCGGCCGAGTTCTTCGAACAGTACGCGCAGCACCCGAACTGCCGCGCCTTCGACGAATACGCAGAAGAAATCTGCGACCTCTCCAAGCGTCTCATCATCGCCATTCAGGATGCAAGAGAACGGGCGGGGATTTTGGATTGACGATGGCGCGGCTATCGAGCCGCGCATCTGCTGCCGCCGACACTTGGAGGGATCATGAGCCGACGCCATCGCTACGCAGGAAGCATATCGGTCAACACCTACGTTGATGTCGATGTCAACATTAGCGAGTTAGACGACCAAGACCTGCTTGCCTGTATTGAAGAAGCCGAAGAGCGCGGCATTTCCACTGGCCAAGGCTTTACACGACACTATGCGGAGTTGGCCTACGACGCGCTCCTGCGACGGCGCTATGGCGAGGCGGTCGCGCTGCTAGATCGCTGCCTACGTCCCACTCTGCCGACACGGGCAGACTATGAAAAGTCTCTGCCACTGCCGCCGATTAAGGCGCTCTCCTAGATTGAAGGTGGGAACAGACACATGACGGAACATACGCGCGGACCATGGTTCCTAATCAATGACCACTGCGTCGGAGGCCCGATCGAACCGGGTTGGGAGGAGGCAGGTTGCGGTATCGCCCACTGCGGCATGCGCGCTCGCACGCAGGAGGAAGCCAAGGCCAACGCCGCCTACATCGTTCAAGCCTGTAATGCGTATCCGAAACTCGTTGAGGCGTTGGAGATAGCGCGTAGCTACGTCGAAACGTGCGTCGAAGACGGCTGGGATGCTGGCGAAGGCGATCTCACAATTATCGACGAGGCGCTGTCAATGACTAAGCCCCCGGCACCTACCAGCGATGACCGCATCACCATCGATTTCGACGTTGAGGAAGACGGCCGGCACATCGCCGAGATACCGACCGTTCCCGGCGCTCTGGCCTACGGCTCAACACAGCTTGAGGCGGCGATTAACGCCCTGAAGCTGGCGCTGGCGGAGGAAGTGGAATGGCCCACGACGAAAGCGACTGGAAGCCTCTAGGCGAATTCACCGACCAACTGATCCGCGACTTAATCGAGATGAAGCAGAAGCCGTATCTCGAGAAGGCAAGGCAGTACGAGCGCATCATGGAGGTTTCGGCGAACCCCGTATGGGTGAAGTGGTGGACCGAAGCCACCGCCATTGCCGAAGGCATTGAGATCGATCTGAGACAGAGGGCGCAGGGATGAACGTATTCAGCGCAACGGTGGACGCGAAGGAAGTGGACCTCGTCAACAAGGTGGCGGCCATAATTGACCCACTGGCTTTTGACCGTGAAAGCCAAGTCGTCGGCACGCCAGAGGTCCGCCAAGCCTACGAGCGAACACAGGAGAGCGGTCGGATTAGAGCGCGAGAGATTGCCCTAAGCGTCATCGAAGCAGTCCGGAGCGCCCAACAGTGACTCCCTCCGAGATCGCCACCTCCATCGTC
>FRDC01004331.1_pt2 | contig 61489 bp, 81 predicted proteins | sample 1106171 | NCBI WGS metagenome assembly FRDC01 (sample SAMEA3930566, study PRJEB13176) | freshwater metagenome | biome: Drinking water system; feature: drinking water; material: water | place: Singapore | collected 2014-12-20 | reverse complement strand
GCGCATATGGGACAACACGACCAAAGTAATCAAATTATATGACGCTCTTCCGAACACGATCCAAGCTGGGGATAAGTTTGTGTACGCGAAGGGCTGCGATAAGACTATCGGACGCTGCGCGGATACGTTCGGCAACGCCCACAACTTCCGAGGGGAGCCATACCTTCCGGGTCCTTCGAAGGTAATCGAATATCTAACCGCGACAACTGAGGTATCATAAAATGAACACCACCATCCCATATAAAGTAGACAAGCTAAGCATCATCTATGGACTAATCGTCTATGGAAAACATCGCGTGAAGTTCACCCAAGACAACACTTTCTACCTCGCGCAAATCAGCGCGCAAAATGAGAGTGATCCCGACGAAATGACTACAGTCGGCTGGATCGATTCGTCAGAGTGGCGAATCCTTGTGGATTCTAAAATCGTCTCCGAAGAAGACATCGTAAAGAAGGTGTAATATGTCAAAGTCGTTATTGCTCGCCATTGACGAGCTTGCACAAGGACAGGTTCAGGCGTTCTCTACGGTCAACGATATGTTGGCTGCGCTTGAGCAGTCGGTGAACGCCGTGTTGGATGTCACCACGACAACTGACTACACGATGGCCGAACTAGACTTCGTTCGATACGGGGTGTTCCGCTTCACTGGGATGACGGCGGCGAGAACGATCACCTTGCCGACAACGGTAAACGGTCTTTCCATCACTCGCGTGATTTCGATTGTAAACTTGAGCACGCAATACGCCCTTACAGTTTCATCAGGCGCTGGCGTTGACGCCGTTGTACCGTATGGTTCGTCACGCCTTCTTCTCGTTATCGGAAACGCCGTCTATGTCCTGGCTGAAGGTGGGCGAGTAACCGGCGTTCCCCACACTACAGCGCTGTTCGCGGGCGGCGGGCCGACGCACGCTTCGGAGGTTCTTCGCTATGCATTCACTGAGGCTGTTACTTGGGCGGACGACTTCGCGAATTCAAAAGGCGGCGTCGGGACTAATCCTAACGTTGGCGCGTACTTCATTGTCAAAAAGAACGGAACTGTTATTGGACACGTTGCCGTATCTACTGGCGGCGTGTTCACTTTCTACAGCACTGGCACTACTACTTCTTGGGCAGTTGGCGACGTTCTATCAGTGCAGTACTGCGAACACATCGGCACAATCGCTTTCACGAGCGTAGCCGACGCCGGAGACACTGTTACTGTCAACGACGGCGCGACATCTGTAACGTTCACGTACGTCGCTTCTGGTGGCGCCGGTACCAACGTAAACGTAGGAACTACGGCGACGGACTCGGCAACTAACCTCGCAGCCGCGATTGCGGTATCGTCGGTGGCGAATACCGTGTACGTGTACCGTAACGGTGCGACGCTCACGCTTGTCCACCAGCTTACGTCAACGGTTGGCTCCACCATCACGAAGAGTGACGCGGACAACGACTATACAATCACGGACTTTGCTTCTGACACAGCAGGCGCCGATTTCGGAATCACCTTCTACGGAACGAGATAATGTCGTTACACCTGTCAGTGACTAAAGACATGTACGTTACTGTCCTCGTGGACGGTAAGGCTAAGCAGCTTCGAGTCACCGAAGCGCTCGGTCCTCAAGAAGTCGTGGACTGGTGGGGGCAAGTGCATCCCATCAACATCTGCGCCGCTGATGCGGAAGAGACGTATTACATGTTTGCTACCTCGTCAGGCGAAGCGATGATCGTGGGAGAAACCCATTCGGTTCTTTCGCGGGACCCTCGCTCGGCGAAGTGGGAGCGCGTGCTTGCCAAGGATCAGGAAGAAATTCGCTTTGGTAAGCTGCACCAGAAGAAGATCGTCGCCGATGATAGCCTGTTCGACCTATTGGATGTGGACGACAAGGGTCTCTTCTTGAGACCGCCCAAGGGCTCCGCCATCTTCGACGTGTCTCGCCTAGCTGCCTACTGCGGAATCGCCGTGCAGCGGCACAAGACGGAACTTCGTATCGACCTCGACCGTGGGCGCCCGTCTTGTTTCGCTACCAAACTTATTAACGGATCGTTCGACGCCGATCTTGAGGCGGCACTAGACGGCCTTACCGCGAGCACAGTCTTACGTCCGTGCAGTAGATTCAATGAGGATTACGTCAATAAAGTCCGCGACTTAGGAGTTATCTTTGAGGGCGGCTCCTACAACAATGACGTGCCCATTCTACCCCCACGGATGCTTGACAAGAGCGGCCCTGTTTACCATATTCTGGTTAACGATCCCCTAACGCCGGTTGAACTAACGTGGTGTCAATCATGATCGGATTGGTAGATGACTTGGCGTGGAAGCTCTGGTTTCGAAGCTTTAACCCTAAAGGTAAACGTAAATGACAATCTATGCAGTCGGCGGCGAAGAAGATTGCTTCTACCCCGTATCAGGCCAAGCTTTTGCGACCGAGGTAACCGCTGGGCGATTCATTTCCACCCTCTCACGCGGCGCGATGAAGGTCACTCAGGCCGCTTCCGAAATCGAGCTAAACTTCTCGGCCAACATCACAACCGGGTACATCCATATGTATATGTATCAGGAGGTTGCCGACACTGCTACGGCAGACTGGATTCAGATCAAAAAACTAAACGGCGATCCGGCGTTCCGCATTTCCCTTGCATCCGATGGCAATTGGGGCGTTCAGAAGTATTCGGGCGCAGCTTGGTCATCCAACCTAGCGAATACTTCTTCGGCTCCTCTGTCTGGCGCTGGCGCCTACATCGACGTGAAGATCGTTGTCCACGCCTCTTCGGGGGAAATCCGCATTTACAAGGATGGTACCGAAATCCTCACGTATACAGGCGACACGTCAATTGACAACGCTTCATTCGGGCGCCTCCACTTCAAGGGTCAAACCGGCGCCACTAAGGAAATGAATATTTCACAGGTTATCGTCGCGTCGGAATCCACTATTGGGTGGAAGCTGGCTACACTTACCCCGAACGCCAACAGCGCGACGAATACCGCCTGGACCGGAGATTACACTTCAATCGACGAGTTCCCGCTTAGCACGGCGGACTACATCGAGTCTGACACGACGGGTCAGGTGGAGACGTACGGCGCCAGCGATATCGACGTTACTTACTCCGCGTATAACGTAAAAGCCCTAGTCATAGCCGCACGTGCATCTAACGATAGCGGCTCCGTCGTCAACGACATCCAGTTCGCTCTACGCACGTCCGCGACTAATTATTTCTCGTCAAACGCCGGTCTGACTAAAGATGGAACGGACTACAGCGTTCAGGGAATCTTCGAGACAAACCCGAACACAGGAATCGCTTGGACCCAATCCCAAGTGAACGGGGCGGAGATTGGCGTCAAGTCCGTCTAATAGGAGGCTTGAGTGACCATTTATGCTGTAGGGGACGAGCCCGAAAGTTATACAACTACGTCGAACGCTAGCGGGTCAACCGTCGCTAAGGACCCTCTCGCGCGCGGCGGCGCTTCTACAATTGGCTCCATCCCGTCCGATTTAGACTTAAAAACATCGATATCAGAAGTGTGGGTCCGCGCGCTGTTGAACGTTGGCTCAAACGTCGTATCAACTACCGATCTAATCCTTAGTTTGTATAACTCCGCGAACGCGCGCGACGTTGTTAGAATAATGCACACAGGTGCGCAGGGGACCTACGATAACTTTGAAGTACAGTATAACTCTTCTGGATCGACGTACACGAAGATAGGCTCCTTTCCTTTTCGTTATCGAACACTAGCCGCGAATACGTCGAACGAAATTCAGATGTATTTTAAGCTCGGGTCCTCTGGCGCGGTTAAGATATACGCTAGAAACAAATTAGTATTTTATGCTACAGGGAATTTTACGGCCAACGATGCTACTTTCGACTTCGTTAGAGTCGGCGGCTCAACGTCAACTAACGTCGGCGGAGTAATCGTGTCATCGACTGCGATGTTTGGTTGGGCGTTAGACCACCTACAAGCGAACGCCTCTGGTACTAACTCTGGATGGACAAACGCGTCGGGAGGCGCAGCCTCAACTGCGGACGTTATAGACGCTACAGGCGCCACAGCTATCAATCAAACTACGCAAATAAAGACGGACACGGTAGGAAACAAGCTATCGTTCAATATTGAAAACCCTGCGGCCATACCAGCAGCAAGGGACATAAAGGCATTTAGTTTTGCGTGCGCCGGAGTGATCCAAGCCGGTTCGGGGATAAGCTCAGTATCACAACTTCTTCGCAGCAACAGCACAGATTACACGCAGAACAATTGTAACTTCGGAACCACCATTAAGGGGTATAGTCAGGTAAGCGAGACTGATCCGGCTTCTGGACTTCAATGGACACTTACCGCTGTTAACGCGCTTGAGTTAGGAGTTATCGCCGGATGACGATACCTCTATTATGGGTTGCGAATGAGCAGCACACGTTCTCACACGTGGGCTTCGACTCAAACATGTCGCAAACGACCTACAAAGACCCGGCAGATACGGCGGGAAAACACCTTGCTCTAGAAATAGATAACTACGCGGCTATAAAGCTATCCGCGTCAGCTACTCAGTTGTGGTTCCGCGCCCGTGTCTATCTGTCCAACGGGAACAGCAGCACTATTCCTATACTATCATTTGTGAATAGTTCCACAGGATTAGAACAGTTCGCTGTGTATAAAACTGCGGGCACGGTATCAACGCCTTCCACGCTAGTATTCAAATACCGTAACGCGTCGAATGTCATGACGACAATTGGAACGCTGACATCTGTAGCGACGTACGCTTCCACTCAGTACATTGAGTTCGAATTCTTCTTTAAGCAGGGGGTAAGCGGAGAATGTAAGTTCTACGTGATGCGTCGATTATTCGGAAGCTGGACCGGGGATTTTACGGTGAAGGACTCAAACTTTGACACCGTTCTTCTGCGGTCTGTCGCCGTAACCATTGGTGAGCCGGATAACTGGGGAAGTATATGTATTGGCTCGTCACAGATACCGGGGATTCGCTGTACCGTTCATCGCCCGAACAGCGCAGGCGGCGACGGAGACTGGACAGGCGGCACGCTTCCCTACAACGATATCAATGAATCTACGTGGGCGTCCGATTACTCTAACTCAAACTACACTAACGCCACCGCGCAGAATCGTACGTATAACTTCGACGATCCTAACGTTCCTTCAGGGCACCGGGGATTGGCGCTAGTTAACTGCTTAGAGGTAATGATAACTAGCGACGCGACTCCAACTGTTATCAAATTTCGTTCTAGGCAGTCCACGACTAGCTACGACAACGGAAGCACGGGAGTAGTAAAAGGTGAAGGCGTCCTAGCAGCGCAAAAGATAATGGAATTGGATAACCTGGGAGCGGCGTGGACTAACACGAATCTGGCTTCCGTGCTCGTAGGATTTTCTTCAGCATGACGATTCTAGCAGCATGTTGGGATTACGCGACGCAGATTTGCGGGAACTCCCCAGTACCTATAAATTCCGGCGGCGGCGTTCCAGACAATAGCGGCATACCCGGAGTACAAGTGGATTCGAATTACGGCGAACAAATTCATATGGCGTCGCGTGGGTACTTTGATTTCTACTTAGACTTAGGCTCCAATCAAACGAGCTTCTGGCTGCATTGCGATCTGTACAAACCAACGGCGGTCTCGAACTCTCGTGCCACAATTATCGAGTTTTGGAGCGCGTCAGGTACTCTACAGTACACCGTAGAAACGTCAAGCTCAGGCGGAAGTACGTACGGAGTGTACAAGTCAACCAACGGTACCAGCGGCGATACTCAGGTCGGGAGCAACTTTACGATGACGCAGGAGTCTCGTAGAGTTTTCGACATATGGATCAATAACGGCGCGAGTGGAGACATCGAAGTATACGTCGATGGAACGATAACTGCCTGCGATTTCTCCGGTAACACTACAACGAACGGGGACAACGCAGTTAAGTACATAACCTTCAGATCGCGCGTAGGGTCGGAGGCGGTTACGTTTAGCCAAATTATTGCCTCTACTATGAAGACAGTAGGATGGAAACTCTGTCATCTTAGATCGGGGAACACAGCGGGAGCACCGCTTTCCCAGTGGACAGGAGACCCTACGAGTACAGGACCAGTACTCGGCACACAAGCCGCCTCTGATACGGCGTACCGCGCGCTGTATACGAATACCAACGATTCCACGCAACTATTCCCTACAAACGACATATCCGCCGCAGCGGCGGGGATGGCCGTTAAGGCGGTCGTAGTCGCGGCTAAATTCAGCGTGTCCCACGATTCTACCCCGCAGAACGCGCGCTTGTGCGTGTACACAAATTCCACACTCTATGAAAGCGACACGAAGACTATCGGATACGGGAACGGTGAAGTCGCCGTATCACACATCTGGGAAACAAATCCATCAAACGGCTCTGCGTGGACTCAGTCCGCCGTTAATGCCGCGTTCGTTGGTATTAAAAGCAAGGCGTAAACCCGATGGCGGGTATAGTATATAAACAAACTGGCGCGATAGTGCTCGGCCCGATAACCGGCGCGCACGTATTCCGTCAGTCTGTTGTTTTGGCGTCTTCTCCCGGTGCCGGTATTTGGGCGCCCTCTTTCTCAGCAGCGGCGGTGCTTGGAGGAACGGCGAATACCGTCAAGCCCAAACAAATTACAGGCTATGCCGCTCTTTATCAAATACTCAACAGCAAAACTAAAAAGACGACGGGGTATGTCGTCCTTTCCTCGCAATCAACGGAGAAAATACGTAAGACTGACGGCTATGCTGTTCTTGAGCCGAACGCGGTAGATGTTAGGAAGACGGAAGGCTATGTCGTTCTTGAGCCGCCAGGAGGATCGTCCTCGTATAAGTTGGACGGGTACGCCGTTCTAGAACCTAACGCCGTTGACGTTCGTAAGGCCACAGGGTACGCGGTAATAAGCCCAATCGCTACTATCAAGAAAGCGGCGTCATACGTCGTTTTGGACCCTAACGCTGTTTCCGTGCGAAAGGCGTCAGCCTACGCGGTTATGAAGTCCGCTAGCCTTTTGCGGAAAGCCGGTGGGTACGCTGTCCTTCAACAACCTCCTGCGGTAAAGCTGAAGGAACTTTCTTCGTACGCGGCCATATACCCACGCAACACCGCCACTGTTTACAAGCAGACTGCTGCGCTCGTTATTGGACCAGTCAAGGGCGCGCACGTCTTCCGTCAATCCGTAGTTTTTGTGACGGCTCCGGGCGGAATTGCGGCTCGCTCTTTCTCTGCGGCGGTCGTTCTAGGCCCACGAATTACCGCTATAATCCCCAAAGTCAACGCCTACGTCGTTTTGGACAACCCGCCGCCTGTAACGGGACGAAAAGTTGCCGCTTACGTGGCGATGCTGCCAAGAACCTCCGCCGTAGTTAAGAAGTCCACCGAGTACGCCGCGCTACAGCCGAGTAAAGTGAGAACTCGCCAGACTGGTGGGTACGCTGTTCTGTACCCACGGCCCACTTCCGTAATCAGTATGAAAAACGGCGGCTATGTTGCGATGTCTCCGCGTCCGCTCCGCGTCCCCGGCATAACCGCGTTCGCTATCCTTGTTCCGCTTTCGGGCGTAAAGCCAAATGTGAAGAAAGAAAACGCGTACGTCGTTCTAAAACAGCAGCGCGGATTCCCAGAGTACATAATACCAGTAATCAACTGAGGGGCACCATGTTTCATGTAAATGAAGAGCACGTTCTAGAAGGGGTCTCCTACGTCCCGACGAAAAACGTGACACTAACGCCGGAAATAAAACCCAAGTACCTTCTTATGCACGGAACGGGTATGTCGTTGGCTCAAGCAGAAGACTTGTTCTGCGGCGGTGACGAAGTGACGAAAGAGTCCGCTCACCTATTCGTCGAGAGCGACGGCAAGATAACGCAGTTTGCTCCGTTCAACGTCAAGACGTGGCACGCGGGCGTATCCTACTGGCAGGGCTACCACGGTCTGAACGGCTTCTCGATAGGCGTATATGTTCAGTTCCCGCCCGCTTATCACGTTCTCAGAGACCTTGTATCTGAGCTTGTGGCTTGCTATAATATAAGGGACGTGCTGAACCACGCCGACGTGTGCGACCGCGCGCACCATTGCTGCCCTGTGGATATGTCACATTTCAAGCGTTACACCGACTACGGAAACGCGGATAGTGTGGGGCGTTTTGTGACAACTTCTAACTTGGCTGTTAGGGGAGGACCTGATGTACGCTTTGAGATTATTGAAGAAATCCTCGCAGGAGACGGCGTCAAAGTTCTTAGGTACTCGCGTTGCGGCGAATGGGCATTCGTGCTATACACGAGACCTAACAACTCGCCGAAACACGGCTGGGTCCACGAGTCGTTCTTGCGACGACTATGAGGAATACGAAGACGAGTGGGGCGAGCGGCCAGCCTATGCATGGGTCCGCGACATGGAAGTAAATGGAGACCAATTCGTTATGGCCGATGAGGGTATGGGATTTCTAAAAGGGCATCTTGGAGAGCCCACACCGCACGTTGAAACCGTCGATGGCGACGACGGAGACACGCGCGGGAAAACGGGCATGGGTAAAGTCATCAACGGTTTGGACCGTGAAGAAGAACTAGCGCTGTATCAGGAACTCCGGGGCGCGTATTGGGTTCACAACACTATTCGGCATCTGGTCGCTGCCGGAACTATCGCGGCCAGCTTGTACTTGTCTGCACAGAGCTTGGACATTGAAATGATCACGTACTCTGTGTTAGCGTTAATAGTTACCGTTACTTACCTGAAAGGTTAATACAATGCTTGGTTGGTTCCGCGTGGGTCTTCCCATGCTTGTCGTACTCGTGGCGCTTGGCTTCGGGTCACAGTTTGTTAAGGATTACCGCAACATGGCAACTCAGCTTGCCGAGAATAAGCACGCTTACGAGCTTCTAGACGCGCGCTATCAGGCTTCTCAACGCATGGTCGAACGCCGAGACGCGGCCATTGCGCAATCCCAGTGCAAGGACAAAATCCAGTACTGGATCAAGAACCCCTCGGCGCTACCTGCACCTACCCCGAGCAACCCGTGGGCACCATGCCCTAACTGTTAATAGAAGGTTAACATGAGCACCGTTAAGTATTGGCTCCACATCGCCGTGTGGGCCGTTATTTGCCTTTGGCAAGAAGTCAGGGGAGAAGAGCCCGACTGCCCGGAATGTTGGAAGTGCGAGTCTATGCGCCTTCTGGTTCTATGCGTGGGGGCCTTCACTATCACAAAAGTGTTACTTTGGTTAATGTGAGGGCGCTATGCAGATACAGCGGAATCCCCCTGCACAGCAGGGATGGCAATGTCCCGTTTGCCGCACCGTAAACGCGCCGTGGGCGGCAATCTGTATGGGGTGTCCTAAGACGCCGATCCCAGTTACATCGCCGTCTACGAGCCCCGTCGTCGTTCCTACAGTGTGGCCGCCGACTATCACAACGTGCGGCAGCGCCACTCTTGTTAAGCCGCCCGAAGACGAGCAGTACACTTTGTGGAACTCGGGGCTTGACTCCGGTGAAAATGTGACATAAGTAACCCTGGCTAACGTTGAAGCAACGATAGTTCGGACTGGACTCGGGGGCAGTACCCGACTGGTCCACCAAAAACGCGCTAATACCAGATGCCGGGAAGTTAACTATGTTAAGCAAGTAGGTTGGTCTTGTGATCTTTTCCTCATAAGGGATCACGAGGTAGGATGAAGCCAAATCGCCTTTCTGGGTACCGTAATGCGGAGCACTATTTAGAAACCCCGCATGAGGATGAAGCCCAATCGAGGCACTTGGTACCTATTCCCTTCCGAACCCGAGAACATATGCGACGACCCTTTTCTAGAGAGTTAGCGCGTTTCTGATGGGCCAGAACTAGGATCGACAGACGCGCGATGCGTAGTGGAGTTAGCGGTGATGATTCCGGCCTTACCGGGTCACAAAGTAACTGGCAACGATAACGACGTTGCTGACGAGTTCGAGTATCGTCTTGCTGCCTAACGGTAGCTGACGAGAAGAATTAGTCGGCGTGGTTCCGGGGAGCGCCTACGTGGCAACAGCAGTGGAACTCCCCACCTTTACATAGTCCCGTGGCTTTATTCCCGCGACAAACCCTTATGCAGCGGTGAACTGCGAGGACAAAAGTGGGGCCTTCACCGAGGCAGGGCGGAGTGGATGCAAAGCCCGCCGTCACGGTACTATGTAAGGGTAGACATACTACTATCCGTTCGCGCTGGGGCGCAGCGGCAGACAGGATACGAGTTTCGACCACGATCCGGGGCTGCTAGCGTTACGCGAACGCTCCCATGAAGCCTTACCAGGGTGGAGGGTTAGCGCTGAGACTGGTAATCTCGATGTGTTTCCCCTTGTGGACACGTCCCCGGCGTGAACGGATAGTAGTATGGCAGTCACAGAAGCGCAAATTCGATGGCTAGAGGGCGCTGAGTGCCGGGTGTGCCGCAACGGGTATTACCGCATTCAAGCGAACCCAAGAATAGGATGCTCATGCCATATAAGCGCCCCCTGTGGGGGCTGTATGGACTCTGTTTTGGTATGCTGGAACTGCAAACACCAGATTGAAGAAAAAGAAAAACAAAGGGCTTGACATCCGTATAGCCCTGTATTATGTACTCTGCATCACTCCCCGTGCCTGCGGGTATGGGACACCGGGCTAGCCCGGTTAACGAATTAGTTTAGAGGAAGTGTCATGTCCTTCGGGATCGCAACAGTGTCAGGATCGAGCGTCGGCTATACGAATAGCCCGACCGCCCCTGCGCGACCGCGACCCATTGGGACATGCGAAGTGATGTAAAGTCACATTCCTCGTTGGAACCAAGGGTCGCTCGGGAAACCGCAGCGGCCCTTTTCTTTACGTCACTATCGCACACCTGACTAGGCGTACGGTAGTGGTCAACCGACTTGATTTGGGATCAAGGAACCGCTGGTTCGAATCCAGCCGCCTAGACCAAATTCTATGGGCGTCAGTAGCCAACAATGGGAAGGCACCTCCCTTGCAAGGAGACCCATGCGGGTTCAAATCCCGTCGCGTCCACCAAAATCCGCTGGCTAGGCGGTCTGGGTTTCCTGTCCCTGCGGGGCCTGCAAACTCTATCTAGCCCGGTGCTGAAGCGCGTGACGTTCAGTAGGCCGCATGATGTGAAGGCGGCAGTCGGTGGCACGACTAAAGGGCGCGATGCCCATGCCAACTTATTCGTGATCCCGTACGGGAACATTCAGCCTTCAAAGGCGCACTTTTGGGTGTTTTGTTACCGTACGGGAGCATGTTAGAGTTGCGAGAGCCGAACAGGGTGGACGGGGCTGACTGTTAATCAGCATATGGTAGGTTCGATCCCTACCTCGTGAGCCATAAAGGAGTTACCGTGACGCCAGAAGACGAGAAGATGATCATAACCAGCGTTGTAGACGACGCTAGCCGATACATCGATTACTGGCGTGATGAGACGGGCGCGATCCCGTTAAAAGTTATTCCGAGAATGAAGCATCATCTGGCGCATTGTTACATGTCAATGGTGTGCTGCTTTCTTAAGCATTACGGCCTTCGCAATCCTGGGGATTTCGAAGACATGCGCGAATTCGCTCTAGACAAAGGGTGGAAATCGCGTTACGAGAATGGGTAGGTGTAGTCGAGTAGCGAAGACACGGGTCTGTAAAACCCGTACATAGAAACACCGATGGTGCAACTCCATCCCTGCCCACCAAATTGAGGTAGTATGCCAAGCTTCGAAGTAGAATTGCCGCCCTTAGTCAACTTCAAAGTAGAAGAGTTGACGGAAGAGCAGAGAATTCAAATCGCTAAGCTGAACGCGGAAATCGCCGCAGATAACGTGTTCAGAGCGCTGTTCGATTTAGCGAAGGCAGAAGAGACGATTTTGTGCATCGCTCAGCGGTATGATCCCGCAATCGGGGACAACGCTCAAAAGAAAGACTGCGCCTCGTTCGTCAAACGCTTGAAGGACTTGGCGCTTTATGAAACGTTTGGAAAAATGGCTGAGAGGCTTAAAGCACGGGGTTGCTAACTCCGCGAACTAGTGATAGTTCCGTAGGTTCGAATCCTACTTTTTCCGCCACAATGTGTATGAATTGGATGGACAAACCCCATTGGCGAGGGGGCCGGTCTTGAAAACCGTGTGTGCCTCAAAGGGCCTTGGGGGTTCGACTCCCTCTCCATCCGCCACTAACGAGTAGTATCCGCGACGACCTTGCGCGGTATGAGGACGCTCACCGGGACATGGAATCTCGGGACTATTCGATACAATATGGACCATAAACCGAAAAGTGAGGTTCCTGTTTTACACGCAGGCAAAGGCGGGGCAGTACCGTCATGGTCTACCACTTTATACTTGACTACGCTCTCGCAGTTTGTTAGGAGAAACACCGCCCTCGTAACGCGGAGACAGCTAGTTCGAATCTAGCAGGGAGCACCAAATGACTACAGAGCGTAAAGACTGGCTTACCCAAGAGTGTATTCACTGCGGTAGCCGGGAAGTATCAGGAGAACACCGAGAGTGCGATCCTTGCCGAGCGAAGCGCTTGTCAAAAGACTACGAGCGCGCTTGCCAGCGCGCATCTAAGCCGAAGAAGTTCTGATGGCGGAACAGACCCTTGGTATGGGTAAGGCGGCAGGTTCGAGCCCTGCGTTCGGCACCAATTGGGCATTCATAAAACGCCGCTGGCACGTCGAGCAGCACGTTCGGGATTACTACCGCCAGAAGTACTACCGCCAACAGGGGCTCATACGTGTCGCATGGTGGATGCCCGGAGTGGGTTTTATGTACGGCTATAAAACGCCCCTGTAACTCAGTGGTAGAGTAGCTACCTTGTAAGTAGCAGGTCGCAGGTTCAATTCCATGCCAGGGGGACCAAATGGGTCATTATGATAGTCAATTTGAGGCTCAAGATGACGAGCTTCGTGAGAAGAAGCGTATTCAGGACCTAGCGGCCCTTAAGACGTTCGGCGCCGCACTGGAAGAAGCGAACCGTAGCCTTCGCGCCCTAACGGGTCCTGAATATGATCCCCTGCGCCGGGCTTTTAACGAAACGGCTATTTTTGCGGAACACGCAAAATTCCGCCTAGATAGGGGTTGACAAGCCTTTCGATAAGGACTATGTTCCTTCTTGACAACGAATTCTAAGGATTAAAGCCTTCAATGCTGATACAGGATAACATGATTGGCGATTTCGGGTGGTGCTTCGGCATCAGTCGTGCCCTTGTACGTCCTGGCATTGGTGGCTAACGGTCACTAAAAGTCAGAATAAACAAGGGCATCGGATAACTCCGGTGCCCTTTTTGTTGGTTTCGTCATCTATGGGTAAGATGTCCCGCTGTCTACGGGAGCAAACGGGTTCGAGTCCCGTCGAAATCGCCAATTAACCTGCGGTAGCTCAGGAGGTAAGAGCGCTCGTCTGAAGAACGAGAGGTCGGTAGCTCGATAACTACCTCGCAGGGCCAAACAACGTTAGGAGTGTCATGGCTAAACCTGAATGGGCTATCTGTGAAGTGAGCAGAACGGCGGATACGAAGGTCTTAGAGACGTTTGCAGACCGCGACAAATGTGCGACGGAACTTCGTAAGCGACGCGACGCGCTAGAAGGAAAAGCGAAGTGGAGCATCGCCATGCTTCCGCTCGACAAGAAAGGAAATTATCTATTGCCTCCGTGAAAAGAGGAATAAACAAGTTTTGCAGGGTATATCAGTGGTCAGATTGCGCGCCTCATAAGCGACGCGGACGGGGGTTCGAATCCCACCCCTGCAACTAAGTTGTTACGATTATGAGCCGCTGGCGGAGTGTCTACGCACTTGGCTGCAACCCAAGGCAGGCTGGTTAAAATCCAGCGCGGTTCTCCATATTGGTGTAGCTTAGTCTGGTCTAAAGCAACGGCCTCCAACTCCGTGATCGTGGGTTCGAATCCTACCACCTTTGCCAGTTTTGTCCTATAGCACAACGGTACAGTGCGTTCGACTGATAATCGAAATATGGTGGTTCGATTCCATCTAGGACAACCAACACTGTTGACAACGAGAGTTTTGTCCTGTAGCACAGCGGTTAGTGCGGGTACCTTATAAGTGCTTGACGGCTGGTTCGACTCCACCCAGGACGACCAAATGAGTAATGACAACATTCCCAAGTGCCCGTTCTGTGGCCATATAACGAAATACGGCGAGCGGGATGCGTTTTCCCTCTCGTTCGGGGAAACGCCAATCGTTTGCAGCACACACGGCGAAGTCGGCTACCGTGATCATGATTACGGCGACCACGTAATGTATAAGAAAGTGCGCTCAGAAAACACTCAGTATTGGGGAGCATAACATGCCAATTGAACTGTACATTTTTCTAGGCGGCATCGCCTTCGTTGCGACGGCTGGTGGAGTTGTCGGCGGACTTACCGTTGCATTAATACTGAAATTGCGGGCATAGCTTAATGGCAAAGCAGCACGTTGCCAACGTGCAGACCGTGGGATCGGTCCCCACTGCCCGTTCCAATTTGGAGACACGATGACGAAAACCTACTACGAGTGTCACATTACTATGGAAGGTCGCCGCGAATTCCTTCAGCCGCTCGTCGAAGCGGCTGGTTGGAAGTTCTCTGCAATCGACGGAGACCCTTCCTTGGGTGACGGCGTGAAATGCTACGCGACGATGCACTATAACGCGAAGCGTTCCGAGTTCGAAGTGGTTGGTCTTTTGCACAAAACGGCTGATCGCCTAATCGCCGAAGGAGCTAACGTCGTTCGTCGTAAAGTCGAACGTGTTATCCATGACGACCGTAGCTCAACTGTTCGTTGTGACGGTCTTTGCCCTGAATGTCACTTAGAGGATATGACCAATGTCTACCGCCAAACCTAAGAAAGTCTCGATCAAGGAATACACTCGTCGTCGCAAGATTTGGCTCGACGCTCTCGAAAGCGGAAAGTTCGAGCAAGCGACGATGCAGCTTGAGTACACTCACAAGACGACGACTCTTAAGGGTAAGCCGAAAATTTCGCACGCGTATTGCTGCCTTGGCGTCGCCTGCAAGGTTCTCGGCAAGGAAGCGGGCATCAAACGCGGCATCGAGAAAGATACCCAAATGGTCGCGTACAACGACGAAACCGGCGACGCGCCGTTCGAGCTTGGCGAATACCTTGGGTTCCGTGGCGCGCTTACGAAGAAAGCCAAGGCGGAAAAACGTACGGTTGGCGGCTCGTTTAAACGTACGCTTGCGCTGCCGAACAACCTCGGCGGCGACAAAATGTCCGCGTCTAGCTTGATCCAACTTAACGATAGTCTTCGGTGGGACTTCAAGCAGATTGCCGATTTCATCCGTAAGAACCCTCACCAGATTTGGGAGAGGGGGACGTATAAGCCGGTTACGAAAAAGAATTCGCGGGTGTAGCTCAGTTGGTAGAGCACTGTCCTTCCAAGTCAGATGTCGCCGGTTCGAACCCGGTCGCCCGCTCCAACACGCCGCTGTTCGACGAACGCTCCTTGTGGAAGACTTTCAAGAAGCGTCACAAGCGCTGCGAACGCTGCGGCTCTAGAGAGGGCGTAGCTCTCGAAAGCTCGCGAACGGCATATCATCAAGCCTCCGATGTAGTTCCAAACAGTTTTAAAGACCGCAACCGCGACATCGGGTTATGTCGCGGTTGCGCTAAAGAGCATCACGCGTACTGGGATGATATGTGGTCTAACGTCTATAGTTATTAGACCAAGTTAGCGAACATTTCTCCTGAACGGGCGTAAAAACCTACGAAATCCCAGATAACCTGAGTATTGCCGTTAGACCCCGTGTTTACTTCGTAATGGGGTTTGAGGAATGTAGTGTTGGACGGGATGTTCGTCGTAATGAAACCTGTAGTAGCGATCCCCGTTTCTAAATTAACTAGAACGAGACACAGCCCAGTATCGTTCGGCTTCGCTCCGATAATCAGCTTATACATCTTGTTCGCGCTAATTGGAAAATTGGCGCCCAAATCCGTCTTAGTAGGGGCTCCCGAGGAATCATTGTAAATCAGGGAGAACGTCGTATCTGAGCTATCATACCCGATGCCGAAACAGTCCACCATGAAGGACCCAGGCTGCGCGTCGGCTATTTGGATAGTCGCTCCATTGGAGTAACCGGATACCCCAAAAAACGCGCGGTTGGCTGTTTGGATCGTTCTGAGTCCAAAGGTAAAATCGGTATAGAATCCGCCGACGTTGGCCGCATTTCCTCGAACAAGCCAGCGAGCGCCGCCGTTGATGCCAAACTTTACATAGCCGGAAGCGTTGTTCGCGAAAGACGTTCCAATTCCGTTTCTAGGCGTGGATTGTAACTTGGACGCCAGGGAGTAAGTTGGTGGAAAGTTTGATCCTGCTCCGCCTACTTCGATTGGCATCCCTAAATGCAGCGGTGTACCCGCATTGCCGCCCCAGCACATCGTTACATGCGCGGATGACAAAGACTCTTGAAAGTACGAGACGTAATCGTTCGCATCTTTCCAACCGGGGTACGTGAAGATGCTATCTGAAGCGCCAATGCGCTTTTTCATCAAGTGAACTTGCCCATCGGGTACGATATTATCGGCGGGCTCGTCGGGGAGGGATAGAATGGAAGGAGCATCCCCCGAATCTGGGTTAAAGAACGTGTACCACTGATCCCATCCGTCTCCTAGGAACACGCGAATGTGCTGCGCCCCTGTATCGACGTTCCAGGCAACTTGAACAGTCTTCGAATTACCGGCGACATTCCCCGAAATAACGTTCAAAATGAAGTCCCCAGAGGCGGGGCCGTTGGTGGGGTTAGCGACGCTATGATACCCAGGCTCTTCGAGGGCGTTGAGGTCAAATCCGTCGTCCAGAGTGTTAATTTTGCGCGCCATATAATCCTCCATTGGGAAAGCGTTAACTATATATGGGATTGTCAAACTTTTTTCACAAGAGGTCTTGCATAGCAAAAAGGGCTGTGCTAGGGTCGCAATAAGTCGAGTGGCGAAAGACGGCGGTTACTTCTTTGCCAAATAAAGAGTGTCCTTAGGGACTAACCGCAGTCGCTTAATCCCTTGACTTACTCCATTACGCCCGATGGCGTTGTTAACGGTTACTTCGTTGGAGAAAGACACCGTTAACGTTTAATCCTCGGGCTCCTAATGGGCACACTGCGATGGCGTAGAGTTCAGATACTTCTCATGTAAGAGAGAGGTCGTTGGTTCGAGTCCAACCAGTTGGGGAAACCTAGCTGTAGCTCAGTTGGCAGAGCGCTTACGTTTCTGAGTTCGCTTGATCCTCGCAGTGTGCCCTTTTAAAATTCGCAACTATGAAAGGGCGAAACTATGGCACGTCTCAACAAGCCTTCAAAACCTATGGACGCATATAAGGGTCCCAAGAAGACCGCTGAAGGCGCTCCCGCGTTCCAGAACAACACGGCAGTTGCCGGCCTTCGTAGGACTGTGATGTCGTGCCTTCTCTGGGAAAACGAATTCTACGAGAGCGGCGAAACTATCGCTAAGCGGATCGAGCGCTTGTCGGCGCTTATCGACCCTAGCACTCTCGCGCACATCGCGCTTGAAGCGCGCTCGAAGTACCACCTTAGACACGTCCCCCTTGCTCTCCTCCGCGAACTCGTGAAGACCGGCGCGGGTATTCCGAAGCTGGTCGCGAACACCATCGCGGCGACGATTCAGCGCCCCGACGAATTGACTGAGTTCTTGGCCATTTACTGGAAGGACAAGAAGCAGCCTCTTACGGCGCAGATGAAGAAGGGTTTGGCGCGAGCTTTTACGAAGTTCGACGCGTACTCGCTCGGAAAGTACAACCGCGACGACAAGATCAAGCTCCGCGACGTTCTGTTCCTGTCCCACGGCAAGCCGAAGGACAAGGATCAGGAGAAAACGTGGGACAAGCTCGTCAACAAGACCTTAGAGTCCCCGGATACCTGGGAAGTCGCGCTGTCTGGCGGTGCCGATAAGAAAGAGACGTTCACGCGTCTTATCAAGGAAGACAACCTTGGCTATCTCGCCTTACTGCGCAACCTGCGCAACATGGATCAGTCGGGTGTCGATCCTACTCTTGTCAACGAGGCAATTCGCGCTCGCAAGCGCGGTGCCGACAAGGTGTTTCCTTTCCGCTTCGTCGCGGCGGCTCGTGCTGCTCCGCGCTTTGAGCGCGCACTTGATGCGGCCCTTCTTGAGTCGTTGAAAGCGCAGCGCCCGTTGAAGGGAAGAACGATCATCTTGATCGACGTTTCCGGCTCTATGGACTGGAAGATGTCGGGCAAGTCTGATCTGTCTCGTATGGACGCGGCGGCAACGCTTGGCTCCATGCTTACGGGAGACGATGTTCGCGTGTTCACGTTCTCTGCGGATGTGAAGGAAGTTCCGGCGCGTTTAGGTATGGCGGGCGTTGAGGCGATTGTTAAATCTCAGCCGCACGCAAGCACGCTTCTCGGTAAGGCGGTTACGACTATCAACGCAATACCGCACGACCGCTTGATCGTGATCACCGACGAGCAGTCTCACGACTCGGTGCCCACGCCGAAAGCGAAGAACGCTTACATGATCAACGTCGCTTCTAACCAGAACGGCGTTGGCTATGGCCGGTGGAAGCACATCGATGGTTTCTCCGAGCGTGTCTTGGATTGGATTCACGAGACCGAAGACGCAGGCGTGTGACGCGCGCATGGGAAAGAAGCAACGAGCCCACAGGTTCACTGGTAGATTCTGTCATTGGTTCTACTGCGTGAAATGCGGGCTCGTTCGTATGAAGAATGACGCATCGCGTCGGGCTGAAACCAAGTCTTGCGAGAGTGATTGGGAAGATGACGATTAAGTACCGAGACGGCGATCTGTTCTTTACCGAAGACAAGTGCATCGTCCACGGGTGCAACGCTGTAGGGGTTATGGGTTCCGGCGTTGCAAAAATCGTCAAGGCCAAGTATCCACAAGCCTTCAGAGACTATGAAGATTACTGCTTCAATACCGCGCTCAACAAGCGCCTAGGAACTAACGTCGTCAGCTATTCCAACGGAAAGATAATCGTCAACGCGATTACGCAATCCGGGTTCGGTAAAGACGGCGCTAAGTACGTATCGTACGATGCCATCCACTCTTGCTTCATGGCGCTCCATGACGATGTCCGTATCCCTCAGAAAATCTCCATACCTAAGATCGGCGCGGGTCTCGGCGGCGGAGCTTGGCCGGTTATAGCCAGCATCATCAATGAGTGTACGAATGGGTACAAAGAAGTCACCGTTTGGGACCCCGGCGACGCGCCTCTGAATTATGATGACAGTACGCCTGAACACATGCGCAAGGCTATTTTCTGGTCAGGCCGCGTTGGGCAATACGGGTCCATGCACATCACGCGAGATTGGTCGAAACGGCTCAGCGTGGACATTCGTATCTTCTCGGGACCGGAAGTGCAGTGGCAGCATTGTTTTGCCTTGACTTCCCCGGAGCAGGCGAGAGAGATTATAAACGCAGGATTGGCTACAGAGTGGTTAGGAGCACTATCTGATGTTTGAGCGCTGGCTGTACCTCAAAGTGTGCTACGCGGTTATATGGCTCTCAGGGGCCGTTGCGGACGCCTTATACGCCCCTCTACGTGCGCTGGGCCTGTGGCGAACGTGTCTCGTTCTGTTGCGAGGGGCGAGCCGAGTCCAGCACTTCCTTGCCTGGGCTTTACTGGGGCTTGACTTATCCAAAGTCTGAGCCTATGTTACCAAAGTCACGCCGGGATAGACCCACTGTGACGTTAACGCATGGAGTATGCGGATGAAGTTAGACTTGCTGGCCTATATAGGCCGATTCCAGCCTTTTCACAACGGGCACAAAGCGGTTGTGGATTTCGCGCTCACACGGGCTGAGCGCGTGGCTATCGTGCTCGGAAGCGCGGGAAGCGCTCGAACCCCTAAAAATCCTTGGACTGCCGAAGAGCGTATCGCGATGATCCGCGCGTGCTTTTCCTTTGAAGAACAGCAGCGTCTTGTCTTCATTCAGCAGCGGGACTATCCGTACAACCACGACAAGTGGCTTACGCAGGTGTCTGCCGCGATCAGCGGCGCAGCGATGTCGAAGTTTAAGGCAGATACCTATAAGATCGGGATTATCGGCCTGAAGAAAGATCACACGTCTTTCTACCTCCGTCATTTCCCACAGTTCGAAAGCGTGGAGTTCACGCCGGAAAAAGTCATCAACGCTACGGACATTCGCTACGTCTACTTCGACGTGAACCCTGATGCGCCAGCCGGTGTCTTTGAGGTCTACAAAGACTTGCCAGATATGGTCTATGAATATCTGGCGCAGTGGATGAACACGCAAGCTCGCGCCTTCAACGACCTCACTGACGAGTGGCAGTACTATGAAAACTACAGGGCGGAATGGTCGAAATCGCCGTATCCACCGACACTCGTCACCGCCGACGCCGTTGTCACGAACGCGGGGCATATCTTGCTCGTCACGAGGAAAGCTCGTCCTGGGCGCGGTCTCCTTGCTTTACCCGGAGGATTCATAAAACCGCACTTGACGCTCAAGGCTTCTATGCTCGAAGAGCTTGAAGAAGAGACTAAGATCAAGGTCCCTGAGGCGGTTCTGCGCGGCTCTATTCGCTCTCACCGGGAGTTCGATGATCCTGGGCGTTCACTTCGAGGACGCGTCATCACGCACGCGTACCACATCGCGCTCGACGAATCGAAGATGCCCAAAGTAAGAGGTGGCGACGACGCTTCGGCAGCGCGCTGGGTTCCGCTTGGACAAGTCAAACGCGATCAGTTGTTCGAGGACCACTTCGACATCATCGAGACTATGGTAGGTCTATAATGTACGATAACCTATCCAAAGACATAGGCAAACTTGTCATCTTCGCGACTGTAGCGATCATCGTTATTGTCGCTCTCGTAATCCTTCTTTATATCAAATGGTGAAGCCATGAAGCTCTTTACAGATAACCCGATCCTCAAGGTCGATAGTTATAAAACCTCTCACTACAAACTCTATCCTCCGAACACGACGGAAGTGACTAGCTACATTGAGGCGCGCAAGGGAAGCGAAATCGTATTCTTCGGATTGCAGGGCTTCCTCAAATCACTCCGCCCCGTCACAATGGCGGATGTGAACGAGGCTGAGCCTATCTTTAAAGCGCACGGCGTTCCCTTCAATCGCGACGGATGGATCAACATCGTCGCGACATGCGGCGGTAAACTCCCGCTTGAAATCCAGGCTTTGCCGGAAGGAATGGTCGTCCCTGGCGGCACTGTCATGGTACAGCTTAGGAATACCATCGGGTCCGCCTTTTGGTTGCCGTCGTATGTTGAAACGCAGTTGCTTCGTAGCGTTTGGTATCCGTCCACGGTCGCCACCAACAGTCGGCGCATCAAGAAAATCCTGCTGGATTTCTTGAAGAAGACGGCGGATTCTCCAAAGGATGAAATTGTCTTTAAGCTTCACGACTTCGGAGCACGCGGCGTGTCTTCTGGCGAGAGCGCGGCTATCGGCGGCGCGGCCCACCTTGTGAACTTCATGGGGACCGACACTATCGAGGCAATCCCGTTTGTGCGCGCCGCGTACAACACCACGGCTATGCCTGGGTTCTCTATCCCTGCGGCAGAGCATTCCGTCACCACGTCTTGGGAAAAAGACTATGAGGCGGACTTCTATAAGCACGCACTTAAGGCGTTCCCGAATCACAACATCATCGCCGTCGTGTCGGATACCTATGACATCTACAACGCCTGCAAGAACTTGTGGGGAGGGCTCTTGAAAGAAGCCGTGGAGAGATACGGCAACAACGGAAAGACGCTTGTCATTCGCCCGGATAGCGGGAACCCTGTTGATGTAGTCATGCAGGTGTTGCGGATTCTCGACGACCGCTTTGGGATGAAGAAGAACAAGAAGGGCTACAAGGTTCTTCCTAAGTTCTTGCGCATCATCCAGGGAGACGGCGTGAACGAAGAGTCGATCCTTGAAATTCTGACTGCGATGGAAAAAGCCGGATACTCGGCGTCGAACATCACATTCGGAATGGGTGGCGCTTTGCTTCAGAAATGCGACCGTGATACGTACTCGTTCGCGCAGAAGGCGTGCGAAGTCGTCAAGGCAGGAAAGTCCTACGAAATCTTCAAGCAGCCGTTCACCGATAAGGGGAAGGCTTCGAAGAAGGGCCGACAGGCGGTCATCCTGCGGAACAAAATTCCGGTTAGCCGTCCTGAGAAAGAAGGGAGAACGGGCAACCTTCTTAAGACGGTCTGGAAGAATGGCGAGTTCCTTATCCAGCACACGTTCGAAGAAATCCGCGAGCGCGCCGCTGTGAAATAGTTGACACTAGGCACCGTAGGGGCTATGCTACTCCTGCGGTGCCCGAAAGGCCGCAAACGGGAACAGTGGTGGTGCAAGTCGGCGACTCTTTCAGGAGAACCCCTGCTCACTTAGCCTCCCGGTTGTGTGAGGCTTTGTCGTTCACTCCTGAAAAGTACTCTGCCGCACTTGACATTCACAAGCGCTCTGCTATATCTAGAATATGACATTCGCAGCTACCAGACATGAACGGTTAGCGGAGCAACATCAGTTGCGCCGCGAAAAGCTGCGCCTGCTCGGGCTCAAACGCTAACTAACTGAATTTCCAAAAGATTTCAGGATTGTTGGCCGAGTGGACGATGGCACCAGCCTCTTAAGCTGATTGCGCGAGCACACCGCTGGTTCGAATCCAGCACAATCCTCCAAAGTCTTTTGAAAGTTCAGCAACTACCCTATGCACGGGTGGCCGAGTGGACGATGGCAGCGGCCTTTTAAGCCGATGGAGAAATCCCAGCGTGGGTTCGAATCCCACCCCGTGAACCATAAATGGACCATAAAGGTCCTTAATGTACCATAAATGGCACTTTACTATGACGAGAACTGTGTTAAATTCCGCCCGTAACCGGTCCTGCCTACGAAGCAGACAGCCGTAAATGGAGTTGAAAATGAGCGTTCAAATCGCTCCGGGCGGTCCAAGCGTTGCTGAGTTAGCGTGGTTGGCAGGGTATATAGACGGCGACGGAAGTGTATCTATGCGAGCGAGTTCAACTTCTAGGAGTACAAGATTTCGGTATCCCGTACTCACTATAGATAGTTGCGACCCTGAACTTTTAGAAGAGGTTATAGCAATAACAGGGCAAGGTCATGTAAAAGCTAAACCTAGGAAAAAGAAAGAGCATCGAAAGTGTTGGACGTGGACCGTTACCGGATCGAAAGCGGTGATTGTACTAGAAACACTTATACCGTATTTGCGCTGTGAGTTCAAAAGGTACCGCTCTGCCCTAATAGTGGATAATAAGGACGTATTCACAAAGCCTAAAGGAAAGAAATTCGACGAAGAAGAGTCCGCCAGAAGGTACGGAATAGAGCAGCTTTTCCTTTCAGCGGGCGAAAAACGAGGATCAAGAAACCGCGCGTACTCCGTCTCGTCTTCTAAACGAGTAGCGGTAGCGGAAGTGAAAACGCTAGTTCAAATCTAGCCGCGCGGGCCACTATTGCGCCGGTATCGGTCTGCGCTTCGAACGCAGGTGCCGTAGGTGGATCAGGCGGGTTCGAATCCTGCGCGGCGCTCCATTATGCTGCTTTAAGGCAGCATTAAGTCACTTTATGTTACCTTAAGGTATCATATACTCGGTTGGCGGAACTAGGCATACGCGGCAGGTTGAGAGCTTGCTACCCTGTAGGTTCGAATCCTACACCGAGTACCAACATGCCCCAGTGGCGAAACGGCAGACGCGGGAAGCTTAAACCTTCCTTTACTGTAGGTTCGAATCCTACCTCGGGGCACCACTTTTGTGCTTGTGGCGAAACGGCAAACGCGGTAGGCTCAAACCCTACTTTTTGAAGGTTCGATTCCTTCCAAGCATACCAAACGAGAGGGCTAATATATTGCCCCTAAAGGCCCATAAAGGCTCATAAGGGATAATATATTGACCATAATGCGCCGATGGTGAAATTGGCAGACACGCGGGTCTTAGAAGCCCGTGCTACGGCGTGGGGGTTCAAATCCCTCTCGGCGCACCACCTTTGAAGAGTTTCATCGCCCTTATCGGTGGGCGTAATTCTGACGTAGTGTTACTGGCAAGCACGCTTGTTTGTGGAGCAGGAAGTGTTGGATCGAAACCAACCGTCAGGACCAGTTGAGGGGCGTTAGTTTACGCTGGCTAGAACGCGAGGCTTTCACCTTCGTAGAATGGGATCGACACCCATACGCCCTGCCAATTCGTTATAATCTGCGTTTTCGAAAAAGAGCACTAACCCTATGGGATACCAACGACAATCCTTGTTGCAAGCATAGCGTTTTGGCATTTCGCCTAAACGTGTTAACGCTTGTTCCAGGGTCGTCTAATGGTAGGACACTACGCTCTGAACGTAGGAAATGTGGGTTCGATGCCTACCCCTGGAACCAATCTCTCGCTTTAGTTTAACGGCTAGAACGCTCGCCTCTCAAGCGGGTAGCGTCGGGTTCGACACCCACAAGCGAGACCATATTCCAGGGTCGTCTAATGGCAGGACGCCGCGCTTTGAACGCGGAGAATGTGGGTTCGATGCCTACCCCTGGAACCAATTTATAGTTGACATTTTGTCGCGTCATGATATGGTAGGCGGATGCTAGTAGTCTACACAGACATCCCCGACGAATTCATGGTTGGCGTTCGTGTTCTTAAGCGCGTAGCGCGTAACAAGGACAACGCTGCTAACCGTAAAACGGAAATTCGTGTGTCCACGGGATACGCAGATTACACGTTTAAGCATCTACCGGAACTCGCATCTTCTCTAGAGCCCGGTGAACGTATCTACGCTTCTTGCGACGAGCGCGACGCTAAGAAAGCCGCGCGACTGTTCAAGGAACGGCAGCTTGCTTCTGAGTACGATCAAACTCCCCTCGACTTCTATTTCCGTTTGCAGACAACCTGGGCTAGCTGCTTAGAAGCTCCCGCGTGTGCGGCGACAAGTTACTTCCTTTTTGACATCGACGAAGACGCGCAGCGGTCGGCTTTGCTCAGCGCTATCGACGTTGACGTGGCGATGATTCATCGCTATGATACGAAGAATGGCGAGCACATCATCACGCATCCTTTCAATCCCGCGATCCTTCCTGCTATCGCTTACAACTGTCTCCAAAAGAATTCTTCAATCCTGCTGGCGTATACAAAATGAGTGAACCGCACTACCGTTACTCAACGAACGAAGAAGAAACTCTTATGCGCGCTGTTGCTTGGAAGCACGGATTGGACATCGACGAAGATCGCGAAGAGATTATTCGCCGTCGAAAGCGTCTTCGTCACAGTGACGCTAGCGATCTTCTCTGGCAGTACGAGAATCACGAATGGAATTCTTAGCCGCTCTTGAGCGAGAGGGCACACTTGACGCTCTGATTATGATCGTAACCGTGGTTGGTTGCTTGTGGATGTTGACGGGGAGGCACGACCAATGAGGACAAGCGCCGAGCGCTGGATAATTAGCGATACACACTTCGGGCATAAGAACATCATCAGGTTCACAAAGCCCGATGGTTCTCCAATCCGTCCTGGCTACACGCCTGCTCCAACGCGAGCTTTCGTGCGCTTTCGCGACATTGAGCATCACGACGAATGCCTAATCGACGAGTGGAATAAAGCAGTCGGACCCAATCACCGCGTTTACATGCTGGGAGACTTCGGTAGACCGCTTGAACTCTGTTCGCGGCTGAACGGAAAGAAAGTACTTATCCTGGGGAATCATGACGACGTTCACGATCCCCGCGCTCTCGGAAAGTACTTCGAACAAGTCCTCGCGTGGCGCGTGTGGGGAGAAGAAGTCGGGTTCGACTATCCTGTAGTGGCTTCGCATTTCCCGCTGCACGCCGACGAGCGCAAACCGGCTGTTCGCCGAATCAACGTGCATGGACACATCCATGAGAAAATAATCACGCGCGCAAACGGTATGGTCGATCCGTGGTACATCAACGTATGCGTCGAACACACCAATCATGGTCCGATGGCGTGGGATACGTTGGTAAAGCTCGTGAAGTCTCGCGTGAAAGACTTAAAGTGCCTCGGAGAAATTGAACATTGAACATGATTGACGTTATAAAACGTCTCGTCGCGGCTCCCGCGCACGAGGCCGAGAAGTGGCTGTTCTCGTGGGTCGCGGCGATATTCGTCCCGGCTATCTTTCTGTCGATTGCCGTGTTCGCGTTCCCGTGGATGACTTATTGCTGGATAGGGGCAAAAGGATTAGCAGGATACGTTGTAGCCTTCTGGGCTAGCGTAATCCTGCTAATTATAAACTGCCTAGTACCCCTTATAGTGTTAGCGCTTCTGCATGATGCGGCGGGGAACGGCTTTGATCTGAGATATCCGCCTTCAGCAAAAAAGCCGGTGGAGTAAAGATACCGCGCTTAGCGAGGTAGTACCGCTTCACAAAGCCAGAGCGTACGATGTCTTCTTCTGTGAACTCGACAACCAAGAACTCTGGCATGGATTCAAGCGTGTCCATGATCTGCTGGTGTTCTTTCGCTTCGGTTCCAACCAAGTCTGACTGATCTGTGTCGCCGCACAATACAATATGCGTGCTGTCACCGACGCGAGTTACGATGGTTTCAAGCTCGTGTGCGTTCATGTTCTGGTATTCGTCTACGATTATGTAAGCATCGTCGAACGTCATGCCGCGCAAAAAGCTCGTAGGATGGAACTCAATCTCTTTACTCGCTACGAGCGCGTTGAAGTTGCGCTTCGGCGATAGCTGAGCGACGAGCCCCGCGTACGGTGCCTTATAGGCGTCCATTTTCTCTTGCTGATTTCCTGGGAGAAAGCCAATCGAGCGAATCTCGACGGCAGAGCGGATAATGACAATCCGCGAAATGAGGTTTTGCTGAAGAAGCTTCAAGCCTCGGGCGAGTGCGATGTACGTCTTGCTAGTTCCTGCGGGACCCTTTAGAATAAGACACTCGGCCCGCGTCTTAAGAATTCTTCGTTGCTTATCCGTCAACTCCGGGTGCAACGCTAGTGTTAAGCCCATCCCCATACTCCGTACTAGATTGACACATCTGATATAGGTATGGTAGGGTTCATCGTCAAGGTTAATTGGAGAGCGAAAATGAGTCAACTCTGGAACACGCTTGCGGTGCAAGTGCATGAAGACAATGTGAAAAAGGGTTTTTGGCCCGGTGGCGTCGAAGCGCGTAACGTCGGGGAACTTCTGGCCTTGGTGCATTCCGAAGTGACAGAAGCGTACGATGCCGCGCTCGCATGTGCGAACGACGATAAGTTGACAGATTTGCCGGGATTCGACGTTGAGATTGCCGACGCGATGATCAGGCTTTTGGATGCTTCCGCCGCTTACGGAGCGGACATCGACAACAGCTTCGCAGGCGACTACATCACGCCGTACACGTCCCTCGAACAAGACATGATGGAAATCCACGCTCACTTATCAGGCGCTCTGGAATCGAACCGCAAAGGAAGAGCGGACGGATTCAAGGATAACATCACTTCCGCCTTCAGGGTGTGTGCTCAAGTGTACCACAAATGGGGCAGGTCTTCGGTTATTGAAGTGATCAACCGGAAGCTCGCCTACAATCGCTCTCGACCGTTCATGCACGGTAAGGCGTACTAAAAACGCTCAAACAAAATGAAGGCCCGGTGTCGGCAACCACCGGGCCTTCTCGCTTCGAGAGCAGCAGGAAAGGAGGAAACTACTGCTTCGGCGGAACCTTACCAGGGAGGGACCACAGCGTGCCGGTTGCCGCATCGCCGCCCATGAAGGTGTCGGGGAACCCACCGCTCCAACGCTGCACCTTCTCGTATTCGACGACAGCCGGGTTTTTGGCAAGAGCCGTACCCTTCGATTCAATAGCCGCCGCGATAGCGTCGCCCTGAACCTTGATTTCGTATGCCTTGCCGTCAGCACGGGCCTTCGCCGCGTCGCGCTCCGCTTCGGCAGTCTGCACCGCCTGCTGTGCGACAAGTTTCTGCTTATCGAGGCTGTACTTCTCGGTAAGCGCCGCTTCGCTGGCAACCTGCTTGGCGAGAATCTGCTGCGTGTACGCGTCGGGGAACTTCACATCGACGACGAACAGCGCCGTGATCGTCATGACATTTTGAGGCGTCTTGGCGCGCACGGCCTTGAGAGCTTCATCGCCGAGCTTCGTACGGTCGCGCAGCAAATCGTTGACGGTGAACATCGCCGTCGCCGTCTTGATGCCGTCGTTGAACGCCGGGATAACAACACGCTGCTCGAACTGCTCAAGGGAGCCATACTCGGAATAGAGTTCCTTGATCTTGTCCTTGTTCGCGAGCCAGTTGACCGTCGCCGAAATCGGCAACAGCATGGGATCGCGTGACGAGACCGCAAGTTCCAAGTGAGCGGCGCGCTCGCGTACTTCGATTTCATCGACCGTATCGACGTACGGAATTTTGAAGTGGAGGCCGGGATCGACAACTTCGCTGATCGCGCCGTTGCGCTTCACGATGCCGACGTAGCCTTGATCGACCGTGTAAATGCCGAGCCAAAGCGTGAAAAGGCCAAAGATCGCGGACGTGATGAAAGCAGCGCCGCCGAGCTTTGCGGCGAGGCCGGGAGTAGGCGGTTCAGGGAAACGGGGTGCAGGTGCGGGCGGTTCTGTATAGCGTACGGCCATGCGGCAAACTCCTTTGTTGTGGAGCTTGTCTCTTATCACTCATGACCGTAGTCACGCAAGAACTCTTCCGTTAATTTCTCGGTGTACCAATCGACTTGGTTAACTTTTACTGCGATACTGTCTCTAGACTGTTCTTCTAGAGTACGTTCAACAGTTTCCGCAATAGCGTGCAAAGCCCCGTAGGGAACGTCGCCGTAGTTGTAGAAAAAGATATAGCGAACCATCTGCACCAACGCCTCGTTCGGCTGATCGAAAACGCTGTGCAGATAATTCGCTTTACCGTCGTCCGAGAAGACGCCGTACATTAGGCGTTCTCGGCGTTCTGAGCGAGATAGATATCCCAGCCTACCGCGCCAGTTTCCATGTAGATGTCGAGAATTTGGACGAACTGTTGCGGCGTGATCTTTGACAGATCGTAGTCAGCTTCGAGCAAACATTCCGGCCACATGAGCTTGCGCGCCGTTTCAAGCGGAATGCCTGTGAACTTGTTGACGATGTACTCGCTGATTGAATAATCGCCGGGAGGGATTTGCTTGGTGAACTCGTCGTACCACGCGATAAGACGATTATCACCAGTAATGTCAGCATTGCGGTAGGCCAAAAACAACGACGCGTCGCCTTCGAATACGCCGTTATCGTTCGTGATAATAGAGTAGTCGGCGTTGAATACAAGCCCGAACTCTTTATCCAGCAGGTCCTTGCGCCACTGCGCAATTACCGGCTCATTGTATACAATCGGGGCGTCTGTGGATGTGGGGGTGATCATGTCATGCGTCCTGTTCTTTTTTATCAGGCGGCGGGCAGCGCCACTTGATGATCTTGTATCCTGGGTGTTCTTCGGCCCACTTCACAATCTCAAGAATTCCCTGAGCCTGACATTGATAAGGGGTTATCTGCGTAGCGCCCTCAGGTAGTGATAAAGGAAGTCTAACATCCTTTTCGATGCTAGAACCAGAGAGCACCACAGTTACGACGATATAGTACGCGGTAGAAACAAGCGTCAGCATTATACCCCGTCTCCTTTCGGTCCATACCTTTGAATCAATTCCATGCGCGCCGAGACCCCCTCCTCACCCAGCGCGTAGGGAAAGCCCTCAGGGGCCTTGTGACATACGCCGACGAGGAACCCTTCGGATGACATCGCGTTGTTTTCCAAATCGCCCATGTCTTCCGGCTTCATGAATTCCTTGAGAGCCGCTTCACAGGCTTCCTGTGTGGCATGTTCCCGCTTCTCAGTCAATGACGGCGCCGCCACAAAGCAGTAAGTCTGTGTTCCTACGGGGACGCCTTCGAGAGCGCCCAAGGATTTGAACGTGGGGTGGCACATGATGGCCGCAACATAGTACATGCTGGCAGCGACGACGTTAAGCATTGTTAATCTCCATTAACGTTAAGCGTCAATCATACCACGGCAGAACGGAGTTCGCAACTCCCGTTCGCACACGCGAACTCTTGACTGACTGTAGTCGTATCAGTCTTTTCATAGTGTTTCAATAGCGACCAGTCGATTTCCTGCGGCATTTTAGCGGCTGCTTCAAGATACTCTTCTTCAGAACACGGCTGATACGGAGCCTGCTCATAGGTGTGGTCGTCATAAGGCAGAAAGCTCAACCCGGTAATGTCGTCAAAGTGATCATATACCCACGCGCCTACTTTCATCCACTCGCCGCGCCGTACATAGATCGTAGCCGAAATAGTATGCGTCGTGTAGTTCCTTTTGACGTGTAGCCAGTGACTAAGCTGCTCGATAGCCGTCAAATCTTTTGCGCAGATAGCTCCCTCGGGAGACTTCACCGGGAAAGAGAACACCGTATCACGTGCGTTCTGAACCGACTGCTCATGAGGGATACCGACATCCTTGAGGAACTGAGTCATCGGATCACCGTTAGACTGGCGCACCGTGCGAATATAGAACGGCGCATATCGCGGATGGATGCCTGACGCCACGTCATAAAGTTCACCGGAATTGCCCGCAGGTTTGATCGCGGTGATAGAAGCGGTAGCATTGATCCCTAAGCGCTTCGCCCACTCTTTGTTTACTTCCCAGGCGTAGTCACGAAGTTCATTCTCCCATCGGGCCGACTCGTCGGTTTCTTTGGAAAGAACGGGGTGATCCATGACGCCAGCAAGACACACGCCGAGAAGGCGTTCGTCGTCAACATTGTGCTTCCAAACTTTACGCAAGTAGTCAAACTCGGTGACGGTAGCTTGCCACGTTCCGATAATAGTAGCTAAACGAACCTTACGCTTCAGGTCTTCCAACGTGTCGGCAGGGCGAACGGCGATACCAGACAAGTTACAAAAAGAGTAAGGAGGAAGCTGGATTTCCGAGCACGGATTTACGCCGAACGGAATACGCTCGCCGTTATCATAACGTGACTTGCGCCCGATGGCATCAGCCTGATCCCACAGCGCCCTTCTGTTGAGCATACCGGGCTCGCCGGAGCCAGAAGCTACAAGGTCACGCCAGAATTCGAAGAACTCAAGGTCGTCAGGCTTTGATTCGAACACCGCCGAGATATTCGCCATAGCGTAGTGAGAATTCGTACGGTACCACTCGCCGGTCTTAGCGCGGCGCATTTCAATGTCATCCTTATCGAACAGGGCGATGGTAGCTGATCGACGAACGCCCCCGACTACGACGATCTGCGCGATATAGCAGAAAATTGAGAACACTTCGATAGGACGCAACTTACGCCCCTGCGCTCGCTTGAAAACTGCGATAGTGTGTTCTAGAAGTTCAACGAGCGGCTTCGGGCCTGACGCGTAACCGCCGAATGTGTGAAGACGCGCTCCTTCTTCGCGGAGCTTAGACGTATCCCACTGCGGGATATTACCAGCGAAAAGAAGATTGAGGAATTGGTTGTACCCGGCGCACCAGCCTTTACGGCTGTCAGCGAATACAATAGTCGTATCGCTCGGATGAAGTTCTTCTGGAACCTCGGGCAACTTATCGACGAATCGCCGTTCAACCGAGAAGCCAGAGCCAGAGCCGCACATTAGGATGTACATGTGCTCGGAGAACGCGCGCACAGAATCCGCGACTAGAAACGCGCAGTTGTAATTTGCAACTTCGGCACTTTCAAGCGCTTGACCAGCGGTCATAAGAGTTCGCATGGACGGCATAACGTCGAGGTCGAAAATAGATTTGCGAACTTCTTCTGCCACGGTCTCGGGCAACTTATAGTCACAGCGAGACTTCAAATGCTTCTTGAAGTAATCAACGTACCGCTTCGTGGTTTCTCCCCAGAACTCTCGTCTTCCATCGTCTTCCCGCCAGCGTGCGTAGCGTGTGGCGTGAATGACTTGTTGATAGAGCGACATCGTTGTCATTTTCTTATTCCTTCGACACAAAAAGATTCTCATTCCCCGAAGCGCTCGCTTCGGAGCCGGGTTTTGTTTACTTGTTCAGATTGTTAACTACAATGTAAGCGCGTTAGGCTTACTTGTCAAGCTTAAGACTTCGTTATGTCCTGTTTGAAGACGTATTTCCCCAACGCGACAGTTTGAATCGCGCCCGTTCCGTCCGTCATTTGGATGTCGAAGTAGTATGTTCCAGGGTCTTGATCGGCTTGCGTCACGTTGGGCGCGAATTTTACCGTTCCCAGTGAAGGAGACACCAACGCTCCGGTAATCTGGAATAGCTGCGTTAGGTCGCTATCCGGCTCTTTGAGCGTGTTCACTGTCAGCTTAAAAGAATACCCCGTAATGTCGATAGGGTCTCCGTTTGAATCTTTGATCGCGAAGATGTTAGCGTACGTGTCACCACGATAGCGCTCCACTGTGATGTTAGTAGTTGTCATATTACGAAGTCCTATTCGTTACGCCGGGTTTCAAGTCACCATTCCAATCTAAGTACCCCAGCTTCTTCCCAACTTCAAGGAAGCGTTCTGTGGCGAAATTCTTATCGTAGTGCCAAATACCGTTCTGATCAACTCCGCCGTATGTGATGGGCGAACCATCCAGTTTTACGTTATTGTGAATGATCAAATTCCGCAGAGTGCCCAAGTGTTGACCACTGTGGTGGTGGTTGTCGATTGGACCATACACATAATAGCTGGACGTTCCAAATACGTTGTTCGCTATGATGATGTTTTCCATTACGCAGCCGACAAAACGAGACCAAATCGAAAGCGAGTATCCTCCGCCGATAAGGAGGTTCCCCGCTACTTCCACTCGGCGGATACTGTAAGCCGCGTTTTCCGTAACAAGCCGGATGCACTGCGTCGATCCGTTGGTAGCTTCGTCGTAGGTTGTCCCCGTCCCAGGCATGTATAGCGTATTGCGGGTGATAACAAGGTCTGCGGCGTTCTGTACCTGAATACAGTCGCCGTGAGCGCCGGGATCGACTTGACCAAGTAGACGAATGAGATTTCCGTCGATAACGCCATCGAAAGCGTCGAGTTTGATTCCATCAGCCTGAGATAATTCGATGTCACAGTTTATGATGTGACCCTTCCGTAGCGTCATAGACTCCCCAAGGAACCGCCGAATCGTGCAGTGACGCACGTACACTGGATAGTCCTCGTTGTTCTGCGCGACGCCCGCAATCTTGTTGTATTCTGTGTCGATATAACAATCTTCGATTATCGTTTTTGTGGCGACAGTAGCCGTAACGTCGATATGGCCGCCATGTACGTACGTATCTGTTACTGTCAGGTCTGACGTAGGAAGAAGTTTTAAACGCGTCTGCGCCGCTTCGTACGCAGGAAGCGTCTCATAGTCTATTAGATCAATGAACGCGGTGCGGCATCCAAAGTCTACACCTGCCTGCCCATACTTATCGGACGGCCACCCCGCAGAGTAATTCAGCGCTAGAGAAAGACCTTCGAGTGTCGTAGACTTACCCGGCCACTTTATGTACACCTGTCTTAGAGCGTCTTGTGTTACAATGTCGTCGCGGTTCTTCAGATAATAGTAGTTGTCTACGTCGATGACTCCTTGTGAGGAGCGCGCGAGTAGTTCTTCTTTCTCAGCTTTAATCGTAGTTGCAATATTGCTCAACTGCACCCACTCACGCGGAGCGGAGCCTACAGGATCGACCGCCGCGTACAGTTGTGAAGTCTCGCGGTCATACGCGATTTGTCCTAGCGTAACCGTGGCCAGCGCTGCATTGCGTAATAGCGTCGTGTCGTACACAATGGGAGACATAACTGAAACAAACTTTGCCTCTCCGTCAGTTACGACCTTGTATAGCGTTTTGACAACCGCACCTAGTCGAGTAGTGACTGACACAGGAGAAGTTTGCCCGACGATCTTTCCTAGATCATCCGCGTCACGCTTAGCGTTGTCCAAGTCTGTAAGTGTTATAAGGGGCATTAGACCACTATCCCGTTCGTACCGTTGTATAGGTGCGTGTTAACAAGCCTGCCCAAAGAATTTAGAACGTCTCTGGCGCCATATGAGGTACCATAAGCGGCGTACAAATCTATCAAAGCAAGATCGTAATCACTCAATACCGGGTCACTTGTGACGATCTGCAAGTCTAGAACTCCGTTATTCCGCAACTCAATAGACACTTCTGAAACTTCAGGGACGACGATAACGTCAGCGGAGGTAGATTCGATTACAACCTGATGCACATTAGTATCAGACCGCACCGCCTTTGCGAAGGATACTTCCTCTAAGTGTACTACTGAAATAACAGGCGTATCCGGTACGACAACCGCTATTTCCTGACCGTAGTCTATCGTACCGTTGTGCGGCATTACACAATATCCGACTCGAAGTACGCGCCGAAGAACGAGTACTGTACCGCTTCCGCCGTCGCGCCGGGGTTGATCTGCATATGCGCGGCAAGGTACGTAGACGCCGTAGGCATATCCGTTGTTATGGTACCAGTTGCAGTGTCCCCGGTGTTAACGCGGATGACGCTGTAAAATAGTTGCGAAGTATCCGACGTGCAGTAGAACGCCACATCGTATATGTCCGTAGCGGATGTATTGACTGGGAAGTTCGCCCCCAAGTCAATGTTCGTCGCCGTTCCAGTACCGTCATTGTGGCCGATTCGTAGGGTAGTCTGCCCGCTATCGAACCCGGCATATAGACTCTGCGTGAACGAAGACGGCGCGGAAGTTCCGGTTAGCTGCGCCGTTCCTGACTGCAATCCCCAGAAACCGTTGGGAGTCGTTCCAAGCGTTCCTGATATACCAAAGCGCATCCGCAAAAGGAATCCCACGTCACGAGCCACGAACACGGCTCCACTTCTAACCCCTGCGGCGGTATTAGCCGATGCCGCACTCGTATAAGTTACGCGTGGGATTTTTGTGAATTGACTCGTTCCAGCGATAGTAGCTGCGGCACCTGTACCGAAACCTGTGAAGGATAGTCCTAAGTTAGTCGGCGCGGCACCGCCCGGAGATACGCGGGCTGCGCCCCACGTACGGTCGGGGGAGAATGCGGCGGCACCTAGAGGGAACAGTAGACCTTTTTCATCTAAAGCCTGTAGAACAGAGCGGTTCGCTCTATCCTTAGACACGATCAAAACGCGATTCGCGGCAGGTGTAGCAGGAGACGATACTTCACCAATTTCAACGCCGTTAACAGCAACGGGGCGTGAGTCTGTTTCGTTATACGTTAAACCCGTTGAGCCGCCGAAAGTGCCACCGTTATTATAGGTGAACTCATTATCAGCGCCGCCCGGTGCCGCAGAACCCTGCGTGTCGAGGTCTTCCGTAACACCATTCTGACGTTTGCGGAATTTATTCGTTGTTGTGTTATACCAAATGTCCCCGTTAGCGGGAGACGACGGGTCGCCCGCTGCTCCGCCAATACCCACCCCGGCCGTAGTCGAGGAGTGTGTGAACGTCTTCTTAGCTCCGGCGGAAAATGACTGCGCTATTTCCAGAACCGACAACGTAGAATCCGCGTCGGGGAGCGTGAACGTTCTAGTGTTACCGGAAGTGATGCCAGAAAGTTGAAATGCTGCCGTCTTAGTCGGATCGCTGTTGTCGTGAAGTTTGAACTCGTCGTCAAAGAAATCGGTCACGTTAGGCGCGGAGACGCCGACGAAAGAGCCTATATCTCTTCCACGAAGGTCGTACGAGCTTACAAGGCCCCACGTACCGCCGCCTGCCGACGTGTAGAGGAAAACTAGGCGCGCAAGCGGAACGGCGTTTCTACGCAACGCCGATGGCACAGCGTAGCTAGTGTAGCCGTAATAGTCACTCGTAGCTAATTTCTCAGTGGCGTAAAACGCGGTGGGGAAGTTGACGAAAATCTTATTTACTGAAGAAGTTTCTGAAGCTGCCGCCCACACGAACAAGGAAACGTACTGACCAGAAGATATTGCTCCGCCAGAGGCGTTCGTCTTCATAGCGGTGGCGAGCGTGCCAAGTTTCGTATAGGCCGCTACAGAGCTATTGTAGACGTACATAGAATCCGACGCGCCAGTATTGCGGGCCGGGAAGGTCAACTCGCGCCCGCGCAAAACAACGCCCGATGCTACAGACAGGTCAACATCGTCATCCGCCGCGCCGTTTGTCGTTACTGAAGGCGTAACCCCCATGCCGCTAAGCCACTTAGTGTCCTGCGTGCGTACCCACTTCGATAGCTCGTCGATCTTTCCGTTGAACGATGCGCCCTGCGTAGACGATTCAAACACGTTTATCGAATACACGCCTTCCGACTGTACGTTGACAGCGGACTGCACCAGTACAGTAGCCAGGGCAACGAACTCTTCAGAAGGCCAGCCAGCGGCGCTAGCGGACAAAATCTTAGTGGAAATAGGGATGTAGACGTAGTTCAGTGTCGGGTTGGAATCGGTGCCCGGAGTCAACGCGACTGTGGCTGCGGGAGTCGCGTCTACGACGTGTGCTCCTGTAGAGAACATAACCGTAATGTCGCCAGTTCCTACAGTCTCCGCGCTTGCCGTGACCACGGCCCCATTCGACGATACCGTAACCGACACCGGGGCTACCGTGAGAGGAGTCAAACCGAAAGTGTCAGAGGCGAAGGAAATGTGCTCGGTAAGCGTTCTGTTCACTTGCGCGCCAGAAGCGATTCCGTCTAGTTTTGTCTTATCTGCGGCGGACATAACACCCGCTGCCGATGTAGTGGCCGCAGCGAGCGTCGTATCGCTGCCGCTATCGCTGGAAACGAGCACGCTATTAGCAGCGGGAGTATTAGATAGGTTAGTAGCCCCAAGCTGCCAACCTGCTCCGCCCAATTCGGAGTTTATAGACGATACGATAGACGCGCCTGTAGGATTTACTTGCGCCCCGCTCTCGATACCGTCAAGTTTATTCTTATCGGCAGACGACATAACGCCTGCGAGAGACGAATTAGCGGCTGGAAGAGTAGCGTCGTCGCCCGTATCTGAGATAACCGTGACCGACGTAGAATTTCTGTTGAAGCTAAGATTCGTAGCCCCGGAGCCGCCTGCGGATTGAGCGGAGCCCGCTCCCCACAAATCTTGAATTAAGGCCGCCCCGCCGAAAGCGGAGACAACCTCTACCGACATATCGACAGAGACTTGATCATAATTCTCCGCTGTGACGACCGTATCGGCCACCCAGGACGCAGAACCGAAATCCTGTACGTAAGTGTTATTCGCAGAGAAGACTACGTTAGAGCCGTCCCCCGCTGGCGCGCTGGCAGGCCACGTTTTATACGCGGTCGCGCTGAATACAGCTTCCATATCCTCGGCCATAAGTCCCCCTTTAGCGGATTACGAGAGACAACGATCCCGAGCCGAAACCAATGCCTTCACCAACGGCTACGTTCTTGGGCACAGAAAGAGGGCCGTAAATCAACATGTTTGAACCAGAGAAGATGGCTGCGTGCGAGACGGAGCCCCATGTAGCGGTATTCGCTGGTCCAAAGATAATCGGATCAACGTTAGATACGGTCGTACCCGTTCCACTAACAAAGTTCGGAACGTCGAACGTAAACGTCTGGGACAAATAACCGTTGCTGCCCGAAGGTACGGAGATACCCAACCCGTCACGCTGCGGATCAGTCGTCGAAAGGTCAAGCGTGAGCGTCGTGGGAGCCGTGGGCATAGACGTTCCACGGCACCAATTCATGATCGCTTCGCCAAGGTACTTAGAAAACTTTCCTTTGAACGCGACGTTGACCGCGTTCACAGGGATACTGATAGAATCCCCTAGAGTCACGGCGCGTACCGCTGACAGAGGACCATAAAAAAGCATCTGGGTCCCTGCGTTATTAAAGATGGCGATATGCGTCGCGGTGACGGCCGGGAGACCCGAGAAGACGATAGCTGCGTTGTTGCTAGACGCGGCGCCGTTTGCTTCGTTAGTAACCGGGGCCGTTAGGGTGAAGTTCTGACGAGCGTAGGAGCCGCCAGTGGTCTCGTCGAAGCCCGAGCCGTCGTCGTTCGGATTGGCTTCCGAGAGCGCGATCTTTAGCTGACCGGGGACGGCCGGGAAGGCGTCACCGTTGAGCCAGTTCGCAATAAGTCCTTGTAGATAATCACTGGCATTCATAGCGGGTTCCTCTTAGCCTGAGATTGTGACTTCAGAAACCCAAGCGCTGGCGCTACCTGTTCCACGAATGGACAGGATACTTCCAGCAGGGATTTCGAATAGGTGGATCGTTTCACCAGGGAAGTACATCGCATTCGTCGTCGCCGCGCCCGCCGCACCTACGGTAACATGAAGACCGATAGTGGAAGACACTGCTAGAACAATAGGATGGCTCGCGTTGGTAAACGTAGTATCGGCGGCGGCACCAGTTCCGACAGTAAGTTTTTCGGTGCGAACGACGTTGAACATGGGCTCGTTAACCTTTTTCCGGGGTGTTAACGTTATGTAGTATAGTTAATAAGGAGTTTCAAGTGATTTCCGCGTAACTATTCCGGGCGCAGTACCGCCCCATAAGGCGCTCAATCCCTACGCGATGCGGAATCCAGCCCCACAGATGTCTGTGGTCTTCCGGCTTATCCCAGAACTTCTGGGCGTACCCGTTGTCCGTCCGCATAACGCTAACATCGGTCGTAGCCGGATGATCGAAAGGTGACAAATGTCCGCTCTTGATCAGGTCGGAACACAGCTTAAGGTCGTCCTCGGCCTTACTGAGCTTCCCGTCGAAGGTGTTGTAGGAAACCCGAGCGCATCGCGCCGCCGAGATAGCGAAAAGGTCTGTAAGGTCCCTGCCCTTCTCGTCGTCCCGTACGTAGGGTAGATGGTAGCGCGCGTCTTCGGGCTTTGATGTAATGTAGTGCTCCTGCATATACTGCGCGAGTTCCTTGAACTCAGGCTGAGCGTCCGCATGATTGCGAAGGATGAAGAAATTGTCCCATTCCGTCCCTGTCATGACGCCTGTATAGTAGACGAATGGCTCAAGGAGGCGATTAGCGGTCTGCTTATGGACGCTAAGCGCTTCCAACTTCTCAGCGTAATAGGCCGCAGACTCCGCCGCCTGCTCCCAGATAGCGCGAGCCTCCGCCGTATCCGTTTCGGAAAGGACCTCGATAGCCTGCATACCGGGGCGGTTCTTACCGAACGCCAGAGGTATGAACGGCTCATCCAAGACCATCTGAATGCGCTTCTTTACCGGGATCGCGCGAGACGACGCCGCAGACCGCGCGATGACGCGGTGCGTGTTCACTTCGGCCAAAAGAAAGCGAGGAGCGCATACTTCAAATGTAGTAATACGAGCGCCTTCGATGTTGATCGAATCGGCGATAATTTTACAAGAGGTCTTCATCTTCCAAAGGTTCTCCATCACCGCCGTAAACGTAGGACATAGACTCTAGTTCGTCGAGCGCGTATTCTCGGTCGAGAACAAGAAAATCAACCCGGTACGGATCGAAACGATCCAGCATATCTAGGATGACCCCAGTATTCATGTCGCCACAGGTATATACGTCAAGCTGCGCAAGGATTGGGTCCATTTCGTCCCACACATGAATAGCAATGTGAGACGTTTCGATGATGCATACACCCGTCCATCCGCGCAAGCCTGGACGGTCCACATACACGACATGAGGCCCGTGTAGAAGATTCATATCTAGACGCTCAATAAGTTCTTCGAACCACTCACGGAACGTTTCCGCGCTATCCGCCTCGAAAAACGATTCCATTTCGACGCGCGCGATAAAGTGCTTATGTTGAGCTAGCGGGTTGGCGTTAATGTCAGAGGCCATAGTCTTCAATCCTTAGACGCGGTTTGATGTTCATAGTGAAGTTCGCGAAATCTCGCACGGTGTGATGCAGGTCTTCAATGGTTGATCCATTGATAAGAACTCCGTCAACAGTGAACGTGTTGTAATGCGCTTCGGAAGCGTGAGCGTCGCCGCTTGCAGGCTTCAGCGGATTCTCAACGCGAAGCACATAAGCGACAGGAAGCTGGCGAATCGCTGCGAGTTCATTCGGAAAGCGCAGATCAGTAACAACGATGCGATCTTTACCGCAAGACGCGACTTCGGCTTTCCACCATTCGACCCACACGTCTGCCCAAATCGAACGAAAACCCTCGGTTCCAATATGCTGAAGCCAAAATCGACGTGGCTTTCCGATACGAGGATCAATTTCTTCTTTCGTTGCGGGATCGAGAAAGAATTGCTCATTGCACCGTAGAGCCGTACAGACCGTCTTACGCAGGCCATCGGCAAACGAGATTCGGTGGAATCCGTACTCGTCAATAAGTACTTGAGCCGCCGTGTCCTTGCCATGTCCTTTCGCCCCGCAGACTCCTACAACAACCGGAGCCCATTGTTCGATTTCAGTCTGTGTAATCATTCCAGTCTCCGTCTTTCTCTACTTGGAATTTCTTTTTGAAGAGGTCGATCCTGACAATAGTCGGGAGTACACTTCCCCCAGTTCGGGTGTAGTCCCGGCCTCCGTCAACGAACGAGCCATCTGGTAGCTGGAAGAAATCATGGCAGTAGCGGCTAATAGCGAGCACTCCACCCCCAGATTTATCGGGTACCAAAATACCCTCCACCACCGGATCAAAGTTTGACAGGCCAGTAATGACCCATTGCCCTCTATCTTCTCCGCCTGTGAGCATGGCTTCGCGGTCGATGTACTTGTAGTAAGCGAAGAATTTGTTTGTGAATCCATTGGGAGGAGTTTCCTCATACAAAACAATGCCCGGATTTTCCGAATAACCCCCATTCTTCGTTCGGAGGCAGATTTCCTCGATAAACCGCGCGGAGGGGTGCTTCTCGGCGATGTACGCCTTGAGCTTGTCATCGTAGTACCAGTACTTTGAGCGCTTTAAGACGAAACTGCCCATAGCCGATCCATTAGGGTTTAGAGGTAAGGTTTACATGATCTAACACGTGTATCATACTATGTCAAACGCATCCCCACCATGACGGACTGAAGATTGTTAAGGTTTGCGCGCTCTCTCAGCTTTACCTGCCATACCTTATTTCGTAAATACAGCGCATGGGCCGTCATGTCGTTCGGGTTGCGATTCAAGATGTCGGCGAGGAATTGCGTTCGTAAATCCGCAACGTAAGACGCCGCCAAACACTTATCCGGTTTATCGTCTGCGTAGATGTCTTCGTAAGATACCGACGAAAATAGACTGAACTCGGCGTCCCCCTCGGTTAAGAATTCTTTTGCGAAGGCGAACTTGGCTTTGTTGGGCATACGCGAGCCGTCCGAATAGGAACGTGTATCCGCACAAATACGATCCGCCATGTCTACATCTTCCTTGTTAACAGTCGAAAAGATGTAATTGTACTTCTTCGTCATGTCTTCGCTTTCTCCAAAGCCTGAACAAAGCCCATGTAGCGCATGTGGATAGCAGAAGATTGAAGACGTGGCGGCGCCGCTTCCGTCCCATCTTCTGCCGTCCTTGGCTCGACTTTCGTGACAGGAATCCCTAATATAGCCCCGGAAAGGCCGCGAAGCAAATCTTGCGACCGAATGATTTCCTCAACCTTGTCGATGTGGACTGTAGCCAGTTTTGATACTGGCATAGAGAGGAACGTTTCGTCAAATCCAAGCTCAGCTAACTTGAGTTCGGCGTCTATGCTCCGCACATCCACGATGACGGCGTTGTCTCGAACGATGTAGTAAGCACAGAAGATGTCTCTTTCATCCACAGAAGACATCTTGCCGACGATAGTGCCACTGAACCCGGAATCTGACAATTTACGAAGTGTCCCCAGGTTAAGATTGAACCAGCGGTTAAAACCCATCGTCTCAGATTTGTTCTTACTCGACATTTGGTATAGAACGGACTTGCTTGCCTGTACGATGATAGAGAACACCGGGCCAGGGATGTCCGCTTTGACGGCGAAGTAATAATTCTGGGCTTCAATGGGAAGCTGTCTATATAGAGTGTAGGCTACCGCGTTGAATCCTACCTTTGGCCACAGATCAGGGTATGGTTGTTTTTGGTGGCGCTTGATTGTGACGACGTTTTCCATATATTAGCCTTTACAAGTAACGTTAACGGAGACTGCATCATGACACCAACGAGCGAATTACGCAAGCTCGACGAGGCGCACTCTATTTTGACAACTCTTACCGAACAGGGCTATTCTTCTTCCGTTCTATATACGTTAGCGTCCGTACTCACGCAAGTCCCCGCGCTTGACAAGTCCTCAAATGATCCCTATTTTTGGCAACAGGTAATCTTAAATCTTAACACACTGGCGGACACCCTATCCAGAGAAGAGTTAGAAGAAGACGCAGTGTACGACGAGATTCCCGGCGAGGACTGGGACATGGCCGAACACCTTCTGAATGACGACGAAGCTCTCGGATTTGACGAGGACGTGTGATCCGCCCTATAAGGGATGATCATGAGAAAATTTGCGATCACTAAGAACTATTCCGAGAACGCTCCTGTCTGGGGCGCGGCGTCGGAACTTCCGCTCAACAAGTGGCTTGAACTTTTCGGCAGTCACGACCGCCGCCCACACAAGTCGGGTCCCTGCTACATCGCGGGCGCGCTGTCAGGGCCAAAGCGGGGTAACAAACACGTCGTACGCGTTGACGCGCTTGTATATGACATCGACCGTGGACAAACACACGCGGACATTGATGCCATCCTCTCCAATCTTCCGGTAGTTTGCGTCGTTCATAGCAGTCACAATCACGGGAAAACGAAAACGTCCATCGCGACGGACCTATTCGAGAAGACCGTCAAGCGTTATCGCCTAGGTGATCCCGAAGCTCCTACCAAAGAAATGATTCAAGCGTTTTGCGACATTCGCGAAATGCAGTTGAAAGTGACGTACTTTGACCGCGCCGACCGCTCTTGCTGGGTTCGCGGTTCAGACGGCTTGTCGCTCGTGTTCCAGCACGAGGAAACGACCAAGCTCCGCGTTATCTTCCCGCTCAAAGAGCCTTTTTATCCCGACGCTTTCAGCACCGCGCCGAGCAAGGCGTTAGCCGAATTCAAGTCGATTTATATCGGCGTGGGTCGCGCGCTGGGATTTAACTTCGACGAAGCGTGCGAAGACCTCGCTCGTGTGTTCTATTTTCCGTCTTGCCCCGAAGGTACGACGCCTATCTGCGATTTCTGGGGCTTACCGGCAGGATTTGATTTCGACAATCCGCCTGCCGATTGGGCGCCGAACCTTCTAGACTTCAACGATTACCCCCGCGCCTACAGCAAGACGCCTACTAATCGCCCCGATGAAAAGGGGAACGACCGTGAGCTACAGCCGAGCGACTTTCGCGTTGTAGACACTGAGGGGCGGATGCTCGACCTTCTTGCGTGGAACAAGAACAACTACGACTACGACATTCTCGACCTGTTGGAGCGCACGCTTCCGCCTGAAATGCTGCGGAAAGAGCGCGATAAGGGTGGACGGTACGTGCAGTGCCCGTACGAAGAAGACAACCATACGGATATGGGTGAGAAGGGTGAGAACGACACAGGCACGTTCGCCGACAACGGCTCTGCTGACATGCCGTGGAATATTTTCTGTTCTCATACGAGTTGCCTCAAGGTCCACAACCGTCGCAAGCTGGATTACCTCGCCGAATATATCCGCAAGGGTCACATCCTAGTTCGTGACATTGTCGGGGAACAAGAACAGCAGCCCTCTGATCCGCTAAGCCCGGATAATGTCGCGGATATTCTCAACATTGATCCGAAGACGCTGCCCAAGAAGTTCAACAAACGTGACGAGGAAGGGGAAGAGGACGACGAAACGTCGGACCTAACCGATTACATCGAAGAGGCTTACAGCGGTGATGAAGAAAAGGACGCCTTCACGGTTTACGAGGAATGTCTTGGCTCAATCAAGCGCGCCACGACGTTTTCCGAAGCTATGCGCGCCCTGGATCGCATCAAAGATAAGAAATGCGAAATCGATGAAAGTGAGTTGAAGGAAACCCTCGCAGTTAGCCGTTTGGGGGCGACTATCCTCAAGAAGATTTTCAAATTCTTGTCTGCGCGTATCCAGTACTTCGTGCCTGAAGAATGGTTTGAATACATCAAGGCTTACCGGGATAACCCACAAGAGCGTACGGAAATGTTTCGTACGATTCGCGAGTCTCGTAAAGTAGGGCAAGAACTCCGTGACTGTAAAAAGGAAGTCGCCGAATACTACCTTTTGGACTACAAAGTAGTTCAGGCGTTTTACGAAGAATTCGAATCAAACATCGTCAACACTGAATACGGACCCATCTTCGCTGAGCACAAGCGGGACTTTGACCGTCGCTATGTCCGATTGAAAGTCGGTAATGGCGTATTCTATGTTGATGTCGTACGTAGCGCCGAGACAGGGGCTCCCGACCTCTATACATCGGCTGCGCTTAAAGAGTGGAATTGTGGGCGTCTATACGAGGTAACGCGCACGAAGAATGACAAGCTCCTTGTGGAAAAGAAGCAATCTATCAACACTTGGATGAAAGAGTCTTCCGAAATCGGTATGTACCACGGCGTCACGTACGTTCCTAAGGGGAAGAAGGAAGAAAACGGCTTATTGAACCTGTGGTCAGAAGAACACCAATTCGAAGTCGTTCCTAAACCCGGCGACGTGTCCCTCATTTTGAATCACCTTAAGGACGTATGGTGCAACGGCGATGAAGCGCTGTTCAACTGGACTCTACTGTGGTTCGCGGACATCATTCAGAACCCTGAAAGGCGCCCCATGACGGCCCTCCTTATTTTGGGCGAGCAGGGTACAGGTAAGTCTATTATCTTTGACGAACTTATGGCGTACATTCTGGGGCGTTTCCGTCAATTCGGGAAATCCGCCAAGCGCGACGACGTTGTTGGACGGTTTAACGCCGAGCTTACCGGAAAGCTCCTGTGGCTCTCCGAAGAATCTCTATTCGCAGGTGACAAATCTTCGATGCAGATTTTGAAAGACGCCATCACGTCTCCAACTGTGCTCGTCGAAAAGAAAGGTATGGAAAAGTTCCCATATCCGAGCTACACGCGCTTTGTTTTCACTTCGAATATGATGCACGCGCTTCATTTGGAGGAGAGCGACCGCCGCTTTGCGGTATACCGTGCAACTAACAAGTATAAGCAGAACATCCCTTACTTCGAGGCTATGCGCGAATGGTGCGAGAACGGCGGGCGTCAGTTCTGGTTGGATTATCTTCTGAAGTTCAAACCGGAAGATGTCGGACTCACTTGGGCTGATCTGAAAAAAGCGCCCATAACCGAGGCCAAAAAAGAACAAATCCTAATGAGTTATGATATCGCCGACATGTTCTTCTTGGACCTTCTTCGTAACGGGAAGATCACAGAAGGGGCGCAGTTCTTGGACGGCGTAAATGTATCGTGGCCTCTCCACGAGGAAGGAGTCATCAACCCGAAGACGCTACAAGACTGCTATAACATCTATGTAGCCCGCTGCGGCGGAAACCAGAGGCATGATCGCCCCAAGTTCAAAGGAAACATGCGTAAATACATTTTCGGCGGGGAGAATAGTTCGGAGCACTCCAAAGTAGTGCGCATCGAAGGAAGACTGACGAGAGTGTTCAAAGTACCCCCGCGAGAAAAAGCTATTATTCGAGCTATCGAGAACAACCAACTCATGGACGAAGATTTAGTCAACGCACGCAGTATGCCGAACAGCCACATGCCTGACACCATCACTTCTCTATAAGGAAAACACACAATGAGTCACTCTCCGTTTATCCACACCTATACAGGTGGGCAGTTTCACTACGGAAATGAAAAACTCGCTGACGTTAGAATCGAAGACATCGCGCATCAGCTTGCGCATGTGTGTCGCTTCAGCGGCGCCAGTAAGTTTCACTATTCCGTGGCGCAGCACTCCTTAATTGTGGAGCGCATGGTTCGTCAGCAAGGCGCAAGTAACCGCGCTTGTTTGCGAGCCCTCCTACACGACGCGCACGAAGCTTATATCGGCGACTTCCCTACTCCTTTCCAAGTTTGGTTCCGTGAGGAAGTATGTAGCGGTGCTGACTTCTTGGAGGAAGCCAAGATGCGCCTGGACAATATGATCTTCAAAGCGCTGGGAGTGGACTACGATCTTCCGGCGAAAGAACGCGCGCTGATTCATTGGGCGGACAAAGCCGCGTTTCTCGTGGAAGCGAATCAGTTATTCGACGAAATTCCTACATGGCTCCCCGAATACGCCGCCCGGTACGACATCCCTAGCACGTTCTGGGAAGGGGAAACGATTCTTCCGTTGCGACCGGAACAGGCGAAGAATGTCTTTCACAGCCGCTTCCAGATGCTTTGGACTGACGTATTCCACACTGACGGGGAGGCTGCGTAATGGACGCGAGCGTATCAATTCTCGGTCACCCTATTAGCAAACGGGAGTACTCCGTTCGCCAGAAAGGGACTGTTGGGTTTATCGCCAATGTCGCGGAGACTATACGCGACACGTTGGAGGCGCTTACTTCGATAACTATGTTCGACATCGATAACATGGCCGTCAAAGCGCTGCGGAATTATGACCCTATAGATTCGGCGAAAGCGGCTTGGACCGTGTTCGCATGGCACCGGATGATCAACCCTTACGATCACCCCGACCGTAAGTACAAGATGGATATGGAGCGCCTGAAGCCGATCATTCAACAGGACCCAGAATCATACTACCTATACGCCGTGATGGTTCTGAAGAAGCCGAGCCAAGAGGTCTATGACAGATTGAAGACGAAGCACCCGAAGATCGCCGCTCAGTATCTTCGATACGCAAAGAATTACCTGATCGCCGAAAAGAAATTCGGCAATCTGTCCTGGCTCTACTCCTGGGACTAGAACTCGTCCGCCTCGTTTACGCGGCAGACGGTGAGACCAAGGTCTTTCCACAGCCTAGCAATGCGCGGTCTGTCGTCGAAAGCTAAGACAGGATTGAACCCGTCTACCTTTGTCATCCGCTCGTACAGTTCCGCCTTGACGATGTTGTCGGGGCGGAAATCTGCGTCGGGACGCATGTAGAGCATCGTGTACTCAACCGGCAACCCGACTAGACCCATCCACATCACCGTATCTTGACGTGTCTTCTCGGGGCGCCCCGTGCAATATAGGATCGTGTGCCCCGCTTTGAACAGCGCATTAACGACTCCAACCATAGGCAGGATCGGCTCATCCCCTTTCGCCAGGGCATAAAACTCGTCGTATCGCTTAGGCTTGTTTAGGATAAGGTGTCTGCGGTGTGTGCAATCGCCCACAGTTCCATCAATGTCCATAATTACGTGCATTTACGCTTCCTTAACTATACCAGTAAAGCGGGATTGCTTTTCTGGGACGTTATGCTAGCTTAGTCCCATGACGATATTTGTGCATGGAACAGAGCTTATCGAGTCAATCGGCACTACGGTATCTTTGAAAAAGAGCCAGGAAGGCCGATTTTACGCCCACTACTTTGATGAAGCAACTCAAGACTTCATTAAAGTGGATGGCGTTGACGCTACCGATACGGTAGTTGATGCCGAAGCCGCCGTCAAGATGCTTTTCGTCGCGCAAACCCTAGAAGATTCCCCCAACGCGCCTCGCCCATACCAACTTAAATCCCGCAGCGAGCGTTTACCGTCTATAAACCGCGCCAAGATTATGGAGGCGCTGGGCGAGAAAGACGGTATGATTGTGCTTGATCTTATCGGCAGATTTGAGTACTCTCCCAAAAGCTTGAATAGGTTTCAACGGAGAATGCTCGCTCAAGTTGGGTTTTGGTCGCTTGGACTCACTAACTACGACAGGCCGCTGACTGAAACACAAATCGAACTTCTCAAGAACCAAAGGGAAATGAGCTATGAGAAATTTGTTGAACTCGACTTTCGTCCGTGGACTTCCAGTTCAAAAAGCCTCATTCGGCGAGAGATTGCAAGAAGCGATGTCGCCGACGCGCACGCCGAGAGCGCCCAAACTGCGCTCGAAACCTACGCTGGTTACTGACAACGGCGTCCGAGTTGATACGCCGAGCAGGCCGGTATTCGGGAGACGCGGAACGTGAACCTAATTCGCGTATCGCTAGCGGCGTCGTCGTTCGCCTATATCTTAGCGATTGTCCTGAACAGATTCAGTTAGCAGTAAGGGGAGCCTCCGCAGGGCGAGCGAAAGTCGTCCTACTAAGTAGTAACGAAAGATGCGGCCCCTTACATCTTTTCAAGTGCTGCGCACCCCCGTCAAATCTTTCGATCTTTCGCCTCTGATCACCCGCGCATTCGGAGAGGCTTGGTGCCCCCGGCACGGGTTTTCACTTCTTGGTCTATGTACATCGAGAACGCGTCAACTTGGTCGTCGTTAGCTCCGTTGGGGAACGCGACAAGCTCGTTGATGAAGTTCGCCAGCCAGGGAGCCTCTTTTGGGAATAGGACGCGCCCGGTGGTTATCCACGGCACCGCTGCATCGAAGCGAAAGTCCTTCGAGCCCTTACCTGCCGGTGTGTAAGAAACCATCGGTGACGGCATTTTGCCCTGATAATTTTCGAGTATCTGCGCGCCCATACCTGAGTCTTCAACAATGGCGTAGTTGACTTGCCAATGCCGCATAAGCTTCGACATCACGCGCACAATCTTTTCAAGCGTCTCCTTGCCTCGCCAACAATCAACGAGATAATGAGAACCATTGACATGCTTGCGGAATATGAGGATAGCCGTGTAGTCGGCGCGGTCTTTGCCAGTGGCGGCGGTATCGACCGCCATAACGGTCTTCGACCACTCTAGCTGCTGTCCAACACGGTTGACAGGCGGCTTATCATAGCGATGAAATTGATCCTCGCTAATGAAGTCTCCCATCTTATCGAGCGGTTGTCCTAGATACAGCGCCGACCAGAGCGAAGGCGGCATAGTGGCGCGCTTCGTCTCATAGTCGTTGATCGTGTAAAAGCCGTCTTCCTGCTGCTCCTTACACCACAACCATTCGCCGGGTCGCCGCCCGAGAGGGTCGTCTTCTGTAGCTTCAGCGGGCAGGTTGATGAATACGAACGGCTGCGGCAGCGCCTTTGGATTCTCTTCGTTGAGCGCCTTTAACTTGTTCGGAACGTCGTCAGAGTGCCACAATGTGTTAACAAGAACCATCGGCGCGTTCGGTAGGCGTCGGGACATAACGTCAGCGGTCCACCAGCGCCAGATGTTCGAACGCACGACTTCAGACATGGCGTCAGCGGCGTTTTTGAATAGGTCGTCCCCGAGGATGATGCGCGCACGAAGACCGGCTGTACCGGCAAGAGCGCCACGGCACGCGTAAGAGCCTCGCCATCCCATAAGACGCCAGAAGGACGCGCCCTTTTCCATAGGGTTCAACTGGACATCAGGAAACACCGCCGCAAACTGCGGACTCTCTAGGACAGTTCGATTGGGCTTTGAGAACTCGTCTTCGCAGAACTTCTGGGAGTGTCCGCAGGCGAGAACGCGCCAGTCAGGATTGCGCCCGAGGCACCACTGTGCAAACGTTCTCGAAGAGTAGGTTGACTTCGCAGCGCCCGGCGGTAGGGCCAAAATGAGTGTAGCGATTTCTCCGGCTTCAACCCGCATTAAGTGGTCACAAATGAAGTAATGATGCTCGGCAGGAGGTTCGTGCGGATTGACGAACTCATGGTAGGCTGACAAGTCATGCGGGGCCATAGCCGCCAGTTTTTCGAGGTAGGCTCCCTCAGTTTGCTCAAGGATGTCCCACATGGCGTTTAGCCGCGTGTCTATAGCATCGGACTGTGTTAGAGACCTGATCTGCGCTTCTTGCGTTGGATGCAGCGGGGTCCGCTTCTCTAGAGCCATTGTGAGGTCAGTGAGAACGGAAATAGTCTGACGGTGGGATTTTCGGTCGTCGCGATCAAGCCACTCGATTTCGGCTCTAGGCTTGAAACGGTTTTGGCGTTTGCGTAAGTCAGACATCGTTAATACTACCTCTTAACCTTAACGGGTAGACATTAACAAATGTAGGCCCCCGCCTACGAACTATATATTAACTAATTGTTAATTGTCAAGATCGTATTCACGCATCCACTGGCCGATCAATCCGGCGACGATGGTGACGACGGCGTAGATAAAGACGAGTCCGACGAAGGCGCGGATTCCGACGCCGGGGCCGACACGGAGGGCCAGGGCCAGGGAGGTAAGCGTGATCCCGATAGCTGCCGTCGTATGCTGAAGTCGAAGGCGGCGGCGGAGTGCATCCTGCTTAGCTCGATATTGGGCCAGCCCGTTGTTGTACGCAGCCACATTTTCCATCTGCGCTCTTTCTGTGTCGCTTTCAGGCGAGAAACTAGCGTATCTAGGCTCATGTTTGGCCATCCAACTCTCCAATAGAAAACCCGTCAGAGCGAACTCTAACGGGTTCCAAGTTTGTTGTCAACGCGTTATTAGAAAACGACCGCGAGGACCACGACGAGGGCTACAGGAACGACCCACCACGGGGCGTATCCAGCCGTAAGCTTCTCGCAGAACGCCTTGAAGGCTTCCCAGTTTTCAGCCATGACTTGATTACCTTTCCTTAAACACGAGGCTCAGAGCAGTTTTTAATATAGGGACCCTTGGTCGAAATACAACAGTCCCCGGCTTTAGTCTTAACCCTTCCTGCGTAGCGCCATAAAGTGCCAATAATGCGGCCTCCGCTGCTGATGTGTGTTTACTTTTTAGGCTCCATGCGCGCTGGCATTCGGGGAATAAAGCGCTCGCTAACGTTAACGATTTATCTTTATCACTACTCAACCCCATAGCTTGCTTCCAGTCAGCGCCGGGAACATAGCGAATCAGTTCGTCAACTTGTTCGGGGGTGTGTCCTTTGGCTATCAGCCCTGCTGCCGTGGCGGTACGGCAGTCTCCGTAAGTTTGCCCAAACGTGAACGTGGCGCCCGCGTCTTGGAGAGGTCTACTCCACTGCTCTTCGAGATAGTATCTTGTCGCAGACACACGGGAGGTCAGTTCGCCCATGATCGCAGCGAGGGCAGGATAATTCACGCCAAGGCGCTTCTTCCCGCTCTGCAACACCTTCTCCCGGTTCGGGATCGCGTAGATGTCCAGCGTCGGGCTCGCGGCGTCGCTGAAGTCCAGTATCGCCACGCTCCCTTTTGCGTCGGTATCCATGCCGATTAGTATCATAGAGTCCGACCTTACCCTCGTTGCAAGGGCATCCCATTAGCTATGCTTAGCCGCGAAGAAGATGCCGTTGACGTAAGGCTTCGACTTCGACGTATCGACAACCTGCGGTTGGCCGATAAGTTCGTTCTCCATCATGACCGTTTCAGAGAACGGCATGAGCATCGAGATTTCCTTAGTGCCATCCCATTCGTTTAGACGATGGAAAAAGTTTTCGAGGCGCCCTTGGACTTTGTTCAACAAGCCCATAGCACCATTGCCGTCGAGAATAGCGGGACCGGCGCGCTGGCGCTTGGCGCACTCTTCCGAAGCCTTCACCAGTTGGAACAGCGACGTGGCGTATGCGTCTGCGTACGTCTCAAGCGTGTTGACGAGGATCGACTTCAGGACAATCAACGGAGGCGGGTTCTTGAAGTGAAAGTAGTCCTGCACAAAGAAGGTGCTCGCGTCATAGCTGATAATGTATGGCGCTTGTGTAGTAATCTCCACCAAGTCTTCCTTGGTGAGCTTGGTCGGGACGTTCATTCCTGCGGGGGATGTCATGTTAAAATCCTAAAAAGGGGGCGAACGTCTCACGTTGCTGCTCATGAGACGTTCGCGCCTCCACCACTCAGCGGGCACAGAGGAGAAACCGCCAAGACTTTAAATACTACACTGCGCACTAAGTCGTGTCAACCGCCGACGCGAATAACGTCGGAATACCGCTTAAGCAGCGAGGCCACCTTCATCCCATCGTCGAGAGATTTGAAGTCCGTCGCGTCGTTCATGTCGCTAACCCAATGATCGGTTGAAGCGTCCTTGAGGTAGGTCGTCTTCTTCGTATCAGGGTCAGTGTAAGTGATGTAGAATCTCACGTCAGCTTCCTCCGTACAACGACGACACAGGTAATGCGTATCGTCTGAATATCCATACAACGCTGGGCCGTCGTAGTCATCCAGTTCATCCCAGTAAACCCAACCGCTTCCTTTACAATCAGGACAACCGTTGCTTTTTGAGTCCGAGGGCAATGACCCTGATGTTTCGTTCGTCATCACTCTCTCCCGGTAGACGCTTGAGCTTGTCGGGAAGCTCAATATGATAGTGTATCTCAGGCCGCTTACCGGATCGACGGGACCAATCCCACAAAAACCAAGCGTGATTGGCGCTGGGGTTGTCGGTTCCGTCGTCGCGCTCGAACCAGACAATCCGCTTGGTCAAGACGATCTTTTTGTGGAAGGCGGGGCAGTATCCGAAGATGTCGGCTCGCGTCTTCGCCGAATCAAAGTCCACAGGTAGCAGCATAGCCACGAAACCCCTTCTTGGGCGCATAAGAGCAAGGCTATGCCGTATGAATCGCTCTGCTTCACGATTGAACGGAGGATTGGTAACAATGGCTGTAACGTCGGGGTAGTCATCCGCTGTCGTCTCCAAGAAGTTGACGCCGTTGTCGCCGTACTTGGTTACAAGGTCCGAAGCATAATCGGCGCGGATAACCTCTGCCATCTTACCAGATGCGCAAGCGGGCTCCCAGATGATTTTTGATTGAGGGATGTGCGGAACGATAACCTGAGAAACCCATTCCGGCGTCTCGTACAGATCACGTGCTTTCCGCTCGTACCCTGATTTGCGCTGGGCCATTACCCGTACCTCTTAGGCCCTTCTTCAATGAGAAGTTTGCGCCCTTGCCAAACGTGGCCGATACGCTCGGTTCCAGCGGCGACGACTTCAGGCGGGGCTACCGGCTCGTTCCTTTCGTCGAGTACGGTTACGATGATGTCGTGCCCTGCGTGGGCATCGATGGTGACTTTGGAGGTCATGTCTTCTTACACTCGTACGTTTTGATCTTCCACTCGGGAAACTCTTTCGCCTTTTCAAAGATAGCGGCGGCGCACCGTTCTTCAGTCTTGATCCACGATACCTGAACTTCGATTGTTTTGCAAACTGCTGCGCTCTTGAGCAAGCAGGCGATCACGATAGCTTTCAAAAGACGTTACTCCCAATGGGACCCAATGCTCGCAGAGCCTTCCGGGCCAGTCCTTCTGTTGTCGAATGCACTTACACTGCACGCCTAGGCGGCAGGTTCCGTAGTTATCGAGCCAGTAATCCGCGCTGGGCTCAATAGTCATAGGCAGGGCTGCTAAGAAGCTCCGCGTTCAATCGAATATAGTTGGCCAATGCAAGAGCCTCATTCATCGTCAGTACGTGCCGGTACCCGGCGACGGTGAGAACTACGGCTCCGCCATTACCGCCGTGATAGTTGTGATTCTCGATGATGAACTCGCTGTTTGCTTGCGTGTGGATGGTGCTTTTATTCATGGGACCCTCCATACTTTCTCTTGCGGGGACCCTATCACTTTCAAAGACAGGGCGTCAAGGCCGGTGGACCCATTCATAATTTAAGAGATAGGGAGGGTCTAAATTTCAGCCTAGAGAAATGCGTGGCTTAGTCGCGCGTCGGTAGTGGTCTAGAAGAAGATGCGCAAGTAGCGCAGGAAACGTGACTAATTTGCTACGCCCACTGCGACAATTTTGTCGTAAATAAGTGTGACATAGTTAACAAAAGAAGTTTGTGCTAAGACGCGGCCAGCGCGGAAAATGGACTAGGATTTTCCAAACTTTATCAAAATGTTGCGAAAGCCGCGCGGCGAGCGCGCCCGAGGCGCATACTACCAACATGCGAATGTATTGTAGTACGCTATTATTCCACAAGGATCGGTGATAAAACAGCCACAGGGTGTTTTGACCTACAGTCTAAAAACGCGCGGGGGTTTTGTACCCCTGAGTACCACATTATGGAAAGAGCTTTTGGACTGCGCCGCAATTTAATTGGCTGTTAGAAACTAGGCGTCTCCTCAACATATTGATATTACTCAACTTATCCTCAATGGATTTTATAATAAGATTATTATAACTCTGTTGGTAGCACTCCCAACTTATCTCATTGAAATCCCTGACGAAAATTTTTGAGTGCCAAGGAGCGCGCCCGTTTGTTTTTCTCTCGTGAAAATACATGTTTTTTTGGTATGTCACTAAGCTGTTGATCGAAAAGACGAATCGACGAATCGCCGCGCTATGGTGCGTATTTTAGTGTGTATATTGTAACAAGAGGATGGTCGCATGTTGGGACCCGGAGGGGTGCCGTCTCTAGCGGGACCCGGTGAGGGGTCGTCTCTGGGGACCCGGAGGGGGTCCGTCTCTATCCCACGCAGATCATGGTTAATCGCGCGTTAACCTTAACGGCGCGTTAATTCTTAACAAACATAGTTAAAAAAGCGTTACCGTTTACTTTTCATTTACCATTCTCCTTAACGCACAAAAACCCGACACAGTTAACTACGCGTTAACCATGCGGGTGACTCTGTGCCGTCTTTGACGTGCGATTGAGGCGGACCCTATCACGGGGCGCACTCGAATTCTAGGTTAATGTGTCGTTATAGTAAACGAAAAGGAAATTTTAACCATGTTCGAATCCGAGTCGAGTTGGTCTTGCCTTACGTCCCGGTTCCGTTGCGCGCCGCGCTTGGCCGGTCATACAGTTACTCTAAGACCAAAAGATTGACAAACAGTAAACGCGGCGATCTTTCTTCGCATAGCTGCCATTCCAAAAAGACATAGCGGGCTTTAACGGTTTGTTAAGACTTTTCAGGCATCTTAGTCACATCAAACAACGGAGTCACGCAATGGAAACGCCGCTTTCCCAGGTTATCGAATTGCTTCGCCGTCGCCGCGACGTGATGACAGACTATGACAAGGGCTTCGCCGAGTCTGTTATCCGCCAGTATGACACGCGCGGTTGGATCAGCGCGAAGCAAGAGAACGTAATTCGCAAAATTGCCCGCAATGTTAGCGGAACGCGGACTCGCCTTTTGCTGGCGAATATCACGGCGCTTGTGAATCTCGCGGCGTCTAAGGATGCGAAGCGGATTGCTATCCGCCTGACAGTCGGCAATCAAGGCGTGGTCCTACGCTACTCGCCTAAGACAAATCGCATCTACATCAATGAAGCTGGCAATTTCGAGGAAGGCGAGCGCGGGCAGACCTACGGCTATGTTTCCCTGGTAGACTCCGAGCTTCGCCTAAACGACGAATCGAGCGCCTTTGCCGCTGATCTGACAAACGCGCTTATCGCGTTCAACGCGGACCCGCATAAGGCGGGCCGTTTGGAGGGGCACGCTACGGGCCGTTGCTGCTTTTGCAGCATCAAGCTAACGACCGCCGAGTCCGTGCATCACGGCTACGGGCCGATTTGCGCGGAACGTTTTGGCCTGCCGTGGGGCGACTCTCACGCGACGAATAGCGACAATCTTTTCCGCATTGTGCACACGCATGAAGATGCGGAGCCGCTGCCGGATGACGTGAACGACCGCCCATTGTCGCGCGAAGTTTTACTCGCTGCTAACCTACTTGGCGATGAGCCGATTGGAATTATCTCGCGTAACACTTTGTTAAAACTTTTGGGCTAGGATACCTCTATCAACAAGCGCAAAGCGCAATCAAGGAGTCACATCATGGGTTTCGGTAACGGTTTCGACAACGGCGCAAGCATATCGCGGCGCATGAACAGCAAATATCCGACTAAGCCGAAAAAGACGGTCTTTGATCGTCACATGGCGATTCACGTATGGGCGCAACGTTCGCAGTCGTGGGGGCGAAACGCCAAGGGCTCGCATTACTTTGACGGTGATACGCTCTATAGCTATGGCGATCACTATGTCGCGGCGAAATTCGTGAACGACCGCAAGGGAAATCCGATTGTTCTGTTGAATAACGACCGCAGTTATGGCCCGACAACTAACGATCAAGTTTGGGCAGCGGGAAGCGCTGTTGCAGAATCGACTCCGCGCTTTTACGTGAAGCGTCCTAACGTTTTCGGCGACTCTGACCATATCGACAATTTGCGCGCTATGTTCGAAGCATACAAGGCGCACAAGGCGGACTCTGAGAACAAGCGCAAGCGTGCCGATACGCGCTTTGCCGCACTAGAGCGGGCGAATTCCGTTCTCGAAACTATGCGCGCCTATCGCGGTCACTTTCTGAAAGCGAAGCAATTCGCTATCCCTTCGAACACGGGCGACGTTGTCCGCGCAAAGCATGACGCGCAATGGGGCAACGCGCTTCGCGAATTCAAGGAAGCTAAAGAGCTTTGGGAAACGCGCATTTGCCATAAGCGCGGCTATGGCAGCGGACAAAAAGCGTCTATCGCTAACTTGTGCCATCACTTGCGCACTATGCTTCGCAGCTATGCGACGCTTCGCCGAATCGCCGTCGCTGGCGACGTGTTGCCAGCGCTTGACGTGGCCCGCACTATTCAGCTTTATCGCGCTTATCGTGCATCCTACAAGCGCGCCGGATGGTATAGCGGAACAAGCTATCACGGTCGCAATTTCGGATCGTGGGCCGCTTACCGCGAGCGCGATGCGATCAAGAAAATCGACGAGCGCAACGCGTGGGCACAAGAGGCTGTTGACAATGCACGTTATGCGCTCGAAGTGCATAAGAATAGCGTTTTCATGCTTGAACATTCGGAACGCGCTTTGTCTAAGGTTCCCGCGCACTGCGAAACGTGGGGATTGCCTATCCCGGTGAACTATGCCGAAACGGTTGACGCGATTTGCGTTGCGCTTGACGCCGCGCGGATTGCGGAGCGGAAGGCGAGGCAGGATAAACTCGAAGCGGAGCGCGATAAGGTCGCCGCATGGCGCGCTTGCAAGCCTAACGTGCGCCCGTCTTACGAATGGCCGGTCATGCTTCGGCGCGTAGGCAACACGGTTCAAACAACCAAAGGCGCGGAATTCCCTGTTGACGACGCAACGCGCGCTTGGCCCGTTATCAAGGCTTGCTATGACGCGGGCCGCACTTGGAAACGCAACGGCGTGACGCTGCCAATGGGGCATTTCCAAGTTGACGTTATCAAGGCGGACGGCACTATCATTGCCGGTTGCCACACTATCGAGCGAAAGGAAATTGAACGCTTTGCGGGCGTTCTCGGACTGTAGTGTAGGAATTCAGAGTTACACGCCTGACTCTTTGGTGACTCGGAGGTCATGGCCAAACTGCCGTGCGATGTGGAAACACATTGCACGGCCTTTTCCTTGGGACTAGTTCTATGAGTAACGTAACAAAATACGCAAGGTGCATATGTGAGCAAGCCAAACTAGAAGGCTGGACTCTCGTTTGTAAGACAAACGGCGGACACTATCGTTTCGAGAAGCCACATTTCCCGCCCTACTTCACAAGTTCGACTCCCTCGCGCGGGCGTATCGAGGGAAATTTTCGGGCGTATCTGCGAGCGCACGAACGAAAATACTTGAGCAGACAAGGTTAATAGGAGGTTCATGTTAGGTGTATGTTAAGGTAAAGGAGTAACGTTAACATTCCCCTGACATGATACACTCATTTACTCGCCATTAAGACTAACCGCTGATTCATCTTGTGCCTAATCGCCGTTGTGTTAGCGTATGCCTGACAGAAACACGGAGTCACCTATGATCGGGCAACGCGAAGAATTGACGGCAGTCAAGCGCAAAATTCACGCGCTTATGCAAAAGACTATCGAGAACGGCGCGACGGAAGCCGAAGCAATTTTGGCCATGAACAAGGCCGGTGAATTGCTGTTGCAGTTCAATCTGACAATGAGCGACGTTGAATTGCGTGATGAACGTTGCTTGACAAAGACTCTTGCCGAGCCGTGGGGCAATCGCGACGCCGTGTGGCATTGTTTCAACGGGCTTTCAAAATTCTGCGGCGTGAAAATGTGGATTAGTCACACGGGGTATAAGCAGAAGTCATGGGCATTTTTCGGCCTTGAGAGTGACGTTGATATGGCGATGTATCTTTGCCGCCTTATCATGCGCGCCGAAGAAACGGAATTGAAAGCGTTCAAACGCACGCCGGTATATACTGAATTCTCCGGGCATAGGCGAATTGCGACGCGCAATTTTGTCGAGGGTTTCGGCAACTCAATCAATACGCGCTTTCTGCGCATGACTGCGGAGAATCAGGAAGCGGAGCGCAAGGCGCATGAATATACGCGGGCGCAAGCTACGGCGATAACGGCGGACGCAAGCGCTTATGTCAATGCGCCGCAAGGAACCGCGCTTATTTGCCTTGCCAAGCAAGAAAAGGTTGAGCGCGAATTCGCGGAACGTGGTCCGAAGCTGCGCACGTCGCGCGCTACGCTGCGCGGCCAATACTATAGCGGAGCACGGCAGCTTGGCGCGGAAGCCGGAAGCCGCGTCAATCTCAATCGTCCGCTTGGCGGCGCTAACGGGGGCAGCAATGGCTTGCTGCGATAACTGCCGGGACTATCAGCGCACAAAGGTCTATCGCTGGCAATTCTCAAACGTGCCAGCGGGGCGTTGGATAGAGTTTAAAGATATTGAGTCCTACGTCAATCGAGTGTGGCAAGCGCAAGGGCTTTCATTCCCGCCGCTTGTCCGCCCGATGCCGACTCAAGTCACTAAATGGGCTGGCGACGCGACGCGAGCAACGTTGCGCTTTCCCGCGCGGGGCGCTAACGAGCGCACAATACTGCATGAGATTGCGCACGCCGTTACTAGCACGGTTCACGGCGGAAGCGACGCGCACGGCCCGCACTTTGTGACGGAATTTATGCGCTTGCTCGCGAAGTATCTCAATGTCGATATTTTCGCGCTTTGGTACACTGCAACAAAGAGCGGGGTCGAATACTTTAAGAGGGTGTAAGCGCTTGTGTCATTTTGAGACAGCGTTAGCGTTTTGTTAGTATTACTTTTTAAGGTTAACGCACGCCATACGCGTTCACGTATTATTAAGGTTAATCCGCGTTCACGTATAAAAACGTGTGGCGTTTACGTTTTGTTAAGACCTTTGCGCTAGGTTAGTTCTGTCAAAGCCGTTCGTCTATCGTTACAGGATACTTTCGCGGAGTCGATTGGGAGGCCGGAATCACCGGCACGGCCGAGAACAAACTGGAGTCACTTGTATGTGGATTGCAACGGTTGAAATCAACGGCGACGGCGGGCAGTTGCTTCGCACGTTCACGTCTAGCGCTCGCGACGAAAAGCAGGCGCGCAAGTCAGTGTTGCGTCGCGGCCTTGCTATCGGGCGCGTTCACTTTCCCGCCGCGAAGTCTCTCGAATGTTCGATTGTTGACTTTCGTCCCGATGAACCAAACGAATTCAGGATATTCTAACCATGAAAGTATTCAGCACGCCTATTCCCGCGCCTAAGTATGATTGGCAAGCGGACTATAAGGAACTGATGCGCCAAGAATCGGCGCATCAAGAGCAAGTGGCCGCATGGCTGCGCTGCAACGGATACGGCGGACCCTTGACCGGGAAAACTGTAGGCTTTGGAGTCTGCGACGGCACCGCGCTTTATATGTACGGTGACGCGGGCGCTAAGTCTATTCTGATTCATCTTCCCTACGGTGACGCCTATCAGTACCGTGACATAAAATTTCTGCCGAGAAAAGAGATTGAGCGCCGCTTGCGGTAACGCTTTATCAATACATTCGTGGTAGCTTCCTCGCAAGCAAAACTGAATTGGAGAGTCACCTATGCGTAGCACGTTGGATCACCGAATCGCCGATCTTATCGAGGCAATCAATTTGATTGAACCGGAGTCGGCTGAGTCTATCCGCGCCAAGCTGGCCAATACGCACTTCACGGGCAAGCGTGACGCCTATTCGTATTCCGTTCTCGAAGCTGTTGAATTCCTGTTGCGTGACCGTGACCGGCGCTATTCGAGACATGAGGGCTCTATTCTGGCCTGGAATGTCAAATGCCATACGTATGACGAAATGGGCAAGAGCGGCGAAAACAAGGTCAATGACGCGCTCGATTCGGCATGGCGCAACTACATGAATTTTCACGACTCGGACGTGTTCTATCGCGCCGCTGCGCAAGCGCAAGAGTATTACCGCGCCGATTGGTGCAGCTATCCCGGTTCCGATCAAGGCGATTGGCGCTTTCACTTCGCGGGCCGATCTGGCGGCTGGCTTTGCCTGGAATCTTGGCGCGGCCATGACGTTTCGAAAATGGATGAGGACTCATATATCGAGTTTATCGCCGCGCTTGCGTATGATGCACTGAAAGGCGAGAAGGAAGCGCTTATCGCCTTCCACAACGGAATCCGTGACGCGGACAAGGAATTCACAAGCGACGCGGCAAACGAAAACGTGTCCGTCTATATCAATGACGCCCGCGCCGTTTGGGAAGCAGACCGCGAGAATATTGCCGTCGAGATCGCCCGCGCCGTTACGCGCGCCGCGAAAAAAGAGGCGGACAAATACGGCCTTTCGTTTGACGACTCGGACCTGCTTTTGCAGATCACAAACGAGGCCGGGGCAAAGCTGGCGGAGATTGCGGCGTGAGATACTTATTCGCAGAAGGCGAGCGCTTCCAAGTATGGCGCTACTCTAATCCGCCTAGCCTGGAAATTGTTCGCAAGGGCGACGGTGCCAACTGCTATTTTCAATCGGGGGAGGACTCTAACGCCTTCGAGGATGAACTAGAGAACGCTTTGCGCGCCCATGAACAAGGTACGCTCAAAGCGGAGCCTACTGACTATGTATGCGAGTCATATGAGCACGTCTTGAGGTTCGAAACATGATCAAATGGCCGCAAGGGCTCGAAGTCTTCGACGGCACGGGCGGCAATGACGTTGACGTGCGAAGCGCGCCGCAATTGGCCTATGAAACTTTTGGCGACGCTTACAAGATCATTCGAGACTACACGCGCAAGCCTACAAGTGAAGGGGCGCTTCGCCTTTATCAACTATCAAGGCTTTCGAAGTATCTTGCGACATACGTTGTCGAGGAATTAGACGACTCTAAGTTGCTCGCAACATGGGCGCGGCAATTCGGATGGCACGAAAAGAACGTGCGCAAGGTGTTCTACACTTTGCCGCGTAAACCAACTGCAAACGAAACTCTAAACGATCAGAAAGGAACTATTCTATCATGAAAAGCACGAAACTCATTCTTGCGGGAATCCTTATCAATGGCGTGTTTGCCATTGTGAACGCCAAGGCGATGGATACGGCGGAATTCGACGCGATCTTGCAGCACCAAAACGGCGGGCCGGGATTCTTTGGCAGTGACGAGGGAATCACGGCGGGCGACACTTTCGAAGCACGCGCGCAACGCCAAGCGACGAATCCGGGCAGCGTTATCGAGGCGGATATACGCAAAGCGGCGGCAGACTTCCGACGCGATTGGAACAAGCGTATGGATGACGCGGGCGCGTCCTACTGTGGCCGCAACGCGGACGGCGGGGATTACTCGAATTGCCGTGCGATGTTCCGTGACTGAGTACCAATGGAATCATTGGCTGGCAAAGCGGCCCGCGTTCGTGACACTCACGACTAGGCGAGCAATCGAGGATAGGACGCCGCTTTGCCTAATCACCGGGCGGCACCACAAGAGTATGGAAAAACTATTTACCATGCGGAGCGGGGCCCAAAAATATTTGTTCAATCGGCCCCGGCGTTAAGACTCTGTTTACGAATCGGTGCTACAGTCTTCACATCAACAGATGGAGTCACCAATGCCCAAACTTAGCCATGCAGCCCGCGAAAAGAT
>FRDC01000143.1_pt1 | contig 61617 bp, 116 predicted proteins | sample 1106171 | NCBI WGS metagenome assembly FRDC01 (sample SAMEA3930566, study PRJEB13176) | freshwater metagenome | biome: Drinking water system; feature: drinking water; material: water | place: Singapore | collected 2014-12-20 | reverse complement strand
TGGAGACCCCGGCGGTGGTGGCGACGACTGCCCCCGCTGCCGCGACCGTCGCGGCGAAGCCGGCCGAGCCGGGCTTCGATGGCGGGGAGCTTGGCGATGCCGAGCTTGACCAGCTCATGAAAGAGCTGGCGTAAGGAAACGGGAGGGGCCTCGCGCCCCTCCGTCCCTGCATGAAATCCTCCGTTCTGATTGACGGCAACTCGATTGGGTTCGCCGCGCAGATGTCCCCTGGTGCCCGGCTCAGCTCTGGCGATCTGGACACCACCGGCATCTTCGGATTCCTGCGCTCGCTGCGCCTCCTGCGGGAGGAGTTCGCGGGCAACATGATGGTCCTCTGGGACGGTCGTAGCTGGCGCTACAACGCCTATGCCGACTACAAGGGCAATCGCGGTGCCGATCCCAAGATCGCGGCGCTGCGGGATGCCTGGAAGGCGTCGCGCCCCTATGTGGCCAAGCTGGTGCGGCTGCTCGGCCTGCCGCAGCTCCGGGCTGCCAATATGGAGGCGGATGACCTGGCGGCACGGCTGCGCACCATTCAGAACCGCCAAGGCATCGAGGTGATGCTGGTGTCCAGCGACCACGACTGGCTGCAGCTCATCAACGACCAGACCAGCCTCTACGACCCGCGCAAGCAGCGCCGGGTGGTGGCGGGCAATTTCACCGAGGTCACCGGCCTGCCGACGCCCAAGGCGCTGGCGGAGTTCAAGGCGTTGAAGGGCGATACCTCGGACAATATCCCCGGAGTGGGCGGCATCGGCGAGAAGACGGCGGTCAAGCTGCTCGGAGAATACGGCTCGGTCAGCGGCTTCCTGAACGTCATGATGACCGACCGGACTGCCTATGCCGCGACCGATGCCAGGGCGCGCAGCCTCGTCGATGACGAGGAGAAGCAGCGGCGCTTCGACGGCAATATGGAGCTGATCTGGCTCGACAGCAGCAAGGCCCCCAAGATCGAGGGCTCGAACCTGGTGCCGGGTGCCTTCGACCGCAACGGCTTCGAGCAGTTCTGCGCCGAGCTGGCCTTCTTTTCCATCACCAAGGATGTGGATGCCTTTCTGGCTCCCTTCGCAGCGGGGAATAAGTAACCGATGAGCAAAGAATTCGCCAAGATGATCGCGGCGCTGGGCGCCAGCGACGAATCCGCCGATGTCCGGGTCTGGGTGGACACCGGCTTCATCCCGCTCAACTTCGCCATCGGCGGCAGCTATGAGCGCGGCATGCCGAGCGCCCGGATCGTGGAGATCTATGGGCCGGAAAGCTCGGGCAAGACCTGGATTGCCTCGGAGTGCATGAAGGCGGCCCAGCTCGCCGGCGGCTTTGCCGGCTTCCATGACCATGAGCGCAGCTTCAAGCTGAGCCTAGCCAAGGGCAATGGGCTCGACGACAGCCCGGAACGCTGGCTCTACCGCAAGCCCAAGAGCTACGAGGATAGCATCGTCGGCTTCATCAAGGCGGTGCGGGCGATCCGCGAGAACAAGGAGATCCCGGCCAGCGCCCCCATCGTCTGGGTCTTCGACAGCCTGGCCTCGATGGTGCCGAAGCAGCTCCTGGACAAGGATGCCGACGCCATCAAGATGAACGACAACCTGGCGCTGGCCAAGCTGACCTCGACCACCTTCCCGGCGATCGCCCAGGTCGCCGACGACTACAACGTGCTGGTCATCTTCCTGAACCAGATCCGCACGGCACCGGGCGTCATGTATGGCGATCCCACCACCACGCCGGGCGGCAAGGCACCCAAGTTCTATGCCAGCGTGCGGATCCAGCTCGGGGCGACCCGGCTGACCAAGGGCGAGGGGGCCGATCGCGTGATGATCGGCAGCGAGGTCACGGCGCGCTGCATCAAGAACAAGGTCAACCGGCCCTTCCTGACGGCCAAGTGGCGCTTCACCTTCCGCGAGGATGGCTCGGGCTTCTTCGACGTCATCGGCTCGCTGGTCGATTTCGCGGTGGACAAAGGTCTGATCGCCAAGGCCGGGCCGCGCCTGGTCTGGACCGATGGCAAGCAATACTTCCGCAATGCCCTGGTGGAGCATATCACCGCCGCCGGCCTGAAGGGCGAGCTGGAGGATCTGATCAAGCGCTCCGGCGTGGAGCCCGACGAGGAGCTGGTGCCGGAAGAGGAGGCTGCGTGATGCGGCTTCCCGACTGGCTGCGGCGGGGCCTGCTGAAGACCCTGCAGCGGCGGACGGTGGTGCGGCGTGCCCCGGACTTCGTGATCGGCGAGCCGGAGAGCCCCTACCTGCTGCGCTGGTGGGTGATCCCGAAGAACCGCTGGTTCAATATCTACTTCCACCGCTTCCTGCGGTCGGATGAGGATCGGGCGCTGCACGATCATCCCTGGTGGAGCGCCAGCTTTATCCTGGAGGGCAGCTATTTCGAGCATGTGCAGGGGCGGGAGACGCCGCATCTGCGCCCGCAGGGGCATATCGGCCTTCGCAGCGGTTCCGCCCTGCATCGGGTGGAGCTGCCGCGTTCCGAGGATACCGGCGAGGAAAGCCCCCGCTGGACCATGTTCCTGACCGGGCCGAAATACCGCGCCTGGGGCTTCCTCTGCTCCAAGGGCTGGCGCCATTGGGAAACCTTCTGCGCGCCGACCGCCCAGGGCAATACCGTGGGTCGTGGCTGCGATTAAAGTAAGTCACACCTGAATAAAGTAATGGCAGAGTGTTATGCGCTCTGCCATAGTCATAGCAGAGACAAGCGAGGGATTGATGACAGAGGAAGTCAAGCAGGAGGAGAAGGTCGGCATCATGCGGATCTACCTCAAGAGCGGCAATGTCCTGACGCTGCCGCGCGTCACGGAATGGAGTTTCACCAAGCTACAGCTTCGGCGGGAGCTGGAGGTGAAGCAGGATCGTCAGCCTGGCTTCGAGCTGTTGGCGGTGCCGACCGTCGATCTCGACCAGATCGAGGCGATCACCTGGGAGGCGCCGGCATGACCGGCGCCCTGGAGTATCTGGAGGAGTTCAGCGCCAAGCTGGGTCTCGACCTGGCCTGGGATCCGCATTCCAAGCTCTGCATCGCCACCGACTTCATCGACCAGATCGGCATGGCGCCGCAATTCGCCATCTTCGTGGCCGAGGAAGCCAAGCGCGAGCGCGAGCTGTCCATCGACACCGGCATCGACATGCTGCGTGAAGCCCTTGCCCCGGAGCATGACGATGACCGATAAGCCCTTCCGCCCCATGTTGGCCGGCAAGGCCGATATGGCGACGCTCACCTTCCCGGTGCTGGCCTCGCCCAAGATCGACGGGCTGCGCTGCCTGGCCATGGCTGGCGAGCCGCGCTCGCGCAGCATGAAGGTGCTGCCCAACCGGCACCTGCAGGCTGAGTTCCAGCGCTGTGCCGCCTCGATCGAGGGCCTGGATGGCGAGCTGATGGTGGGTGACCCCACCGCGCCCGACGCCTTCCGCACCACGACCAGCGCCATCATGCGCGAGGACGGCCAGCCCGACTTCCGCTTCATCGTCTTCGACCGCTGGGACCATACGCTGCCCTACCGCGAGCGCTTCAGCACCGTGCAGGCTGGACTGGCGTCCATGCCCTCCTGGGTGCAACCGCTGGACTGCCTGCTGATCACCAGCATGGCGGAACTGGATCAGTATGAATCCGAGATCCTCGCCCAGGGTTATGAGGGCGTGATGCTGCGCTCGCTGACCGGCCCCTACAAGCAGGGCCGCTCCTCGACCCGCGAGGGCTACCTGCTGAAGGTCAAGCGCTACGAGGATGCCGAGGCCGAGATCGTCGGCTTCGAGGAGGAGATGCACAACGGCAATGAGGCGCAGACCAACGAGATCGGCCGGACCAAGCGCTCCAGCCATCAGGAGAACCTGGTGGGCAAGGGCACGATGGGCGCTCTGGTCGTGCGTGGCCTCAATGGCGGCTATGCCGGCGTCGAGTTCAACATCGGCACCGGCTTCGATGCCGCCCAGCGCCGGGAGTTCTGGACCCTACGGGATTCTCTCCTCGGGCGGGCGGTCACCTACAAGCACTTCGCCGTAGGGGCGAAGGACAAGCCCCGGCATCCGGTCTTCAAGGCGTTTAGAGATCCGATGGACTTCGAGGTGGCGGCATGAAGCACCATCGTGTGGTCGTGCTGACCCATCGCAGAACATCCAAGAGGATCACTATCCTCTTCGCTGCTCTGTCGCAGCTTGGATTGGATCGGATGATCCGGAACATGCTTGATCCGATCGACGATGAATGGTGTCGGGCGTGAGCGAGAACTGGATGCTCGCTATTCTCGCCTTCATCATCGTGGTGTCGCTCGGGGTCAAACCGCCGCCATCCGCGCGATAGGGTGAAGCCGGGCGTTGCACCGAACCCAGGGCTGACTTATCTCTCCTGTAATAGTGCAGGAGGGGTGAGTGGCAAGGTTCGATCAGCAGTTGGTGCGGCGGGATGGCAATAGCTGGAAGCGGCAGGGCGGGCTGTCGCTCTGTGAGGTCTGCGGCCTGCAGGAAGCCTGCTCACTGCCCTCCGCCATGCGGGTGATGGGCAGCACCAAGCGGGCGAATATCGTGGTGCAGGGCTGTGGCGAGTATGTGCCGGTGCTGGGCTTCCAGGACCGCACCGGGCTCTACGGCTTCTTCAATACCTTCCGGCGTGGCATGGGTTGGGCCAGGCGGGTCACGGAGGGTGGCCAGGTCGGGCTCTACGATATGACGGCGGATGTGCTGCTCGGCTATGCGGTGGTCAGCAGCGTGCATATCGCGCCGCTCGGCACGCTGCTCACGGCGCATGCCAGCGCCAATCACCTGATGCGGCACCTGCCGGAGCGCGAGGCGCCGGAGCTGCTGCACAAGATTCTGGTGCGGCTCTACGGCAAGACCTATGCCGCACTGGATCAGGAGTTCTCGGTGGTCTACCTGAAGGAGGTTGCATGAACATCGTTCGCGAGGAAGAGATCCGCAAGGAGATGGCCGACAGCTAGTAAGCTGTGAGCTATAATAATGCGATGCCTCAGAGTGCTATTTACGCCATCGTCCACACTGAGACCAAGCGGATGTATATCGGCAGCGCGGTCAATGTTCGGCAGCGGTGGTATGGTCATCTCAGCAAGCTGCGTCGCGGCAGCCACTCTAACGCCAAGCTGCAGAACGCCTGGGTCAAGTATGGTGAACAAGCTTTTGAGTTCATGGTTGTTCATCCGGTCGAGGACAAACGAGCGCTGATAACCTGGGAGCAATTTTGGATCGACCGTCTCAAACCTCACTACAACATCTGCTTGGTGGCGGGAAGCACACTTGGTCGCAAACTGTCGCCAGAGGTTGTTGAGCGAGTTGCAGCGGCCAATCGTGGACGGAAGCGTGACCCTGATGATGTAAGGCGTCGCGCTGAAGGGCTTCGAGGGAAGCCCAGGCCGGCGCATGTGGTCGAGAAGATCGCGGCGGCTAGGAAGGGTAGGCCATGGAATACCGAGGCGGCAAATGCCGCGAGCAGAGGGTTGAAGCGATCGGCCGAACATAGAGCGGCCATAGCTGCAGGGCGTGCGAAGGAATGGGTCTTCGTTAATCCTGAGGGCCAGGTAGTCACCATAAGGAATCTGCTGGAGTTCTGTAAGGTCAACGGTCTGAGTGAAGGCTGCATGAGGCGCGTTCATAGATCAGATCAACTGCATCATAAAGGATGGAGGGCTTTGAGTGATGGAGATAGTGTCAGAGACAGAGGTTCGGAAGGGCAGGAGAATCTATGGACATCTGTGTGAACTTTCAGATGGAACCTTGATTTACTTAGCACGGCGTCGCCATCATCATATCTTCAGGAATGGGCATCATTCGATCTCCGGGGCCATGACCGAGGGCGAGGCGGCCTGGGCGATCGACGAAACCACGCTCTACGCCATGCGCGCCCGGGGCGCGACCAGGGTCGGCGTGCGGGTTATCGATACCGGCGACCTCTACGTGACCGACATGAAGAACTTCTTCGACCTGAGCAAGGCGAAGGTGAAGGACTATACCGGCATCGGCCGGGGTGGATCGCGGCAGCGCTACCTGCCCTTCCAGCATTTCGCCATCAGCAAGGGTCTTGTGGAGCTGCCGCTCGACCGCATTATTGCAGCGTGACAGAGTAAGTCAGCGCTGGTATATAGACAGATAGTAACAGAGGGAGCTTGAGCATGGGTGGCAAGGTCGAACGCGAGAAGATCCGTGAGAAGGTCGATCACTTCTACGGTTATGGGCTGGATGGGCCAATCAGCAAGGCGATCGAGATGCTGCAACGGCTTCAGGCGCAACATCCCGGCTTCGAGCTGGAGCTGGACTTTGACCAGCATGGCTATGGCGACAGCTATAGCTTCGCTGTCCTCGCCGTGCGCGACGAGACGGACTACGAGCTGGAGCAGCGCCTGAACAAGGAGCGGCAGAGGGTCGAGGCCAAGGAGCAGCAGGAGCGAGCGATCTACGAGAATCTCAAGCGGAAGTTCGGAGGCTGACATGAGCGACCGCCTGATGATCCAGGACAAGCTTCTCAAGTCGCTGACCTATGACCACTTCGACGGTCCGCTCAGCGAGCTGCCCGCCAAGGTTGAGGCGCTGCTGGAGGAGTTCGGCGACGATGTGCGGCTGGCGATGGTCGATGTCGGCTCCGGCTATGAAGTGGATTTCGAGCTTCGGCTGATCGGCAATCGTCCAGAAACGGACGAGGAATACAACGCTCGCAAGGCCAGGGAGGCAGCCAAGGAGGCTCGTCGTCGGCGTCGCTTCGAGCAGGTCAGGGCGGAATACGAGCGGCTCAAGGCGGAGCTGGGCGAATGAGTCGGCCCTACGGCGTCATGGCCGACCTGCATTGCCACAACTGGTCGCAGTTCGCCGGGGTCAATGCGGCCGGGGTCAATACCCGGCTGCTCGACACCCTGCGCGAGATCAACCGCTGCTGCGAGGCGGTGCAGGAAGCCGGCGGCAAGCTGGTGGTCATCGCCGGCGACATCTTCCACACGCGCGGCTCGGTGGCGCCCTCGGTCTTCAACCCGGTCAAGGCCTGCTTCGATCACTGGACCGCCCAGGGCATGACCTTCCGGGCGATCTCGGGCAATCATGACCTGGAAAGCAAGCGCAGCACCAAGCTGTCCAGCGCGGTGACCATGCTGGAAGGCCCCGGCTTCGAGGTCTTCCACTCGCCCGCCATGATCGTGGACCAGGACCATACCACGACCTTCGTGATGATCCCCTGGATCCCCAAGCCGGTCGAGGCGCTGGAGGCCATGGCCAAGATCGGCAAGCAAATCAGCGGCTTCGATCACGGGCTGACCGATGCCTTCATCCATGCCGGCATCGATGGCGTGCTGAGCGGGGTGCCGGCGCATGGCTTCTCGGCCGACAAGCTGGCCGAGCTGCGCTTCCGCCGGGTCTTTGCCGGGCACTATCACCATCACGCCGATATGGGGAAGGGTGTCGTCTCGGTCGGTGCCGCCACGCATCAGACCTGGGGCGATGTCGGCACCCGGGCCGGTTGGCTGCTGGTCAGCCGCGAGGAAACCAAGTGGTTCGCCAGCCATGCGCCCAACTTCATCCGCATTGATGGCGACGAGGATCCGGACGAGCTGCCGCTGATCGTGGACGGACATTTCGTGCATGTCCGCATCGGCAAGGCGACGGCGGCCGAGGTCGCCAAATGGCGCGAGATGCTGCGCGAGATGGGCGCCCGGGGCGTGGTCGTGCAGTCGGTGCCGGTCAGCGCTCCGGTGCGGGTCGGCTCGATCGCCACCGGGCTGCTCAGCCTGAACGATGCCGTGGCGAAATACTGCGAGGAGCAATCCCTGGCGCCGGCGGTCATCGATCGCAGCCAGCTCGTATTGGCGGAGGTGACCCGATGAAGATCCTGCAAGCCACCATCCGCGACTTCATCTCCATCGGCCAGGCCGAGCTGAGCCTGGGTGATATGGGCCTGGTGCTGATCCAGGGGGTGAATGAGGTCAATCCCTCGGCCAAGTCCAACGGCGCCGGCAAGAGCTCCATCGTGGATGCCATCTGCTGGTGTCTCTTCGGCGAGACGGCGCGAGGTCTCGATGGCGACGGCGTGATCCGCTGGGGCGCCAAGGAGGCCAGCGTCACCCTGCTGCTGGACGATGAGGGTCAGCGCTACATGGTCAACCGCCTGCGCCGGAAGGGCAGGGGTGCGCTGGCGCTGAGCATGGCCGATGGCGAGGGCAACTTCACCATCAACTGCACCGCCGGCACCGACAAGCTGACCCAGGAAGCCCTGGTGAAGATCCTCGGCTACAGCTCGGATGTCTTCTGCTCGGCCATCTATATCGGCCAGGAGCAGATGCCGGACCTGCCCCGGCTGACCGACAAGCGGCTCAAGGAGCTGATCGAGCAGGCGGCCGGCGTCGAGGTGCTAGAAGCCGCCTATACCCGGGCCAAGCAACTGGCGCTGGAGGCCGAGAAGGCGGCGGTGGCCCAGGCTGCCTGTGTGGATCAGGCGACCCGGCATGTCACCTTCTGCGAGGGCAAGCTCACCGAGCTGGATGCCTCTGCGCTGCAATGGATCAAGGACTGGTCTGCCAGGCTGCATGCGGCCGGCGTCGAGGAAGAGGCGCTCAATCGGGCGCTCGACACCGCGCTTGAGGAGTTCGCCGGCTGGCCCGATCCCAAGCCGACCCTAGCGCGTCTGGCTGAGATCGACCGCGAGCTGGCCGGCTTCACGGATCAGCAGCGGCAGGAGCGCCTGCTGGCAGCCGAGGTCAGCAAGGCCGAGCGGGCGATGGCGGCGGCCGAGACAACCGCCCGGCTGGCGCTCAAGCGGCATGCCGAGGCTCAGCACGCGGCGCAGCATGCCGGCGATCATGTGGGCGAGCCCTGCGATGCCTGCGGCCAGCCCCTCACCGCAGACGCGCTCAGGCATGCTGTAGCGGCAGCGGCACGGCATGCGGGGGCATGCAAGGCAGAGGCAACGGGGGCAGCGGGGGCGCTGCTAACGGCACGCAAGGGGCACGCTGCGGCAGCGGCAGCGCTGGCAGAGTTCCGCGCTGGCATGTCCGATCCCACGAAGGCTCAGGCTGAGCGCGAGGCCCTCAACCGCACGCTCGAAACCTACAATCGCGCGGTGCGGGCGGTCGAAGAGGCTCGCCGCAAATGCCTGGATAACAAGGCGCTGCGCGACCGGCTGGGCGTCGAGGTCAATCCCTATGAGGCGCTGCTGGTCAAGGCAGGGGCGGAGGTCGAAAAGGCCCGCACCCAGCTCGTCGAGGAAACCCGCCTGCTGGAAGCGGCGCGCACCGAGCATGAGATCCAGGCGGCGGTGGCCAAAGTCTTCGGCACCGCCGGGGTGCGGGCGCATGTGCTGGACCAGGTGACGCCCTATCTCAACGATCGCACCAGCGCCTATCTCGACATCCTCTCCGACAGCACCATCAAGGCGGTCTGGACCACGCTGGTGCGCAATGCCAAGGGCGAGTTGAAGGAGAAGTTCTCCATCGAAGTCACCCATCCCAATGGAGAGGGATTCCAGGGGTTGTCCGGGGGCGAAAAGCGTAAAGTCAGAATAGCTTGCGCGCTTGCCTTGCAGGACTTGGTTGCGTCGAGAGCGACAAAACCCTTTAGTCTGTGGGTGGCGGATGAGATCGACGATGCCCTCGATGATGCAGGGCTGGAGCGGCTCATGGCCGTGCTGCAGGAAAAGGCGCGGGAGAAGGGCACGGTGTTGGTGATCTCGCACAACAACCTGACTGATTGGATCGATACCGTGTGGGTTGTAACCAAGCGAGAGGATAGGTCAGAGGTGACGATATAATGGCGAGAAGGAAGGTGGCTCGACCTGCCACGGGCGATCCCAGCAAGGCGCAGAAGGTCGCGGCGGCCGAGCAGGTGGTGCGGGAGATCGCCGTTGCCTGGGAGGAGCAGAAGGTTGATGGCATCGACTGGTTCACGGTGCGGGTCAAGCCTCTGGCCTATACCTTCACGGTCAAGCTGCAGGATGGGCTCTGGCGCAAGATCCAGCTCAACCTCGATCATATCATGGTTTGGCGGGGCGAGGTTCGGCATGGCACGAATGGTCAGCTTCTCTTCGCCTTCCACCCGGAGATGAACAGCCTGCTGCAGGAGCGCAAGGCGGAGTATATCGAGGTGGCGCACAACGATCTGACTGCCGCTTTCGGCCCGGAGTTCGGCGACTGGCTGACCAATATGATGGGCAGCACGGTCGAGGAGCTGCTGGCTCAGGCTCTCTTCGCCATCGATGATGAGGATGTCGGCCGGGCCGAGGTCAAGGTGAAGACCCCGGAGCCGGAGGCGACCTTCGACGAGACCACCATCAAGGATTTTGGGCTATTCGCATGAGCAAGATGGCTATCATCCCGGCAGGGTCGATCTTCACGGTCACCACCGGGGAATACAACGACTACAGCGTTCAGGGCGTCTTCCGCGCCAAGGTCGATATCGACGCCGAAGCACTGCGGGACGAATGGCTGATCATGCACCCTGATCAACGCCGGGATTACCGTTTCAAGGCATTCGATTTCATGGGTTGGGTGGCGCGGCGGGATCTGATCGAGGCGCTTGACTGCTTCGAGTGGCATCTGACCGACTATGCTCGCGCCTCGGAAATGGATGTTTGCGCCACGCCGGCGAGCTATGTGGAGCGGTCATGAACACCATTCGTCTGCTGGCGATCGACCCAGCCTTGCGCAACTTCGGCCTCGCCATGCTGGTGGTCGATACCAAGAGCCTGGCGGCTTCGGTCGAGCGCATGACCCTGATCGAGACCACCAACCTCGCCGGCAAGACCGTGCGGCAGAACAGCGATGATCTGCGCCGGGCCTTCGAGAGCTACCAGGCGGCCAAGGAGTGGGTGGAGGATTGCGACCTGATCGCCGCCGAGATTCCCTCTGGCTCGCAGAGCGCCCGGGGCACCATGAGCAATGGCATCTCCATCGGCATCCTGGCCGGGCTGCGCGATCTGCGCCCGCTGATCGAGGTGATGCCGCGCGACGTGAAGAAGACCGTCACCGGCCGGACCACCGCCTCCAAGGACGAGATGATCGCCTGGGCGGTCAAGGCCTTCCCGCAGGCGCCCTGGCTGCGGCACAAGCGCAACGGCATCATGGAGCTGACAGCCAAGAACGAGCACATGGCCGATGCCTGCGCCATCGGCCTGACCGCGATTCGTGACCCGCAGTTCAAGGCGGCTGTTGCCATCCAGAACTCGGTCGCACGCACGAAGCCACCCCAGATATTGTGTGCGGTCTAGCGAAAGGCACTACAGTAAGGGGTGACTGAACGCTATAATAGGCGCCCCTCCAGGCTTCCAACCAATAGGAAATCCATGTCGGATCATCTCCAGGCGGAACCCCTTGCCGTTTCCGCGCCCGATACCTCTTTGTTCGTTCGCCCGCTGCATCCCGGCATGGGCCAGGCCGTTGCCGAGCGCACCGTGCTGCGCCGCAAGCCCGATGGCCTCTTCGAGAGCTGGGGTGAGGTCGCGGCGCGGGTCGCCACCGGCAATGCCCTGCTGCATGAGCCCTCCTTCGCCATCGAGAAGCCGCTGCTGGAGCGCCACATCGCCAAGGCGACGCTGCTCATGTCGGGCCGGCACCTGCAGCATGGCGATGCCGAGCAGCCCAAGCGCAACATGGAGGTCTTCACCAACTGCTCGACCGCCGCGACGAGCTGGCTGCTGTTCACCCTGCTGCTGAACGGCTCCGGCGTCGGCCGCTGCTATGACGACGATTTCATGGTCACCAATTGGGACAACGCGCCCAACCTGCGGTGCGTGATCTCCTCCAGCCATGCGGATTTCGACTGGTCTGGCGACGAGGATGCGCGTGATGCGCGCCACAAGTATCGCGGCGAGACCGTGCATTGGCATGCCGTGGCCGATAGCCGGGAGGGTTGGGGCAAGGCCATCGAAATCTGGGAGCTGATGGCGCACCAGAAGATCTACCGCGACCACACCCTGGTGCTGGACTTCAGCCAGGTGCGGCCACGCGGGGCGCCCATTCGTGGCATGCAGAACCGCCCCAGCTCCGGCCCCAAGCCGCTGATGAACGCCCTGATGAAGTGCGCCAGCATCAAGGGGGCCGGCATGAAGCCCTGGATGCAGGCGATGTATGTGGACCACTACCTGGCCGAATGCGTGCTGGTGGGTGGGGCGCGTCGTGCCGCTCGCATGGCGACCAAGTTCTGGCGCGACCCGACCGTGCTGGACTTCATCCGGGTCAAGCGGCCGATCGAGTATGATGGCCTCGACATGGCGGAGGTGATCGTCTTCCGGGCAGCCGAGGCTGCGGCCAAGCGCACCCCGCCCTTTGCCTTCCTGTGGTCGAGCAACAATTCGGTCACCGCCGATGCGGAGTTCTGGGAGGGCGTGCAGCTCGCCCAGGAGACCATCGCTGCCGGGCGGCACCTGGCCACCCTGCCCAAGGATGCCCGGCATGCCTGGAAGGTGCTGAACGCGCTGGCCGAGGCGGCCTATGGCGACGGCACGGGCGAGCCCGGCATCATCAACGTGGACAAGCTGCGGCAGAACGAGACGGGCTGGGCCGGGCTGGAGGATGGCGGCTTCGTCGGCTCGGCCAAATATGCCATCGAGGAGGACAGCCGGCTGATGCTGTCCCGCCTGGCCAAGCTGGCGCGCAAGAAGCACTACCACATGATCACCAATCCCTGCGGCGAGATCGCGCTGACGGTGCTGGGCGGCTATTGCGTGATCGCCGATGTGGTGCCCTTCCATGCCGATACGCTGGACGAGGCCGAGGAGGCCTTCCGGGTCGCCACCCGGGCGCTGATGCGGGTCAACCTCATGGACAGCCTCTATGATCGGGAGGTCAAGCGCACCAACCGCATCGGCGTCGGCATGACCGGCGTGCATGAGTTCGCCTGGAAGTTCTTCCGGGTGGGCTTCCGTGATCTGGTGCGGCCGGATTTCGCCGAGCTGACGCGCTGGGATGAGGGTCGGGCGGGCTTTTCCCTGTCCGACCGGGGCGCTGCCGCTGCCTTCTGGATGACGCTGGCCCGCTTCAGCCGGGCGGTGCAGGACGAGGCAGCGCGCTATGCCGCCGAGCTGGGCGTGGCGGTGCCGCATACCAACACCACCATCAAGCCGGCCGGCACGACCAGCAAGCTGTTCGGCCTGACCGAGGGCTGGCACCTGCCGGCGATGGCCTGGTATCTGCGTTGGGTGCAGTTCCGCCACGATGATCCGCTGGTGGCCAGCTACCGCGAGGCCGGCTATCCGGTGCGCGAGCTGAAGTCCTATAGCGGCACGGTCATCGTCGGCTTCCCGACGCAGCCGACCATCGGCACCTTCGACATGGGCGATGCCCTGGTGACGGCTTCCGAGGCGACGCCGGAGGAGCAGTATGAATGGCTGCGCCTGGGGGAGCGGTTCTGGATCGTCGGCACCGACAAGAACGGCAAGCCGCTGCACCCCGAGGGCGAGGATCTGGGCAATCAGATCTCCTATACCCTCAAGTATGATCCGGCGGTGGTCAGCTATGAGCATTTCCGCGCCATGCTGATCGAGCACCAGAGCCAGATCCGCTGCTGCTCGGTGCTGCCGGTGACCGACACCTCGGCCTATGAATACCTGCCCGAGGAGGCGATCAACAAGGCGCAGTATGAGGGCCTGTCGCGGGCGGTGGCCGAGGCTGCCTCCGGCGTGGTCGAGGAGATCGGCTTCGAGCATATCGACTGCGGCGCCGGCGGCTGCCCGGTGGACTTCAAGGAGGACAAGGGCGTGGACACGGCTGACCCTCTGACCCCGGCCCTGGTCATCTATGAGGGTGACGAGGAGGCTCCGGCCTATGATGTCTATGGCTACCATGACGGAAGCTGCCCCTGGTGCGACCAGGCGCTGAACCTACTGCTCAATCACGGGTTGACCGTGGAGTTCCATGACGTGAAGGATGAGGTCCGGAAGGCCGCCTTCTTCGCGGCCAATCCCTCGGTGCCCCGCACGGTGCCGCAGATTTGGGAGCGCGCCGCGAACGGCATCTTCTACATCGGCGGCTATACTGACCTGCTGAAGCACCTGGGCGTGCAGCCGGAATGAGCAACAGTCCCTGTCTTCGGCTCTGCCAGGTCAGCGCCGGCATCTGCACGGGCTGCCGCCGCACCCTGGCGGAGATCCAGGGCTGGCGCGGCATGTCGCCGGATGAGCGAGAGGCGGTCTGGGGACGGCTTGCTGCCGTGGCCCTCACCTCCCTTGGTGACGCCAGGGGGCACCGCGATTAGTCGCGTTGCAAGATAAGTAAGCGCATACTATAACAAGGGGCGGGGCATTCCTGCCCCTTTGCATGAGAGGGACATAATGGGTTTCTGGAAAGGCACGGGCACCTTGCTCGGCATCGGTCTCGTCGCCGTGGTCGGTGTATCCGCCGTGCAGTTGGCGACTGCACCGATGCGGTCGGCGACCGGCGTGGTGGAGCGCACGCTCGACCCGAACAATGTCATCGCCACCTATGAGCGCTTCCATGACCGCTGGAAGGGCTATGAGGCGCGGCTGCGGCAGATCGCCGAGACCGAGCGCAACATCAATGCCGAAACCGATCCGCGCGAGCGGCAGCGGCTTCGGGTGGATCTGGGCGCGCAGCGGCAGTCCTGCCGGGAGATTGCCGCCGGCTACAACGCCGATGCGGCGAAGACCAATCGCTCGATCTTCCAGGGCCGCGAGGCGCCGGCAACCCTCGACATGGAGCGCTGCGGATGACTCTCGCTGATCTGCTCAGGGGTGCTCTGGTCGGCGCTCTCATTGGCTTCGCGGTCTTCGCAGGGTTCTTCCCCATGGTGCGGAGCCTTGCAATCACTGCCTTTCTGCTGACCAGCGCCGGCGCCCTGATTGGGATGATCTGTGCCGCTCTGGCGCCCTGATTGGGATGCTCTGTGCCGCTCTGGCGGTCATCGCTCCCACCATCGTTCTGTTCTGAAGGAGAACATCATGCGTAAGGCCCTTCTCGCCTCTGCCTGCCTGCTGACGCTTGCGGCCTGCAAGCCGGAGGAGCAGACTCCGCCCAGCAATCGCGCGCAGCAGGCCCAGGCCGCACAGCAGGCGGCGGCCAGCGTGCGCTTCAATGCGAACGCCGAGATCGACAACATCCGCCGCCGGCTGGAGCTGACCGCCGATCCCAACCTGCTGGGCTATATCGTCCTGCTCAACGAGATGGGCCAGCCCATCATCTATGAGGGCGTGCGCGGCAAGGTGACCACCAGCGGTTCCCGGCTCACCCCGCCGGATCGCATCAGCATTCGTTCTGGCGGCCAGAGCGCCGACAGCCAGGCGGTCGTGCGGGCACCCTCCGACACCGGCACCTATGACACCGGCACCACGCAGTTCATCTACTACTGGAACACCGATGGCACCTATCGGCAGTGGTCGGGTGGCTACCTCTACAGCGACCGGCCGATTCGGCTGCGTCAGGAGCCGCTGGTGATCCAGGGGCTGCCGGAGGGACACAACTGATGAACAACGACACCCTGCAGCAGGCGCTGAGCGCCCTGCTGAACACCATCAACGGCACGGTGCAGCGCACGACCGATGCCGTTGCGACCTATGGCCCCGAGGCGCTGGAGCTGGCGGGTCGCTACCTTCAGGTGCAGGCCGTCGCCGAGCTGGGGGTGGGCTTTGCTATGGCGGGTGGCGCCATAGCAATGGGCTTCCTGGCTCGACGCTTAGGTAGGAAGACGGTCGATTCGGAGACCCTTCGACGCGATCTGGAGATTCCCTACGGCATTGCGACTGGTCTTGCGGTGATCATCTGCGTGATTACCACCTGCGCCACGCTGGATCGTGTCGCCGACACCAGGAATTGGGTGCGTGCGGTCGATCATCGTCTCGCCCTGGCCTCCTTCGGCATCGACGCCCTGACCGCGCAGCGCGGCCAGCGTCGGTAAGGCTCAGGAGACGCGCTTCTGCGCGTTGCCGAGTAAGTAACTAGTGACTATATAAGACGGGGCGGGGATGATCCCGCCCCGTTTCCTGTGGGGGCCAATGACAAGCCGTGATCTTCTGCTGCTGACGCTGGGCATGCTGCTCGGCACTTCCGTCCATTACATCTGAGAGGTGTAAGATGACCATCGCTGACCTGATCCTTACTGGCCTTGTCGGAAGTCTTTTTGGTCTGCTTGTTTCTGTCTTCAGGACGACGCAGATCACCTATTACCATCGGCTCTTTGGATCCGCCTCGTTCATTGCTCGCCATATGGCGGCCGGCGCGGTTCTGACGGTGATCCTGGTGGTTGCCCTGGCTCTCGGCAGTCGGGTGACCGTGTTCTGATGAGCCTCCCGGCCTGTGCGGCAGCGCTGGTTCTCTTGCTGGATGCCTCGGCTTCCATCGAGGACAGCGACTGGAACCTGCAGCGTGAAGCGACCGCCGAGGCCTTTGCCTCGGATCCTGTGCTGCGGGTTGTGGAAACGGCTGGCGTCGCCGTCATGACGATGGCTTTCGCCGAGTTCGCAGAGCCGAGCCTGGGCTGGCAGGTGCTGCGCACCCGCGAGGATGCCGCAGCCTATGCCACCGCCCTGCGCGGCATCGAGCGGCCCCTGGAGCGCTTCGGCACGGCGATCGGCACCGCCATCCGCGAGGCCACCCTGGCGCTGGAGGAGCCGCCCTGCGAGGCCGACTTCAAGGTGATCGACGTGGCCACCGATGGCCGCAACACCACCGGCTGGCGCCCGGCGCAGATGCGCGACCTGGCCTATGCCGCTGACATCCGGATCAATGGGATCGGGGTAGGTGGCGAGGCCGGGGCGGAGCTGCGGGAAAATGTGGTGACGAATAACGGCTTCGTCATCGAAACCAACAACTGGCAGGGCTTTGCCGCCGGCATGCGGCGCAAGCTGACCTGGGAGATTGCAGGTTATGGAAGGTAACACCATGGAACTCGATGGAATGATCGCCTATCAGGAGGCGATCACCAATCCGCGTCGGGATGATCCGAACTGGCCTTTGCCATCCTTCGATGCGCGGGATTGGGCCAAGGCGTTCTGCGAGATTGCCGCGACACAGGGCCATCCGGGGATTGACGAGGGTTGGATGACGGGCTGGTTTGCCAACGCACTGATGCGCGGCTTTGACGAGGCGCATCTGCGGCAGCAATCCGCGAACAAGGTTGCTTGCTGACATGAGCATGTCTGCAACAGTCATCGCTGACTCTATCAGCCCTCTGGGGCATCGGCTGACCACGCTGGAGCTGGTCTATCCGCGCTTCATCCATGCGGAGTTCATGACGCATCGGGTGTTCAGCCGGAATGCCTCCAGCTCGCGGGCGGTGCCCACACGGCGGCTGATCGAGATGGTGCGAACCAATCCCGTTCTGCCGGTGCATTGGGGCAAGAACCAGGCCGGCATGCAGGCGCGCGAGGAGCTGGGTGAGCAGGACCGCCGGCTGGTCGAGGATCTCTGGCGCCAGGCTGCGAGCAATGCCGCCGAGCTGGCGCATATGATGGCGGCGGTGGGCGCCCATAAGCAGATCGTCAACCGCATCCTGGAGCCCTTCCTGCCGATCCGCGTGGTGGTCACGGCCACCGAATGGGCCAACTTCTTCGCTCTGCGCCGGCATCCCGATGCCCAGCCGGAGATCAAGGCGCTGGCCGATCTGATGTGGCAGGCCATGCTGGCCAGCGTGCCGGCGGAACTGTGGCATGGCCAGTGGCACCTGCCCTATGTGCAGGACGAGGCGCATTCGAGCCTTGGCCTGGACACGCTGCTCAAGGTCAGCGTCGCCCGCTGCGCCCGGGTCTCCTACAAGACCCATGACGGCCGCCCCTTCTCCCTGGAGGAGGATCTGGAGCTGTTCGAGCGGCTGACCGGGCATCAGCCGATGCACGCCAGTCCGACCGAGCACCAGGCGACGCCGGAAGCGCCCGACCAGGACCATCCGCATCTCTACGGCAATCTCAAGGGGTGGTTGCAATATCGCAAGTTCCTGCCCAACGAGTTCATCACGGAGTATAAGTCATGAGTGACCTAGAGCGAGCCCTTATCCGGCTGGATTCCGCCCGCTTCGCCAACAATACCGAGACGCTGGTGGCGGCCATGGTGCCGATCCTGCGCGAGCTGGCGCGGCGCGAGCTGCCGACCATTCAGGTGAAGCGCCTGACCGCGACCGCCAAGCTGCCGACCCGGGGCAGCGATGGAGCGGCAGGCTGGGATCTCTATGCGGACCTGCCGGAGTGGCGGCTTGGGCTGTCGTCGATCGGTGATTACGTGAACATCCGCCCCGGTGAACGGGCGCTGATCAAGACCGGCATCGCCATGGTCATCCCCGATGGCTACTACCTGCGGATTGCCCCGCGTTCCGGCCTGGCTAACAAGCATGGGGCTGACATTCTGGGCGGGGTGATCGACCTGGACTATCGCGGCGAGGTCGGCGTCATCCTGCTGAACACCGGGAATACGCCCTTCATCGTGCATCACGGCGAGCGCATCGCCCAGGGTGTGCTGACCCGGATTGCCGACTCCAGACTTGAGGAGATCGAACAACTGCCGGAGACGGCCAGGAATGCCGATGGCTTTGGCAGCACCGGGCGGTGAGCGCCGCTCTGCAGACCCTGCCCGAGGTGGAGCCGGTCATCACGATCGTCCTCATCGGGCAGAAGCGCCCCGCGAGCCAGGGCGGCATGCCGCATCTGATGCAGATCACCTGCCGGCCCTCCGAGCTGCTGGCGGAGGTGAAGCATCGCCTGGCCAATCCCTGGTTCAGCGAGAAGGGCTCGCCCTATCTCGAAGCCCTTTGCCGCCTCAAGAACAGGTTGACCGCATGATCGCCCTTTCCGGCCCGCACCGCACAGGCAAGACCACCCTGGCCAAGGCTTGGAGCGACAAGTTCGGCTGGCACTTCATCCCGAGCCAGTCCACCCCGGCCTTCAAGGCGCTGGGCCATAGCTACCACGACACCCTGACCGTGCCGCAGCGCATGGACGTGCAGGAGCTGATCCTCGACAACGCCGTGGCCGACTACCGCAAGGCCAAGGGCTCCTGGATCTCCGATCGCAGCCCGCTCGACATGGCCTGCTATGTCATGGCGGAGCTGGCCCAGATGCCGGAGGCCAGCGAGCATGCCGACCGTATTCTCGCCTATGTGGAGCGATGCTTCACCGAGACCAACCGCTATTGCCCGGTGGTCGTGCTGGTGCAGCCCGGCATTCCCTATGTCGAGGAGGCGGACAAGCCCAGGGCCAATCTGGTGGCGCAGGAACAGTTCAACCTGATCCTCTGGGGCCTGGCGCGCGACAACCGCCTCAAGGTCCGCTCAGCCTATCTGCCGCGTGGCAACAGCACGGTCGAGGAGCGGATCGACATCCTGGCCAATCTGCACAACCGCTTCCTGGCGCTGACCGTCGAGCAGATTCCGGATGATGCCCCTGCCCTGCACTAGGCAGCGTGCGCGGTGCTGCCATGCCCCGCTATATTAGCGGGGCAGGGAGAGGGATATGATGGACGCGATTGGCCATGTGACGGCGGAGGGGATCAGCACCCGCGAGGCCATCGGGCGACGGGCGATGATCGGGCTGGAGCGAATCATCACCGAGCACAAGGCGGGCCGGCTCAGCTATGAGGCTGCCGGCCTGATGCTGGATGTCATGGTCGAGGTGCTGCTGCCCTTCTGCGACCCGACCAGCAAGGACATCCTGACCCAGGCGCAGAGCCAGTGGCAGGAGGGTCTGCGCGAGCGGGAGGAGCTGGGCCGCGATCTCGACAGCCTGGGCGATCTGCCCAGCTTCAAATAGCTGATTGAATACCATCAGCTTTAGCCTGTATAATAAGTCACCTGTTATGAACAAGCCGGTCTAGGAGACCCCGAATGATTACCACCAATGCCCTGAATGAGGCTGCTCCTGCCGGCGTGCAGGCCCTTGCTGCCGGTCTTCGGCGCGTCGAGACCGTGCGCGGCAAGCGCCGGGCCTCGGGCTCGATCACCTTCTCCGGCAACTTCAACGCCGATGACACCGTGACCATCAATGGCACGGTCTTCACCGCGAAGGCCTCGGGTGCCACTGGCAACCAGTTCAACATCGCCGGCTCCCTGTCGCTGAGCCTGGATGCCCTGGTGACCGTGCTGAATGCCTCGGCGGTGGCCGGCGTGGCCAAGGCCACCTATGCCAAGAGCGGCACCACGATCCTCACGGTCAGCCACGATGCCTTCGGCGCCGCCGGAAATGCCTTCACCCTGGCGGCCTCGGTCGGCACGCCCTCCGGTGCGACCCTCGCGGGTGGCGCCGATGGCGACCATGGTGGCGTCATCACCCCGCTGGTCGAGCAGTCCAGCCTGATCACGGCAGCCGGTGCGGCCATGACCTTCCCGCTGGCCGATGGCGTGGATGGCCAGGAAAAGGTCATTTACCTCCTGACCAAGGGCTCGGGCGCCAATGCCCTGGTTACCGGCACCTTCGCCAGCGCTGCGACCACGCTGACGCTGGACACCGCCGGCAAGTGGCAGCGCATCCGCTGGATGGGCGGCGCCTGGGTCTCGATGGCCGGCACGGGTTCCATCGCCTAACCTCTGGCACAGCCAGATGGTGGAAAGGGGCGGGTCTATCCCGCCCCTTTTCTTTTGGTGGGGTCTAGTAACCCACAACTGACTTACTTATAGACGCTAGACGGTAGAGGGAGAATGCAATGGCTTTCGTGACAATGGAACACCTGCAGGCGAAGCGGCGGGTTGCCGAGCTGGAACGGCTGCTGGACGAGGCGCGCGAGCGCGTGGTTTGGGGCTTCTACCTGGATGGCAAGCCCAGCTTCACCCAGGGTAAGGCGGGCGAGCATGAGCTGACCGAGCCGGTGACGGCGGAGCAGATGAATCGGCTGGTCGGCATTCTCTACACGCTGGGACTGGATAGGGAGAGTGAGGCGATGGCCTTTCCGGCCAAGCTGCTCTCTGCCGAGGCGAAGTCGTGAGCAAGCGCGACGAGGTGGCGGCCATCCTGGAACAGGTGGCTGTCGATGACCTGTCGCAGCCCCGTGACCTGGATGTGGCGCTCGACGCCATCTTCTGCACGCTGGGACTGGATGAGGAGGGCGAGCGGCCTTCGGTGAAGCGCAACCCGCCACCTCTCTGGGTCCATCTGGCCATCCTGGCGGCAGCGGCGACCGGAGCCGTTCTTTTGGCGTCTCTGCTGCCGTGGGTGCTGCAATGGCTCTGATCGAGTTTTGCTGGGAGGGCGATCACCTCGCTCCGGATCTGCCCACCCTGGAGCGCGCCGAAGCGATGGTGCAGGCCGAGATCAGGCACATGCTGGAGGGTGGCATGGAGCGGTTCTTCTTCCTGAGCCTGCCATTGGGCGAGGGCTTCGTCTTCGTCTATCCGGATCAGGAGTGCGAGGAGGTCATCATGCTGGAATACCACCGGGAGACCGCGCCATGAGCCTGATTGGGGTGCTGGATTTCGAATCCACCGGCGTCGATCCGCTGGAGGATCGCATCGTCGAGGTCGCCCTGGTGGTCTGGGACACCGAGCAGCGCAAGGAGCGGCTGGCCTTCGAGCGCCGGGTCAATCCCGAGCGGCCGATCCCGGCGGGCGCGGTCAGGATCCACGGCATCACCGATGCGGATGTCATGCGCGCCCAGTCCTTCAAGGCCATCGCCCCGGCGCTGGTCAAGCTGGTGGGCATGCTGGACCTGCTGGTGGGGCACAATATCGAGCGCTTCGACGCGGTGCTGCTGGCGGCCGAGTGCCACCGGGTAGGCTTGCCGCTGGCCAGCGCCCCGCCGGTCTTCGACACCATGCTGCAGGGTCGCTGGGCCACGGCTGACGGCAAGATACCCACCCTGGGCGAGCTGTGTTTCGCCCTCGACGTTCCCTACGACCCGGAACAGGCGCACGGTGCGCTCTATGATGTGCGGGTCAACCTGCAGGCCTATCTGCGGGCGGTTGAAATCGGCGTCTGGGACTTGCCCGCGCCAAGCATGAAAGAGGCTGCGTGACCGAAATACCTGCCGATGCACCCTATCGCGTCCGACTGCGACGCAACAAGAGCTGGCTGAACAGCCTGAAGCTGACCGGCTCGCGCGTGATCTTCTATGGTCCGTCCAGCCTGTCCTATTTCGTGGCGGAGCCGTTGATCGCGGTCGTTACCAACCTCTTTGCCGCCATCATGGCCCTGGTCGCCGTGGTTCTGGGCCTGGTGGCCTGGTTTGGCACCTTCATCATCCAGATCGTGGCCGGACTGTTCGGCTTCGTCTCGCCACCCGACAAGCCGAACTCCCCCTAACCTCACCCTCTGTCGCCCACTCAGCGCTGACTTGCCTTTGCGGCAGGCAGCGCTTACTTATGTGCGCGACGCATTACGAAAGGCAAGACAGATGCAACCCCGCATGCTTACCGATGTGTTGCAACGGCAACGGCTCGTCAGCGAGCTGGATGCCCAGATCGACGGGCTGATCGCCGAGAAGCGCAAGCTGGAGGCCGAGCTGCACGAGGCGCATGGCCAGATCGCCCGAATGGAGCGGGATGCCGCCTATACCGGCGATCGTCTGGACCATATCACCGACACCAACGAGGATCTTCGCAATCGGATCGGCGCCCTGGAGGTGCTGCTGGAGCGCTACGAGAACGACCTCGACGAGGTGGAGAGCCTGGCCTGGTATGCCATGACGCCGCTGCGCGTGGCCCCTGGCTGCTGCTGGGCCTCGTGATCGCTGTCGGCGTGATGGGTTGGGTGCGGTGAGCAACCTGAAGACACCGAACCGGCACCGCAAGGTTTCGCTGGCACTCCACTAAGCGCTGACATACATTCCAACTGTGCCGAGCAATACCGCAGGCAAGCAACACGAAGGAGGCTACCAATGAGTGACGCGCAAATGGCCGATCTGATGCAGGAGATGGCCGCCGCCGGTCTGCTGCCGCCGCCGGCAGAGATCACGGTCGAGGATGAGACCGAGAGCGAGACCCCGGAGCAGGACTTCGCAGTGACCGCGCCGATCCCCGAGGCCGAGCTGGAGGCCCTGGAGGGCGAGCTGGAGCTGGCCGACGCCAAGCGCGAGGTCTATGCCGAGCAGCCCGCCGAAGGCGAGGGCTTCGTCGAGCCGGTCATGGTCGAGACCCTGCCGGAGCGCGAGCCGGAAGCCGTCGAGGTGCCGGCCCCGGTCGAGGCCCCCAAGGTTGAGCGCAAGCCGGCCGCCCCGCGCGTCTCCCGCTTCGCCATCGGCGCCGGTTCCTATGTCGCCGGCCTGGCGGGTGATCCTGAGCTGGCCGCGATCGTCGATGGCCTGCCCAAGAAGGTCAAGGACAAGGCTGCCAACCTGATCGAGCATGTCCAGAAGGGCAAGGCCTTGTCGGTCTATACCCAGACTGCCATCGGCCTGGTGCGCGATACCGGGGCGCTGACCAGCAAGGCGCTGGTGGATGCCTACCTGGCGCAGTCCAAGCGCAGCGGGGGCGAGGGCTACAGCATCGGCACCGCCCGCAGCCAGGCGCAGCAGATGATGACCCTGCTGACCCGCCTCGGCATCCTGGTCAAGAGCGGAGATGCGCTGGCGATCAACCACGCCAGCCCGCTGGCGGCGCGTCTCTTTCCGGTGGTCGAGCTGGCCGAAGCCGCCTGAGCCTGCTGGGGCGGGAGCAATCCCGCCCCGCTGCCCCACTCACCGCTGATATAGGAGAACTCAATGAACCGCGAACGACTGGATCACCTGATCGAGGTGCTGGAAGGGGTGGAGCGCGCCAACATGGCGTTCAACCTCGATAGCTGGGCGATGCACAAGAGGATCGATCTGCTCGATCCAGCAAAGGACAGCCACACGGTTGGCTCGGTCAAGGAGACCTGCGGCACGGCTTGTTGCGCGATGGGTTATGCCGCGCTGGATTCGTTATTCGCCGAGCAGGGCCTGAAGCTTGCGGTCGATACCTACAATCCGAAGACCGACGAGGAAAGCATCGTTCACGTCTCCTCACTGCAGGCGTTCAACGCCCTCATGCGCAAGCGCAGCCTGGAAATCCAGGAGGCTCAGCCGGTCTTTCGCGGCACCTCTGGCTTTGATGCGGCGCAGGGGTTCTTTGGCATCACCTATGACGCCTCTACCTGGCTGTTCTCGCCGGCTGCCTACTCTGGCGCGGTGCATCCCAGCCATGTCATCGATCGCATCCGCGAGGTCATTCGGCTGAACGGATGCGCTCCCGCAAGCTGGGCCTGGTAATCAATCACCGCTGAGATAGGAGAAACCATGAATACCGAACGGCTGAACCACCTGATCACGGTGCTGGAAGGCGTGTCCCGCGCCAACAAGGCCTTCAACCTGCACGCCTGGGTGCTGAACGAGGATGCCGGCTGGGAGCCGGATGAGGATGCCACGGTGGGCTCGCTGGACGAGACCTGCGGCACCGCCTGCTGCGCGCTCGGCTATGCCGCGCTCGACCCGACCTTCGTGCAGCAGGGCCTGACCATGACGCTGGCGATCGACACCCATGGCGATTGGAGAAGTCGGACCAAGCTGCCGGTCAAGTCACTCGGCGAGTTCAACGCTGCGGTGAAGAAGTATGGCACCAAGCTGGCCTATGGCTCCCCGGCTTTCGGCTTCAACACCGAGTTCGACGCCGGCAAGGCCTTCTTCGACATCACCTACGACGCCGCGCACTACCTGTTCGACCCGGACTTCTACGACGAGGAACGGATCACCCCGGAGATGGTGATCGAACGGGTGCGCGAGGTGATCGCCCATGGGGGTGATGCGCCGCCAATCCAGGATGACGAGGACTCCGAATGATGGAAGTCACTCGCCTCGACGCCTTTGATTCAGGTGAGCTGATCGACTACTCCGACATCGCGCGCGAGGCGGGCTTTGTGTGGGACGTGGCGGCTAGTGAGGTGCTGGAGCGCAAGCTCCAGGCCACGCTGCCGGATGAGCAGGACATGCGGGTGCTGGAGGCGATGCTCTCCAGCGGCCTCTACGCCCTGCTGCTGGAGGCGCACAAGCGCCTCATCAATGCTCGCGCCAATCCTGGCCTGATGAGCAGGAACCGGCTCGATTTCGCCATCAACCTGCCCTGGAAGCCGCAGGAGTGGCTGGAGGCGACGCTGGTCATCGGCCCCGATGACGAGGACCGGCCCTTCTTCACCCTCTACCATCCATCCGAACTCTGAAGGAGATCCTATGAGCGACCTCAATCTCGGCAACATCATCAGCGGCCCGGCCGCGCGTGACGCCATCCATATCGCGGTGGCGCCGGTCAGGGCCAATGCCCTGCTGCCGCCGGGCATCCATGTCGGCCTGGTCAATGAGGATACCGCCTGCTGCAGCGCAGCCGTCAAGATCGGCGTGGTGGATCCCTTCCTGACCAGTCCCGTGCGGCGGGGCCAGCGGTTCTGGCTGTTCCTCTATCCCAACACCATCACCGCGCTGCGACATGAATGGACCCACCCGGCCTTCGGCGGCGACCCTGCCAAGGGCGCCTCGGAGATGTGGTTGCGTCGCTGGGCACGCGATGAAGCCGATGGTCTTTCCTATGAGGAGGTGATGGCGGCGGCGCGCAGCTTCGTCCGCTACGGCGAATATCTCTGCCAGGGCGGGCGCTTCGAGGGTTATTCCGTGCCCGAGGAGTTCTGGGTCCACTACGAGGTGGTGACGGGCGAGCGGGTGTCGGAGAGCGACCGCGGCACCTTCTTCACCTGTTCCTGCTGATCGGCAAATCCCCGCCCCATGGGGCGGGAAACATGCCCCGCGCTGCCCCGTGGAACGCGCTACAGCGGGGCAGGGGCGGGAGCGGCACCCCAGGCAGGGACGGCATAGCGCCCCAGGCAGAGCGGCACCGGAAAACAGGGATTCCTGGCGAGGTTCAAAGCTGGTAAGGTAAGGTAAGTCAGCAATGAGGAACAGGAGACTTGCCATGGCCAAGTATCGGAAGCTGCCGAAGACCCGCAATCCCATGGCGCGGGCCTTGGCCTCGCCGCTGTTCCGGCAGCGGGTGGTGCCCAATGGCAAGGTCTATAGCCGCCGCGCCAAGACAAAGCGGGATGACCCGCGAGAGGATGCGTAGCGCGGGTCAGCGTTGCGCGCTATCTTAGCGCTGAACGGAACGTTGCCGTTCACTGGCAAGACTGACCCAGGTGGTCAAAGGGGCGCTCACGGGTTGAGTGCCCTTCTTTTTGCCCGGCGGTCGCCGCGTCTCACCGCGAAAGATAACTTGCCGGTGACTTACATATGCCTGATAAGGGGCGGGAGATTGAGCAAAGGGGGCAGCATGAGCTGGGCAGTCGTTGTGCTGATGTTGGTCGGCAGCCAGGTCGAGGTCTACAGCTCGGCCGTCGCCGCCAATCAGGCCATGTGCCGCAACGTGGAGCGCCGGGTGAACCAGGTGCTGCGCAACAGCGGGCGCTATGCGGTCTGCATGCAGATGCGGCCCCAGGCCCCGGAAGTGCGGGCCGCCGACCGGACCTGAAAGTGAAATCCGCGCCGCCGGAAAATCGACCCGGCGGCTCAGCCTTGGACATGCAATGCAGGAGGAACCATGATCTTCAAGTTAGGATTGACGCTGCTCGCGCTGTGCGGGCCGCCGGCGGCCCTCATCGTGATCGCGGACTTCGACGAATATCCCAGCAAGCTCTCCGAGCCGATGCAGAACTTCGGCGGATGTGTCCTGCTGGGCACCATCCTCGCCTATGTGCTCACCATGATCGGATGGATCTGGAATGTCTGACACCGGCATCGCCCGGTAAGTCTTTCTAGCTGGTGAGGTAAGTAAACGCTAAGTTATGTCTGTCAGCAACAAGCAAGGAGGTAGCTGATGCTTGATATTGGACTGATCACCCGGGTGTTGGAAAAGGCCAATACCCTGACGGAGGCGCGGGAGTTCCTCGGCCTGATCAAGGCGAGCTGGGGAACGCCGGCGCTCGATCCCGGCTTTCGTGCCGAGGGGCTGGGGATGGTGCTGTGCCGCGACGGGAAGAAGGATGTCGTGATCCCTGATGTGGCAGCCTTCAATGCCAGCCTGGAGATGCTGAAGGGCGAGCGCGATCGCTGGGCGGTCTACAATGTGACCTATGACGGCCTCTTCTCCTGGACTGCCGTCGAGACCTTCTTCCGGCTGAACAGCAGACAGGCGCAATACCTGTTCTCGTCCGATCGCTACGATGGCACCGCCACCGCTGCCGCCGTCGCCGACCGCATCCGTGAGGTGCTGCAGGACGGCTTCCCAGCCTATTGCAACGACGAGGACGAGGAGGACTGAACATGGCCAAGACCCGACTGAACCAATATATGCGCGAGAGTCTCATCCAGGGGCTGATTCGCCACGCGCTGAGCAAGCAGGACGCGGAGCTTTCGACCCGCGAGACCGCGCTGGCCGAGCGGGCGATCAGGGACATCATCGGCCCCAAGGGCATGAAGGCACTCAACATGGTGCCCGACGAGTGGCTGCCGTTGATGGACGCCATCAACGTCAACGCCGCCGGCTGGAAGGTCTATCTGCGCCTCTTCGGGCCGAGCAAGGAGCCGGAGGCGCAGCAGTATTACCAGCAGCCCTTTGGCTATGTGCGGGTCAGCCGGCGCCTGCCGGTATTCTTCAACCGATCACTCGACGCCCCTGCGGTGCAGGATCCGGCGCTGGCGGCGGAGATCCAGGCCTTCAGCCAGGGCCTGGAGAAGATCCAGGAGGAACGCCGCGCGATCCGTGCCGAGATCAAGGCGTTGGTCAACGCCTACCGCTATGCGGAGGATGTGCGCAAGGCGATCCCGGAGATCGACGCGATTGCGCCTGGCGCCCTGGCTCTGGCACCGCCCACCGCCATCGTGCCGGCGGCCGAGGTGCTGTTCTGCAAGATCGCCAAGCTGCGCGGCGAGGAGCGCGACGGCTGCTGCGATGGTGAGCTGAAGGAGGCGGCGTAGTCAGAGTGTCGCAAGGGGCAAGCGTTCACGCCCCGGCAGGAAAGAGCATCCCAGAGGAGGCAGTCATGTAACCGCATCGGACTAAACCTAATGGAACCAGCAAAAGTCTTTTCGTGTCCGTGATTGTTAGTTCGGGAGCCCAGGCATCGCGCCTGGGCTTTCCCACAAGGAGGCTCGATGGAAACCGACGAGATGATCGCCCGCATCCGAGCTGCCATCCAGCGCCGGGTAGCGGTCTGCGATGCGGAGGGTAAGGCGGCGCAGAAGGCCAAGTGGCTTGCCGAGGAGCGCGCCCTGACGCTGCCCAGCCATGCCGAGGCGCTCGCCCGGATCAACTTCGCCCCGGAGGCCCTGGAGGGGATGGCGATCTACGTCACCCAGAAGGTGCGGCGCATGGTCAGCGCCTTCCTCGGCGTCGGCGGTCCCGACCCCTATACCACCACCGTTCTGTGCAATGCCGCCGAGCTGGGTGCGACCATTCGCAACCAGGCGATGCGGGCCAGCCTGACCGACAAGCTGCCGACCGACGAGAAGCTGAGCCTGCGGCGCAAGGCCTCCGATGGCACGGCGCAGACCCAGGCCTCCAGCACCCGCCAGGCGCTGATCGCGCTGGGCGCGGCTCATGTCGAGGGCGGCGGCCGGCATGCGGCGCTGAAGATCGACTTCGGCCACCCCTTCGTCGCCAAGCTGGTGCAGGAGTAGGCTGTAAGCCAAATCTCACCGGAAGTCAGCGCTTGCGCGCCACTCAGCGCTGACTTAGAACAATCTCAGCAACAGAGGGGAACTGACATGAAGCCGCAGTTTCAGATTGGCGACCGCGTGCTGTATCGCGGCGACTTCGGCAGGGCGCCGGCCCGCGAGGGCGTGATCGTCGGCAATGACGGCGAGAAGAACGATCAGATTGTCTATGATGTGGAGATGACCCTGCCGGATGGCACGGTGGACGGTCGCTGGGGCTATGTCCATCAGTTCACCCTGATCCGGAAGGCTGGCCAATGAAGCCGATGGTGCATGCCCGGCTGAGCGCCAAGAAATACGGTGGCGTTCCCGAGGACTATCTCAAGATCCATGACTGGTTCGACAGCACCAAGGCGGCGCTGCCGGATGTGCGCCATCGCATGATCCTGCACAATGCCTTCGGCTGCTTCCTGGCCGAGCAGCTCTTTGGTCACACCCTGACCAATAGCGACGGCAAGGTGGTGCATGTGCGCGACATCGCCGAGAACCACGTCATCGAGGATCTCGGCTTCATCCCGACCATCGAGCGCTGCCTCGCCGGCATGCCCGTCGAGCCCTGGATGTCGGGCGGCGTGCATCGCTTCCGCGAGGAGAGCAAGCCGCAGCCGGCCGACCCCACCAGGGTCATTCTGGACGGCAATCGCCCGGCCCTTCCGCCGCCGGTGCTGCCGGATATCGGCTTCCCGTCATTCACCATCAAGGACTGAAAGGATAAGTCATGACTGAGACAGTATTCTCCTCGGAGGCGCTGGAGCGCTTCACCAACCGCCATGCCGCCATCATGGCGGAAATGGAGGAAGCCAAGGCGAAGATGCGCGAGGCCGCCAAGGCCGCCATCAACGAGGTCGTCGCCAACTTCTTCAATGCCTTCCCCGAGGTGCGGACGATCCACTGGACGCAATACACGCCGCACTTCAATGACGGCGAGCCCTGCGTCTTCGGCCTCAACGAAATCTACTTCAGCCCGCGCGAGCATGACGCGCTTTCCAGCCCCTATGACGGCGAGGATGCTGAGCCGCACGAGCGCGACTTCAACGCCTGGGGGCGCAAGCCCAAGCCGAGCCCCACCCTGAAGAAGGCGATGGATCAGGTCATGTGTATGTTCGGCGACATGGAGGAGTTCCTCCAGGAGGCCTATGGCGATGGCTACTACGTCCAGATCCATCGCAACGGCGTCGAGACCTCGGAATACGACCATGACTACTACGTCCAGATCCATCGCAACGGCGTCGAGACCTCGGAATACGACCATGACTGAGGTCTTCCTGGTGCTGGAGCGCGCCTACGAATACAACTACGAGACCTATGACAGCAGCGAGGGCGGCAACGTCCTCACCGCCTATTCCAGCCAGGCGGAAGCGGAGCGGGTGGCGAAGGTTTATACCCGCGAAGTGCTGGGGACGCAGGAGGATCTCGCCGAGTATATGGACCCCTCGTATTACACCGAGGTCTTCAACCTGCTTGGCTTCGAGCAGGACAGTAGCATCTGGGACTTCGACAGCGCCGCAGCCTTCAACGCCCTGTCGCCGGAGCGGCAGGAGCAGGTGGTCGAGGCGGTGGGCGACCGCTTCTACTTCGTCCGGGCGGTGGAGCTTGCCGCCTGAAGGCACCGTAAGTCAGCGCTTGGCAACCACTAAGCGCTGACTTACAAAGTCCCTTGTTAGCAAGCGAGGGATTGCGGAATGTCGCACTTCATCTACGCCGAGAATGCCGAGCGCGGGGCGCCGCCGAAGGTGCCTTACGACAAATGGAGGGCGAATGTGCATTGGGCGCTGCATACCTACAACCGCATCGTGCTGGACATCTTCCATGCCGGGACCAATGACGCCCGCGAGATCGCCCAGATCGGCAACGAGATCCTGATCTGCGAGCGCAAGCGCGCCTTCTGGACCCGGCATCCGAATTTCGAGGCGCTCGAAGCGCGGGCGATCCTCAAACGGGAGCATGGCATCGCCGAGCTTCCCGGCAACCTGAGCTGAGAGGAGCAACCATGCACACCAAGTCCTACCTGCTTGCCCATGCCGTTGGCTCGGCCTTGCCCTGGCTGCTGGTCAGCCTGGCGATCGGGGCCGTGATCGTCATGTCCTTCATCCCCAAGGCGTAAGGAGTAACTCAGCCATGACCGAAGCACTCAACCCGCAGGCCGTCTTCGAGACGGTGGCGCGTCACCTCTTCGCCCAGAGCCGGCAGGCTCTGGTCGATGGCGAATGCTACTACCGAACGCCGGACGGGCTGCGCTGCGCCGCCGGCTGCATGATCCCGGACGAGGCCTATGACCCGGCGATGGAGAACAAGCTCATCCGCCATGTGGTGGAGAACTTCCCGCAGGTCTCGCATCTGCAGCCGGTGCTCAAGCTGCTGCAAGGATTGCAGAGCGTGCATGACGACAATAATGCCTGGTTCTCGGTTACCACCATGCGCCGGCAACTGCACTCTGTAGGCTTCGATCACGGCCTGGACACCGACTTCCTCAACACTCTCAGCTTCACCAGTGAGGAGTAAGTCACCCATGAATGCGCAGGACATCTTCAACCAGGTGGCCACCCACCTGTTCAAGCAGGGTCAGCAGTCCAAGGCGATCATCGCCGACCCCTATTGGACGCCGGGCAGCGGCTTCGACCAGATGCGGGAAATGTGTGCCTATCGCGGCGAGGCAGGTCTCGCCTGTGCCGTGGGCTGCCTCATCCCGGATGAGGCCTATCGACCGGAGATCGAGGGCCTTCCGGTCGAATCACTGATGGATCCGAACAGCACGGTTCATCTGCCCAGCCTCGACCTCCTGAAGGAGCATCGCCGACTGTTGGGCGTCTTGCAGGATGCCCATGACAATGATGGCGCCTGGATCTCGACCGGCAATCTGCGGGCCTATCTAGCGGATATCGCCGCACGGTTCGATCTCGACGCCGCTATCCTCGACACCCTCAGCTTCGCCGACCGCTGATGCAGGTCTTTGCCCAGCTCGGGGAGGAGCTGCGCCCGATGGGTTTCTGCCGGTGGGATATGCCCCTCGACCGGCCCCTGCTGGTCCTGCAGGCGGATCGCCTGGAGGCCGTGATCCAGCCGAGGACGATTCTCCTCGGCTTCCCGCCGCTGCCTGACGTGGCGGTGGTGCTAGAGCCAGGCCAGCAGGCCGACTGGCTGTCGGGCTTCTGCCTGACCGAGGTCGAATTGCTCGCCGACTATGCCACCTGCCAGACGGTCGCCTGCACTCCGGCATGAGCGAAACGGGGCATTCCGCTGCCCCCGCTGGCATGCCCCGCGCTGCCCCGTAGAACGCGCTACAGCGCCCCTCCATGCTGCCGGGGTATCTCTGCCCCGGCAGCGCTGCCATCCCTGCCAGCGGCAGGCAACGCGAGTGCCCGCCTGACTGCGCCGGGATTTGCCGCTTGCCAGCCACTAAGCGCTGACTTAGTTTTGCCTTGTAGCAGACAGGGAGCCTGATATGCCTCGGCATCGCAAAACGCTTCGCGTTCCCGGTGGTAAGTCTTTCCTGCGCCCCACGCGCATCGCGCGGGGCCAGCACGGGGATCGCTGGTTCGACGGTCCCAATGTCGTCCGCGTCGCCACGCTCAACGGTCTCCAGGACCGCCTGCATGGCAAGGGCTGGAACCGTATCGGCGGCGGCGTCTATGGCTTCGCGATGGGCAAGGGAAATCTGGTCTGGAAATGCACGAACGAGGCGCGCTTCGACGAGGGCTACAAGCGCTTCGCCTGGGGCGTGATCAACCGTCTCTTCCCGGCCTGGTGCATGCCCAAGATCAAGCTGGTGCTGGTTGCCGATGACGGCAGCTATGCCCTGCTGATGGAGCGGCTCACGACGCTGGGCTTCAACGCGCCCTACGAGACGCAGCGTCGGGTCGAGGGCTCCCGCTGGGCGGCGCCGGGTCGCCCCGAGTGGAGCGATCCGCTCTCCCAGGTGGTGGCCAAGATCGTGGAGTTCGGTCGTATGTGGGGCTTCGGCAACGATCTCCACGGGGGCAACTGGATGCTGCGCCGCGACGGCAGCGTGGTCATTACCGATCCGCTGTCGTAAGTCAGCGGTGAAATACGCACGGTATTGGCGCTTCTACGACTATGAGCGGGACAGCCCAACGCTGGCCCGCCTGCGTCGGGAGGCTCTGGTGAGGCAGATGCAGGCGAGCGGCCTGCTGGGAGAGAGGAGCGACGATGGAACACATTCTGAAGCTGGCGAACCTGCACCGGGATCGCACGATGCTGACCATCGAGATCGGCCCCAGGCCGGACGGGTGGGAGGATCGAACCGTCACCGTGAATGGTGAGCGCGCGTCGGCGGCTCGGCTGCAGGAGTTCTGCCAGCGCGTGCTGGAGATCCTCGACGGCGAGACGATCGAGGAGACCTTCTGATGGACTGGATGATCACGCTCCTGAACGACGATGGCGCGAACAGCGTCGTCAGCATCCGCCAGGAGGAAGTGGGCTATTACGATGACCGCGAGCAGGTGATCTATGTCGATGGCGTCAAGGTCGATCGACGCCGCCTGGAGAAGTTCGCCAGGCGCCTGGTCGAGCTGCTGGAGAATCCGAGTATCGAGGAGACCTTCTGATGGCCGTCTATTTCCGCCTGAAGAATCTGGAGCCTACCCAGGGCCTCGCCGCCTGGTATGAGGTGGAGATCCTCGACAGCCGCGGCATCTTCGCCACGCTGCGCTTCGACCACGAATACCTCGATGCGGAGGAGCCGCAGCACGACACCTTCAGGCTGAAGGTCGAGATGACCTGCAACCGCATGTGGAAGACCCAGATCAGCCAACCCATGATGCTGGCGCAGGCGGTGCTCTACCTGGAGGAGGCGGTGGTCCGCGAGGATGCGGATGTGATCGAGACGATCTTCGGCTCCCGACGCTGGGCGCTCTATGAGTGGGTCAACCCGCCGGCCTGGCTCAGGCCGTGAGGGAGGTGGTCGCGCTCTACACGGATGCCTCGGTCGGCATTCAGCCTCATACCTGGGGCGTGGCCGGGATGATCCGCACGCGGCACGCCACCTATCGCTTCTCGGATGGCGGCACCACCCCGCTGCACACCCATCTCGCCGAGCTGTCGGTCATGGTGCATGGCCTGGAGCGCGTGGCAGCCATGTTTCCCGGCGCCAAGGTCTTCGCCTACAGCGATTTTTCGTTGCTCCAGAACCTGCTGGGCAAGGCTTTCAAGCAGCGTGCCGGTTGCCGGCCCTTCCAGGACCGCGCCAAGGAGATCGTCTCCCGGGCGGGGCTGGAGGTGGAGATGTGCTGGATCAAGAGCCACGCCAACAACAGCGGCTTCCATCACCTCTGCAACGACTGGTGCGACGCCGAGAGCCGGGCGCAGATGCTGGCAGCCAGGATGCGCCTCGCTACACCGCGATTGAGCGCTTGAGAACCAGTCAACGCTGACTTACAGAATACCTAGCGCAACAGGCAGAAGGAGAACAGACATGCAGGGCTTCAACCTCGATCGGACCACGCCCAATATCGTCCCGATGAACCGCATGAAGCGCGGCCAGGTCGGGATCATCCAGCCGGGCAGTGGCTATGATGACTGGCTGGTCATCTGCATTTTCGAGGCCGGCGAAACCCTGGGAGGCCTGGTGTCCGGCATCTCGCCGTGGGGCCACACCGACTGCTGGACAGGCACCGATCGCAACACCCTGCCGGTCGAGATTCTGCCCGAGGGCAGCAAGGTGGAGATCGTCGCCTGATGACCGAGTTCACGATCACCTTCTCCCGGCGCCGCTGGGAGAGCACCGACATTCAGATCCGTGCGGCTGACGCCAGCGAGGCGGAACGCGCCGCGAAGGAGATGCTCAAGAACGGCCTCCATGAGGATCGGGATTGGGACAGCGGCGATGTCTGCGATGGCGTCGAGGTCGAGATCCGCGTGTCGAGTGACGGCGGGGCGCCGGTGCTCACCTTCACCGATCAGGACGAGACCTGATGGCGGAGATTCTGCCCTTCGGGGATCGTGCCCGGCAGGTGAGGGCGGTGGGCGTGATGCGCTTCACCGCCAATCCGCTGCCGGGCGACTGGTTCTACAACACCCACCACCAGAACTACCAGGCGGTGCTGGGCAATGGCCTGTTGCGCCGCTTCGACCCGGTGCTGGTGGAGATGACCGAGGCGCAGTTTCAGCGCTGGCTGAGCCAGCTTCAGGAGATGCGCCGGATGACGCGCAAGGCGCTCAAGGCAGGGAAGGAGAAGGTGGCATGAGCGAGTGGACCGACGCCGACAAGCGGGCGGCGATGGTGGAGGGTTGGAACCTCTTTGCCGTGGATGGCAACGAGGACAATCTGCAGATCCAGAAATACGACGCGCCCGAGGATGTCGCGGAGCATTACGGGATCGCGGTGCCCAGGCTGGAGAATGACATGGTGGCTTGGGAGATCGTCCTCGATGCCGCGATGGATGGCTCCGAGCTGCATCAGAGGGCGCTGCGGCTGATCTCCGAGGAGGAGGGACAATCCATCCTCGTATGGCACATGGGAATGGCAGCATGACCGAGGCCTGGATCAAGAACAACATCGAGCGCCACGCCGCCGCCTCGGTATGCCCACGGCATCTGCCGCAGATGCGCGGCTGTGCCTATGAGGACGGCAAGCCCTGTGCCTGCCGCAAGCGGGTCGAGCGACGCGCCAAGGCGCTCGCCGAGCTGGCAGCGATGGATGCGGAGCTGCTCGGATGACCCAGAAGCTCCCCAACCTGATCTTCCTCGACATGGATGGCGTGATCTCGACGCCACGAGCCTGCCTGGTGCAGGCCGATTTGCCGCACCCGGACTGCTTCATGGATCCCATCGCCATGCAGTATCTCAACCTGATCTGCCGCACCGGCCGGGCAAGGGTGGTCCTCAGCTCAAGCTGGCGGCTGATCTACGAGGAGGAGGAGTTCATCGGCTTCATGCACGCCCATGGCTTCAGCGGCGTCTTCCATGGCGACTGGCGCACGCGCGGCTCGGCCAATGGCTTCCGGGGCGATGAGGTGCAGGAGTGGCGGGACCGGCATCCCGAGGAGACCGGCACCTATGTCATCCTCGATGACGATGGCGATTTCCACCCGCATCAACCCCTGGTCAAGACCAGCGCGCTGAACGGGCTGCTGATGGAGGATTACGAGAGGGCGCTGCGGTTCTTGCAACCCGAGGAGGAACCCTTCAAGCTCTGGAGCATGTCCCGCACCCAGGCGATCGGGGTCATGCAGGAGCAGTCCGGCCGATGACCGACCAGCCCTTCCACACCTTCACCTATTGGCGCGACAAGAAGGGCCTGAAGCGAGCGCTGCGGGAATACTACCCGCAGACCCTGGCTGCCGATCTGCGCCTCAAGACGGCACTCGCCACGATCGAGATGGCCGAGGCCTCGATCAACGCCATCATGCAGGAGAAGCGCGACGCCGAGGCAGACACCGAGGGCTGACAAGGGGCGCTCAGATGCCCCTTGCGATACCCCTGCGGCGATGCCCCGTGCTGCCAGTTAGCAGCGTTTCTAGCGGGGTTTGGCATCTGCCCCGCTACACCCCTAGCGGGGCAGGCATGGCATCCCTGGCAAGCGGCAGCGTCAGAGCTGGAGAGCAGCTTGGGTTCTGTTGCGTCTCCGAGCGTTTACCGATATAGTAAGTCACCTTTGACGAGGAACTCTATCAGAGGCACCTCGGCTACCCAGCTCTGGTGGAGCGTCGCCAAGCGGTAAGGCCACGGATTGTTAATCCGTTTATCGCAGGTTCGAATCCTGCCGCTCCAGCCATCGCCTGATCCCACCGTGAAAAACCCCTGGCAACCTCATAAGCGCTGACTTACTACCAGCGTTAGCGCAGTCACGCGCGGGGCAGCTTGGAGGGTATGATGGATCTGAGTGCATCAACCTGCGATCCGGAGGAGTTACACGAAGCCTGGTGCGAGGGGCGGCGTGTGTTGCGCGTCAAGAGCCTTGAGGGCTTTCGCGACAACCTGCGAGAGCGCCGCTGGGAGTTCATCAATGATGGCGACTACAGCGCGGTCTACAAGCGGGGCGATCTGGTCTGGCGCTACTCGACCGGCTATACCGGCGACGCCTATCGCTACTACGCCTGGTCGATCCTCCAGGGCTTCCTCGGCAGTAGCCCGCATCTGCCCCGGCTGCACCTGATGATCATGGATGACGATGGGCGATTCGCCGTGCTGATGGAACGGCTCAGCACGACGCTCCGGGATTACCGCCAGATCGACGGTCTTGGAGTGCGAAATCACCTGCAAACGCTCAGAGACAGCGTGCGGGCTGCCGACGAGGCGGAAATCAGCGCCATCATGCCGCTGGCACGGATCGGCGCCAAGTTGAAGGCGTGGTTCCTCGACACCGATCTCGCCTCGTTCTTCGACCTGCACGATCGGAACTGGATGCTGCGGCGCGATGGTTGCGTCGTGCTGACCGATCCCATCGCATAGAAGGAGATAAGTAACCGATGACCAAAGACGAAGTAAAGGCGATCATCGCCGAGTATCTCGCCGAGAAGCTGGAGATCAAACTGGCGGTGCGTAAGGAGTATCCCTGGGGTGAACCCGGTGTCACGCTCCATGTCGATGTCAGCCTGGAGCTGGAGGGTGAGGTGCTGACGGACGCCAGCGACACATTCAGCCTCAACGTGAACCTGTGACAGCGCGGGGCCAGGTTATGCATCTGGCCCCCTTTCCCACCCTGTCACCATCCGTGGCGCACCACGCGCCGATTATAGCCTTTCCACACCGGCATTTGCCACTGGAAAACCAGCAAGCGCTGACTTATCAGTGTCTTTGCCACAAGCAAGGGGTGCAGCACATGACCGATGACGAACTGCTTCGCCGCTATGAGCAGATCATGGATGATCTGACCAACACGGAAGACCCCACCGGCTGGGACTATTCCACGGTGCTGGTGCGGCATTCCGATACGGTCTGGCACCTCGGCGACTTCACCCTGGCCAATGGCAACAAGGCGGAGCAATACGCCCGGCGCCTGAATGGCAAGATCAACCTCATCTGGGGCAACCACGACCGGAATGCGGTGCGCAACCTGCAGATCTGGAGAGGGAGCCAATATGCGACCGAGATCAAGCTCGACGGCTACCGGCTGACGCTCTGCCACTACGCCATGCGGGTGTGGAACAAGTGCCACCGGGGCGCCCTCATGCTGCGCGGTCATAGCCATGGCAACCTGCCCGGCACCAGCCAGAGCCTGGATGTCGGGGTGGACGCCTGGGATTTCCGGCCGGTCTGCCTGGAGCAGATCCTCGAGCGGCTGAAGGATCTACCACCCTATCGTTCGGAGGATCACCATGTCTCCGAACTCGACCTCGATTGAGTGCTTGGAACCCGCTAAGCGCTGACTTAGAAGCAAGACAGGAACAAGCGAGGGACAGAATATGCGAGGCTACAGCCACCTGATCAAGCAGGTGACGGTGGAGGGCAAGACCTTCCGCACCGGCCAGCAGGTCAATGAGACGCTGATGGTGACCCACATGGGTCGCACCGCTCGGCAGCAGGTCTATGGCACCATCATCGGCCTGGTCGAAGCCTTCTGCGAGCGCAGCCGCAAGCTGTCCTATGGGATCCTGGTGCGTGACCCATGGGACAAGGACTGGATGTTCGGAGCGGAGGTCGGCTGATGACCCAAATCTTCCGCGTCACCGAGACTGTCGGCTTCGGCCGGGCCGCCGAGTCCTTCGACCACTTCCACGCCACCTGGGCGGGGGCGGTGAAGAAGTTGAGCGATTTAGTCGAGGAGTTCCACGACGATGGCATCAACTGGGGCGAAGGCGAGCTGGATGAGGTTCACCGGGATGAGTCTCGGCAGGCTTGCATGGCGGAGGTGGCAGGGATCGCCCGTGCGGAGGGGGTTAGCGCCGCCTCCATCCAACTCAATGACCTTCAGAGCATCTCTATCACCGCCGAGGAGCTGGGTGAATGATGGATAAGCTCGCCGAGTTGCACGACCTGATCCAGCGGCTGGAGAGGGCAACCGAACCCAGCCGCGAGCTGGATGGCGAGATCGCTCTGGCGATTGGCTGGACGAACCCTCCGGCTCGATATGGCATGCTGGAGGATGAGCGGCGATCCTTTTGGATTTCACCCAATGAGCACCCCGAGGCTCCCTGGCATTCCGGACCGCCCTTCTTCACCGGCAACACGGACGCCGCCTGGAGCCTGATCCCTGAGGGCTGGGCTGTCGCCGAGCTGAAGGATCGCATCCCGCACTACGGTCGCTTCTACTGCCATGTGCGGCTGTGGTGCCCGAAGAATCCGGCCCTGGGCTATCGCTTCGTCGGCAACGGCGCAACCGTCGCTCTGGCTGTCGCCATCGCCGGCCTCAAGGCGCATGCCGAGGGTTACGGCTGATGAAGGCCTCGGCGCGAAGGCATCTCGGTGACGCCTGAAGATCCGGAACCCAGGGATGATTGGGACATCATGGTGGCGCTTGGCTGTGCCCTGGCCGCCGGTGTCTTCACCTTTCTGGTGCTTTGGCTGATGTAGGCGCAGCCATAATCCTAATGTTATCAATGGCTTACAACAATAATGGTCACTTTTCGCGCCTCAAACGGCGAAAGGTGCAATGGTATACCAACCGCGATCAGTCGAAACCCTAGGTTAGACCAGCAATAGCCTTGCGTCAGAGCCCAAGGCGACGAAAGATTCGAACGCCTGCATCCCGCCTGCTACAGCCGGCACAAACCGCTATTTGTCGCTGGAAAACCACTCAGCGATGACTGATAAGGCAAGGGACACCCCAGGGAAGGGAAGCAGACATGGTGAAGTCGGACGACATTCGGGAGCTTCGGGAGACCGAACGCCGTGAGTTCGCCAGAAGCAGCGTCGAACGCCTTCAGGATCAGTTGGCGCTATGGAGGCGAAATGCGAGCTACGAACTGACTCGCGGCGATCTCTACCAGTGGGGCATTCGTGTCAGCCTTCATCGGCATGGTGAAGGCCGAGCTGAAGCGGCGGGGCCTCAAGCCATGAGCAATATGGGTAAATGCCAGGCCTGCGGCCGACCAACTCGCCTGGAGCTGCTGGATGCCAAGCCGGACGATCCCAGCAAGCCGGAGAGCTGCGACTGGACAAGGCTGGAGTGCATCGACTGCTATGGTGAGGGATGGCTGCCCCTGGCGGAGGAGCATCTCACCATGCTCACACCGGAGCAGCGGGCCAAGGTGAGACTATGAGCGACCCTGAGATCGTCTGGGTGAATGAGCGGTGGGAAGAGGAGCTGCACGCTCAGGGCTTCACCATTGTGCGTCGGTATCGCTCGACGAACCCACCTGCAAGGGAACCAACCCCGCAGCAGGAGATCATCCCGGAGGATAAGGTGGGCTATGACGAGCTAGACTGGAAGGAACCGCTGGACTGAGGAGAAAGCTGGAATAGCGCATGGAGGGGTAAGAGGCGGAAGGTGAGTTGGAGGCGGCCCAACCCTTCGTCCACCACCCCACCATTATCCGCCGCCGAAAAACCACGGCGAAACCTGGCGCCGCACCTGCACCGACACCACCCAGAACGGCTCGGGCCACCTCGGCGTCACCTCGGATCTCGCCATGGATCACCTCGGCGAGCCATGGATTTCATCCCGCCTCTATAGCACCCTATGCCCCACCATGGCTGACCGAGGCGGGAAACCTGCTCTCCAGCAATATCAAGAGGTTAGCAACCGTGGTTCGCCTTGGCGCAACATTATTGCGCCAAACGCCAATCCAGCGCCATTCCGACCCATAGCCGACCCATGAGTTCGCGCAAGATTATTACCCTGTCTGCGCCGCTCTGCCACCGGCATTCCCAGCTTGCACCCTAGTAAGCGCTGACTTACAACATACCTACCAGCGAGGGACGCTGGCAGCAGAGGGAACCGAGATCGTGAGCAAGCCCGTCTTCCTGAGCCGCATCAATCTCAGCAGCAGCCGCGCTGCCTGCTTCCTGGGCGATGCCCTGATCGGCACCGTGCATCGCGCCGAGGGGTTCTGGCGCGTCCTCAACCCCGTGGGGGACGAGGTGTTCAAGACGCCCCACACCGAGATCAAGACGGTGGAATCGCCGTTCAACAAGAAGCCGGTGAAGATCACCGTCGAGCACAAGCTGGGCGAGGTGCTGCGGGAGTTCCGGCAGCGGGTGCAGCACCAGCTCGCCGCCTGATCGAGATACGTCAGCGCTGAGTAATCGGCGCTGACCTCATCCCCAGCAGAGGAGAATGGCTATGACCGAGATGGTGATCGACTACGTGGACGAACTCGGCGCCGCCAGCGTCGAGGCCTTCTACCACCTGCCTTGGGCGCCGCAGATGTGGATGCCCGGCGAGCAGTCCCGCAGCCTCTGCTTCTGGCTCGGCATCGGCGCCGACCCCGAGGCCTGAATCCAACAGCCAGGAAAGGAACCACCCACCATGCGTCTCCAGCTTAACCTCGACGAGGTGCGGCGGCTCAGCACCGCCCGGCTCGCCGGTCTCCTCAACGTGCCGGCGCGACCGGCCTCCCTGGCCGCCCGCCGTGCCAAGCAGGCGCGGAACAAGCAGAACCGCACCGTGCGAGCCGGCATCAACCAGGAGCGCGGCCGGATCGCGGCGCCCGAGTATCACGCCCGCATCGCCGCCATCAGCAGCGGGGGTCAGGCGTGATGCTCTACCGTCTGACCTTCGTGATGCCGACGCTGCCGGACACGGCGTTCTTCTCGGGCTTCGCCAGCTCCATGCAGGAGCTGAAGAAGATAGCCTATCACCTCTATAACAGGGGCTATGAGGTGCAGCTTCAGGTGCTGGAGATCGACCACAGCATCTGCCACCAGATCGCCTTCGACAACATCCTCTGGGACTGAGGAGAGGGGCTTCGGCCCCTTTTCTTCTGGCCTGAAATCCACCTCGGCGAGCCATGGCGCACCGCAATTATCCTGGCTGGAAACGGCTCGGGCCACCGCTGACACCACCTCGGATTTCACCAAGGCGAAAGGCTCGCGCTACGCCCGGCCCCGCCTCGGAGCAGACCTAGGCGTGAACCTCGGTGAACCGAGGCTGAGACCTTGGTGCAGACCTAGGCCATCACCATGGCTCACCGAGGCGGCACCGTGGTTGGGAGCCTCGGTTGACCGAGGCGGGGCGCTGGCGTCTCGCCGGGGCGTCACCAGGCACCGAGCTGCGCCGGCATTCGCCGAAATAGAGCGCTTGTTAACCAGTCAGCGCTTAGCTACTCTCTGACTGTCAGGCAATCATGCCTTGGCAGAGTGAGCGAGTGCCATGCAGCACAACATCGTTGACGTGGAAGATTTCTTCAGCAGCTACGCGAACAGCGTTGTCGAGATGCCAGATCACGAAGCGCTGGTAGAGCGCTTCCAGGGAGCGTGGCAGGGGTTCTATGTCGAGATCATCGAGATCAACTGGGGCGCGTTCTTCCTGCTCAGCATCGCTGCCAATGATGACTGGGAATGGAACGTGATGGAAGTGCATCCCCGCTTGATCCCCAGCACGGGACGCACGCTCTACCGCTTCGAGACGCTAGGGGCAACGCTGGAAGCGCTGGCAGACTTCCAGCGCGTGACGATCAGCGCTTCCAGCAACGTGCTTGCCTAGGGGGCAAGGGAGGGGCGGCAATGCCCCTCTTTGTTTTATCTGGCATTCACCGCGGTTCACCTAGGTGCAGGACCGCAGCTCGCCAGCTCCCGCCACAATCAGCCGGGAATGAGCGCTTGAGCGCCTATCAGTCAGTGCTTAGCGTGTGAGTGCCTGCAAGCAAGGGAGCAAGGCAAATGCGACTCTTTCGCGTCAAGATCAACTATGGCAATGGCAACTTCCACATGCGTATGCATCAGTCCCTGGAAGGGGCGCGACGCTATCTAGAATCCCAGGGATTCTCCCCTGACCCCAACGAGCGGAGCGCAAGCTGGGAACGCTGGGAGCGCTGCCACGGCAGCGCGGCAGGGGTGCCGCTGATCTACAGCGCGAGCATTCTGGCAACGCTGGCACACGACTAGGGGCAACGGGAGGGGCTTCGGGCCCCTTCTTCCTTCCCTCGTATCAGCCTCGGCTCGCCTAGGCGGAATCCAGGCTATTTGTGGAATCCAGGCTATTTCAGGCTCCCTAGCATCGAGCGCCCAAAGCGCCAGGCAGCGCCGGCATCAGCCGACAATGACGTGTTGCGAGCCGATAAGTCAGCGCTTATTCTCTACCTACCAGCGCAGAGGGGCGCTGGCAGAAGGGAACAGAGCGATGCTCACCTATGCTACCTTTGGCGATCGTGCGCTGAGCGTCTCGACGCGGGGCGACGCGCCGAAAGTGGAAGTCGTCTTCCACGTCTACAGCCTCGATCTCGCCGGCACCCCCCACCAAGTGGGCCGAGGTGCAGCCCCCGAAGGGAACCTACTTCATGCAGCGGGACACCGCGTATCGCTGGGCGAGCGATGTGCTGATCGACTTCCAGCGCACCGGCAAGTTCGTCGATCTCGCCAAGGCAAGTGAGCCGTTCCGCCAGCGTGCAGCGGCCTGAGGGGAGGGGAAGATGAGCAAGCGCACCCCCAAGCTCCGCAGCGACGAGCGCATCGAGCGTCGCCTGGTCGAGCGCGAGCGGCAGACGGCACGCCGCTCCCAGCGTTCCGATCGCCGGCAGATGAAGGCGATCGAGCTAGGCGACAAGCGGCGCTAGGGAAGGGGCGGGAGCAATCCCGCCTTTTCTCTGGCAGCAAATCCACCTAGGATCACCATGGCGCATCCAGGATTTTACGGCTGGGAACGGCTCGCGCTACCTGCGGCACCACCTCGGATTTTCGCCGAATGGAAACGGCTGGCACCATGGCTGGGATTATAGGCGAACACCGCTGGGAACGGCTCGCGCTACCTCCGGCAGTTAGGCGGAATCCCGCCGCCGGCATACAAAAGACGCCTCGACAGCGTAATGAAGGCAGTATACAACCTACAGTAGATAGTCGCCAGTATACAATCCTACTGTCGCCTGTATGCAGCCTACAGTAGATTGCCTCCTGTATTCAATCCTACTTCCGCCTGTATGCAATCATACTGCACACGGTATAACGTAGATTGCCGACAATCGCCTAAATACTATCTGCCAACCTGCCTCACGAAAGATGTGATCAGACTGTCTCACGCGTCTCACTGGCAGAGATGCCCCGTGCTGCCCCGTAGAGCGTGCTACAGCGGGGTGCAGAGCGCTATCATAGAGAGGTAGCGCGGGGGTGCTGAGACGACACTCAGCGCTGATTTATGGGGATGAAGCTGAATGCCTAGACTTAGCTTGCGTTCCGCACGTTTTCCACACGTTTCCCACAGATACATTGCGTATGCCGGGGTAATAATCTTGCGCTCACGAGATTTGTCTCAAAACTAGCTCTTGACGGCATGCTCTACCTGGACAACGCGCATGCGGGAGCATGTCTGGCAGCGCTGCCGGTAAGTATGCGCTGAATGCATATCTGCCATGCAAAACTAGCTGTAGTGCCGGACCCCCTGCCATGGTAGTGTCTGTTTGTCAGCACTCATGACTGACTGCCAGACAAAAGGAATGAAACGATGACTGCCCCTCGCAACGCTGCCATTTACGATGCCCCTGCCGAGGAAATCGCTGCCAGCAAGGCAGCGCTGCTGAGCGCGCTTGATGCGCGTCGCGCTTGGGAGCGCGAGCATGCTACCGACCCCAAGCATCTGGAAAGCATCTGCTCGACGCTTTCCAGCTACAGCAAGCGCGCTTCCAAGCTTGACCCCTTCACGCTCGCTTATGCCAGTGTCAACGGCATTGCCTGGGGCGAGCGCTTCCTTGACTCCCGTGCCGCTGGCAGCGCTCACAACGTCTATGCGATGCCGAAATGCTGGGGCATCATGCGTGTCTGCAACGGGGGCAGTTTCGATAACTGTTCCGACGACAAAACGACTGCCGCTGCCGTGCTGGCAATCGCTGCCAAGGCATACGGCAAGCAGGGAACGAATCATATCAACGATACCTGCACGCGCTGGGGCATGGGGCGCGACGGCAGCTATGGGGCGGGGGGCACGCAAGGGGGTTCCTCGCGTCGCGCGATGCATACGCTCGGTATCATTAACGATACGGAAGGCAGCGACGTGAAGATACTGCGCGACGATGACTTCAAGCGCTTGCTTGCGGCAGCGAAGCGACTTGACAAAGCGTTGAGCAAGTAACGCTCACGCAAGCGGAACGAAGCGAGGGGCAGCGGCAGCGCTGCCCCTCTTGTGCATCGCAACATGATGATACGAAGTCGTATCGTATTCGATTGTGGGGGAGCCGGATGCAGCCACAACTCCGACCGATTTCACCACACCCTTGGAGCGCCTAGGTGCCACAACTCCGACCGATCTATTCCAGCCCTTGGAGAGCCAAGCGGCACCGCTGCGACCAAGCACGGCAGAGAGCCGGTGAGTGACATGCCGAGCCGGTGGCATCGCATAGCGCCTGGGGGCGCCTCGGGGCGGTCACTCTGCATGGTCGATCTCCTGCGGCGACATCAACTGATCTATGAACACAGCGGTCGCTGCCGTATCACCACGAACCGCCGCGCCTTGCTCGCCTAGCTTTCGCAGGCGATTGATCTCCCGACGATGCCGGGCGCGTTTGGCTATCCACTCGCGGGCCTCAGTCTTTCCGCCGAGCCGCATCGCGGACAGCACATCTCGCGCGATCACCGCCCGCAGGCCGCGCAGCATCGAAGGATGCCGCCCCGCCTGCGCGGTCGGATACATGGTCAGCAGATAGTGCGCGGCCTCAGCGGCGATGCTGTCCTGCAGCGTGGCTGGCGGGGTGGTTCCGGACTGATCAGCGGGCATTGGCGCGCTCCCCGTGCCGCCACAATGGCGGCAGTCCACGCCTTCGCCGCTCCGGTCGATGCCGCTAAGGCCCGTCCCGCAGCAAGCGGGGCATTTGGTGGTTTCCTGTGTCATCGCACCTGCACCTCGCCACCACATTGCGGGCACGGCTTCACGATAGTCTTGCGCCACCCCTTCCAGTTGCAGGCTAGGCACGCCACCGGCAGCGGCGCCGGGCGCGAACCTGTGGTTTTCGATAACGGGTGATGCGTGTCCAGATGTGCCCGCATGATAGCGTCGCGGGCGGCTGGCGTGGCGTCCTTCACAGCGTCAGCGATCGCTTTGGCGCCGGTGGTCCCGGACTGATCATCGCTGTTTGGCACGGTTGGCCTCCTGAAGCCGCTCGGCAAAAAGCTTGTTGGCGGCCTTCGTCTCCGGGGTGATGTGCGGCGGATCATCCATGCGGGCCACGACCTCATCAAAGTCTGCGGCGTCTATGACGATCACAGATGGGTCGATTTCCTGGTCATAAATGATCGCAGATGGGTCGATTCCATGGTCGCTCATGACTTCCTCACGATGACATAGCCGAGCCGATTCAGCGCCGCGACGAAGAGTTGGGTAGCGTCGATTGGGTTGGTGCCACCCTCGTCTGCCTCGCCCCACGCGAACCACACGGCGCTCTCTAGTCGCCGTCGCGCGAAGTTTTCCTCGGCGGTTTCGACCGCCAGCTCTAGCGGTGCATTGAACTGGTCAGCCATGTGCCACTCCCTGTCTCCTTGCTTCTGTCTGGCACGCTGGCCAGAGGTTGATGGAAAGCCTTGTCGGACGCTCACCCGCGATAATGCCCCCTTACCGCGTCTTAGCCAGGGACTGCCCCAATTGGCCTCGCAACCGAGCGATCTCCCCGGCCATCGCCCTGGGACACCAATAGAACTCCTGCATGATCGCCTGCCGATCATGCTCCTCTGCCATGACCTGCGGCAGGCCGCTTCTAAGCAGCTCGGTGATCAGCAGCTTGCGGGCCTCGGTGAGATCGGCTTTTTCGATCACCGACCTGGCACCAGGCGATCAAGGCGCTCCAGATACTTGTCCACGTTGCGTTCGTGGGCCGTCTCGGGGCGGGGTGCGGTGCGATTGATGATCGTGGCCTGCAGGCGAGCTTCCCGGGCCTCTCTGCCCGAGATATAGCCGACACCGACGAAGAGACCGATGATCAGCAGCACCGTGCCGCAAATGATCCCGGCAATGGCTACATCACGCATGGATATCTCCCGAAATGAAGGTGAAGCGACCATCCAGGAACTCGGTCACCGGCCGCACCCAGACCCTGCTGTTCTCCGTCGAGGCATAGATTACCACCGGCTCCAGGGTCGCTTCCTGGGTGCCGAGCAGCAGCAGCACGCGATATTCACCGCCCTTGCGGTGGCGATAGACCTGGCCAGGGAACAGTTTGGTCACCCGCTGCGGACCTACAGTGATAGTCATGGCTTCTGCCTCCTTGGCCTTGCGGGCACAGGTTTCACAGCGCCAGGCCCGCTTGTCGCCTACGGGCCAATGGGCTGGCGTGGTGCCTTCTGGGACGCAGGCACAGCGGATCAGGTAGCCTCCAGGCGCCCAACCCCAGGGGCGAAGATCCTCAGTCATTGCAGCACTCCAGAAACCCACAGCAGGGCGGTGGTGACGAAGATCGCCAGGGTGATCAGCGAGCCCTCCAGATCGATCCGCCGGGTGCCATCCGGGTTGGGATAACGAAGCCAGCGATAGAGCCGCCAGGGCGCGGTGAAGAAGTCGCGCACCGTTCGCTTGAAGTCCTGCCAGATAGCCAGGACGAGAATCCAGACCCAGATCATGACCGGCGCATCGCCTGATCGACGGCCTGCGACAGGCCATCCTTCAACTTCTGGATGCGCTCTGCATCGGTCGCCAGATCGTCGCGGATCAGCCGGAGCAGCTCCACATCCGACCAGTGCAGGTGCAGTAACCGCGTGTCAGGATCACGCAGTTGCACTTGCATGCGCTGAATCAGATCTTGCAGATTGTCGATGTGATCGGGCATGGGATTTCCTTTCCCCTTGAATATAGGCAAAAAGAAAGCCCCCGCTACTTGAGCGGGGGCTCCGAGTTGAGCCAAAAGGAAGGAGCAGAGAGCGCGGGGAAGATCGGCGGGAGTGCAGAGGGACACCGATCGATCAGCGAAGGAGGGGCACTGCCCCGCGCTCTCAACTCAATATAGGCAAGTCAGCGATGACTTACAACGCGAAGTTTCCTGGCCCGAGCCGTAGCAGGCAGGAAAACCACCTCGCTGCCGAAACCCGAGCCGGAGGTCCAGCGCGAGGTCAGCTCGATCACCTTGGTGATCAGCGTCTCCGGCGGCAGCTCCTGCTCCAGCAGCGCCATGGCGGCCCCCATGCCGAACTTGTGCCCGCAGCCATCGACGAAGGGGATGCCGGTGGGAATCTGGGTCACCCCGAAATCCTCGCCGATGACCCAGAGCCCGTCGCCCGAGGCCAGCAGGAAGGTCTGGTTCGAGCAGGGCGCCCCGACCGACCCATCCTCGGCCGGGATGCCGAACTGGAAGCCGATCTCGACCAGAGCAGCCTTGATCCGATCGGCCACCTCCAGCGGGCAGTCGGCGGTGAAGATCTTGGCGGCACGCTTTTCCACGGCATTGCCGGCCCGGGTATGCCCGGCATGCGACCAGGCCCAGCGGCCGTTGCGGTAGACCTTGGTGGTCGGCCCCATGACGATGCCGCCCATCATCCCGCCGAAGCTGGTCATGAGGTCGCTGCCCAGCCAGGTGCCCTCGCCCTCGCGGTGCAGGCCAACGATCGTGGTCATCAGCCGATCACCTTGTAGCCCAGCACCGTGCCGAAGAGATGGTCGATCCGGGACAGGAAGACCGGCAGGGGCACATCCACCAGACGGGTGCCGAAATCGCCATCCAGGGCATCGTCCTCGAAGTCGTAGTTGGCGACCGTATAGTTCACCAGTGACTGGTCATAGCGGTCGAAGTCGTTCTCCGGCTCGCCGGCCATCAGGATGCCGGACAGGCTGCTGGAAATCCCGACCGTGAAGTGTTCGCTCATGGCTGACTTATTCCTTGAAGCTGGGGTTGCACAGGCCGCCGGCGATCTTGGCGGCGGCGTCATGGCTGAGGCCGCATTGGATCCCGGCCAGCAGCACGCATTCGAAGAGGGTGGGATTGCGCTCGGCGTCGCGCAGCATGCCCAGCATGGACTGCACCATGACGATGTTCATCATCACCTGCTCGGTGAAGTCGGGATCGTCCTCGTCGGCCATCAGCGGCAGGAAGGGCGTGATGCCGTTCGGGCCGAACACCACGCCGGTTGCCATGGGGTCAATCACGATGACCCGCTTGCCAGAGCGCCGATGCGCCCAGCCCACCAGCCAATCGAGGAATTTCTGCCGCATTGTCACACTCACTACTGACTTACCCCAAGATAGGCAGAAAGTGGTGGAGCGGCAACGCGCGGCAATGCGCTGCCTATTTTCTCCAAACCGACTGCTTGGCCTTACCCACCGGGCGCGGGGTGATGCCGGCCTCCCGGACCTGGCTGATCAGCTCGCGCACCGACTGACGCTCGATCAGGTGATCCACGAGCTGCGGGCGGGAAATTCCGGTCTTTTCGCTGACCCGGTCCAGCCGCTCGATATTCTCGGCCTTGATCTGGACGCTGAACCTAAGCGGCTTGGTTGGCTCGCTGGTAGGGGGCATAGTCGAAATCAACTCCGTCTGGCAGGATGTTTTCCTTGAACCCTGGGGTGGTCTCCAGGATGGCGCGACGGGTCAGGGCATGCTCGAAGAGTGTCCTGTTGCCGTCATCAAGGAAATCAACCACAAAGCAGAGGTTGGGGCCAGCTTTCTTCTCGCGCAAGCCACGCCCGATCCGTTGCCGGAAGGCCACCTCGGCCTTGCCGCCCCCGGCCAGGATGACCATGCCGACGCTCGGCACGTCCACCCCGACATCGAGGATGGTGGAGCCGATCAGCACCTGGGTCCGGCCGCTCGACAGCCGCTCCAGCGCCTGGCGCCGCTGGTCGTTCTCATGCTCGCCGAAGATGAACTCGGCCCGCAGCCCGGCCTCGCGCAGGGATCGCAGCAGCACCTCGCCATGCTTCTTGCGCTGGATCAGCACCAGCACCGGCAGCCCGTGGCTGGCCGCCCGATGGGCCTCCCGGACGATCTCGCGGTTGCGCTCCGGGTTTTCCACGATGCCGAGGTCATAGCAGGTCGGCCAGCGGGTGCTGCGACGCAGCATGGGTGGGATCTTGCTGCGCAGGATCTTGAAGCTCGGCCGGGCCAGGATGCCGCGCTCGATCAGCAGCTCCTCGCTGACCTGCATGCCGATCGGCCCGAAGGCGGCCATCAGCCGCATATTCGCCTCGCCATCGGGGCGCATGAAGGGCGTGGCGGTCAGCGCCAGGCGGTAATGCGCGTTTTCGCAATGGTTCAGGATGTCGAAATAGGAGGAGCCGCCGGCCTCGTGCGCCTCCTCGCCGATGACGAACTCGAAATAGCGCAGCAGGGCGATGGTGCGCTCCCGCTCCGGGTGATCCTTGTCGAGCCGGGCCGCCAGGGTTTGCACCATGCCGACATTGACGCCCCGGCGCGGTGCCCAGACGCCATCCCCGATCACGCCCGGGGTGAAGCCGGCCTTCTCGAAGCCGCGCTTCATCTGGTCGAGCAGCACGGTGCGGGTGGTCAGGAAGAGGGTGGGGCGACGAATGGTGCCGACCGCCAGGCTGGCGATATTCGACTTGCCGCCGCCGGTGGCGACCTGGGCGATGATCCGCTTGTGAATGAGCAGCCGGCGCACCGTCTCCGGCTGGTAGTCGTAGCGCTCGTCGAAGCCATAGCCGAGGTAATCGACCGTGCCGACCTCCGGCCCGAGCGGGGGAGGGGCCTGTTTCTGGATCAGCTTGACCTGATGCCCCTGGCGATTCAGCTCGCGCAGCACGACCGGCACGAAGCCGGCCGGGAAGCTGGTGGAGCGGAAGTCGAAGAAGGAGGACCGGCCATCCCAGCGATGCGACTTGAAGGCCTCGGCATGCTCGGCGCCATCGATCTGGTAGGACAGGAACTCCGAGAGCGACAGGTTGAGCTGCCGGCTGCCATCGAGAAGTCGTGCCTTGGTGGCATTGGCTGCCAGCCGAACCTGCTCAGTCATGCCGACTTCCACCGCGAGGCTGGGAAAGCGCCCGATGAACTGACCAGCCAGCTCGCAGTCGATTAGCAATCAAACCAGGCTTCACACCCAGCTCTCGCGCCCACTGCGTCACAGTTAAGGTCCGACCACCAAACTCAATCTTGTGGTTGTTGCGCCTATTTGTGTTCTGCTCGGCAGTTGTTGCCCACCGGCAGTTTCCGGGCTCGTAGTCACCGTTCACGTCGATGCGATCGAGTGTAAGTCCAGCCGGGCGCCGACCCATATCTGCAAGGAACGCCTCAAAGCTGTTTTGCCACTGTTCGCAGACCTTGATTCCCCGACCACCATAGTTCGGATAGTTACAATCAGTCGGTTGACTGCATCTCGCCTTCATAGTTCTCCAGATATGGTATTCTGTGCTATTGGACATCCCGTGAGTTGTTCGCATTTTTGCGGTTATAGACTTTTGTAAGCAGCCACAGGACCGAGTGTTCCCGTTGTTGAGATTGCGAGTGAGAACAGTTGCTTCTCCACCGCAGTCACAAACGCAATGCCACAAGCCACCCTTCACATAGGTTTTGACAAACAGCCGACCAAAGCGCTTGCCGCGAAGGTCCACCTTCCCACGATCAAGTCCATATTTCGGTTGCGCATTTTGCATGCGCTTAATATAGTATCCAATGACTGATTTTGCTACAGCATAAGCGATGGACATGTCGAAAACTTCAAGCCTATCCCACTTGCGGGTGACTTACGAAGATCCTCGCAGTCTTCGACCCGCGCCTTGGAATCCGAACAAGGCAACTCCGGAAGACCAGGCTAAGCTTGATGCTTCGCTTGGCCACTTCGGCGGCATGTTCAAGCCGATCATTTGCCGCGAGCTGGAGGATGGCAGCCTGGAGATCCTCGGCGGCCACTGGCGCTGCGACAGCGCCATCCGGCTGGGCTATCCCGAGGTGCCCGTGATCAACCTCGGCACCGTCGAGGAGGATCGCGCCAAGGAGATCACCCTGGTCGATAACGGCCGCTATGGCCATGACGACGCCGGGCTGCTGGCCGAGCTGCTGCGCGACCTGGGCAATCCCATGGAGCTGTCGAGCTTCATGCCCTACGACCTGAAGGAGCTGGACGCGATCACCGCGACCGCCTCGATCGACCTCGACACCCTGGGCCTGGCCGACGAGGACGAGGCGCCGGTCGAGCGGGCGCCCAAGGCCAGCCGCACCCACGAGATCATGCGCTTCAAGGTGCCGATCGAGGATGCCCCGGCGATCCGCGACCGGATCAAGCAGGTGATGGCCGAGCAGGGCTTCACCGAAGCCGATGAGCTGAGCAATGCCGGGGATGCCCTGGTCTGGGCGCTCAGCCGGGCGACCGCCTGATGGCCTACAAGTTCGACGACTGCCGGAGCTGCGCCAACCGCCGCCGGAAATGGATCTGCGGCGACTGCGACGTGGGCGAGTTCTACGAGGATGAGGATGCGATCACCGCCGATCGCATGATCGAGGCGCCTGCCGTGCGCTTCGGGGAAACAGTCACCGCTGACGATACGCCGAATGCCAAGGGCTTCGACGCCGACCGCTTTGCCGATGGATTCACCGATGATGACGAAGACCCTAACCCTGAAGGTTGAGATGCGGGAGCTGGGCTTCGCCAAGCCCTATCCCCGCAACGCCAAGAAGCACCCGCCCGAGCAGATCAAGCGCCTGGCGGCCACCATCCGCACCCATGGCTGGGACCAGCCCATCGTGGTCTGGACCGATGGCACGATCATCAAGGGGCATGGCCGCCGGCTGGCCGCCTATGAGCTGGGCCTGACCGATAGCGACCTGGTGCCCATGGTGGTGCGCAGCGACCTCACCGAGGCCGAGGCCGACGCCGCCCGGATCGCCGACAATGCCTCGGCCGGCCTGCAATACGACACCGAGATGATGCGCGAGGAGATCCGCCGGCTGATCGCCGAGGATGCCGATCTCGACCTCGACGGCCTGGCGCTCACCGAGAAGGAGCGCTCGCTGCTGACCGAGGATCTCGGGGTGCCCGAGCTGGACGCCATCATGGCCGACACCGAGAGCGAGATCGAAAAGCAGAAGGAGGAGGACGCTGAGCGGGTCGCGCGTGCCGACGAGGCGATGGTGCCGCTGGGCAAGGCAATGGGCTTCAGCAAGCTCCGGAAGGCGGATGAGCGGGTGCTGATGGCATTCATGGCGGAGGCGGAGGCTGCCTCCGGCAAGCAGGGCTACGACGCCTTCATCGAGGGCATGCGCCTGGCGGCCGAGCGGGGGCTGGCATGACCGGCGCCGTCACCATGACCATGCAGTTCCGCTTTGCCTGGTGGGTGAAGCCCTATCTGGCCTTCTGGAGCCTGATGGAGCGTCTGGGGTTGCCGGTGAGTGGCCGCCGCATCTCTGCCCGCGTCATGCGCGGCATAAAGATCGTAGAGGTGTCCCAATGACCCCGGAACAGGCCCTGCTGCATCTCCTGCTGCTCCTGCTGCAGATCCTGGATGAGGGGATCTGGGTATGAACCGCTCAGGCTGGTCTGCGCCGTTTGCGCGATGGGTCATTGAGAGCTGGGCCGAGCATTCGCGGCGCATTGGCGGTGCAAAGGTGGCCGCTCGCCTCAAGCGAAACATCAAGCGGCAATTGCGGGAATGGCAGGCGAAGCAGAAATGACCACCTACCGGATCACCAAGGGCTTCACCACCCGCACCGAGCGCAGCTCCCGCGTGCTGGAGGTGGCCGAGACCTTCGGCCTCGGGCTCTCCGAGCGCAAGTTCTGGGTCTTCAAGGATCTCGATGTCGAGGTCAACCAGGGCGATGTGGTCTATATCACCGGCCAGTCCGGCTCCGGCAAGAGCCTGCTGCTGCGCGAGCTGCAGGCGCAGATGGTGGCCGAGGGTAAGCGGGTCGCCAATATCGATGACGTGGCGCTGGACGACTGCGCCCTGATCGACCAGGTGGGCAAGTCGATGGCCGAGGCGATCGAGCTGCTCAGCCGGGCCGGGATCAACGACGCCTATCTGGCGGTGCGCCGGCCCTCCGAGCTCTCGGACGGGCAGCGCTACCGGCTGCGCCTGGCCAAGCTGATGGCCCAGGAGGCGGATGTCTGGGCGGCCGATGAGTTCGGCGCCATCCTGGACCGGGTGACCGCCAAGGCGGTGGCCTTCAATGCCCAGAAGCTCGCCCGCAGCCGGCGCACCACCCTGCTGGTGGCCACCACCCATACCGACCTCGAAGCCGAGCTGGGGCCTGACCTGACGGTGACCAAGCGCTTCCAGAACCGGGTCGAGCTGATCCGCAAGGAAAGGCACGGGTGAGCGAAACGCGCGGTCCCTGGTTCCACGAGAAGGTGGTTTGCCTGGCCTGCGACCACCAGTGGGTCGCCGTCTATTCCGATCCGCCGGATTTCTTCGAATGCCCGGAATGCGGCGAGATGGAGGGCGTCAGCGAGGATGACGAGAGCGACTATGACTGAGCTAGAGCAGGCGCTTCGACATGATGGTGAGCAGGACGGTGCCTGGGAGCTGCGGCGCTTCCCGCATGCTCGGGCCGCATTCCCGCTCCTCCAGGAGATGTGGGTCGAGCGCGGCGACCGGGCCGATTGGGATCTCCTGGCCGGACTGCACTACAAGATGCACACCACCCCGGTGGGGGCCAAATACTGGCGCGTGCGGTTCCGGGGCGAGACCATCGGCGTCTGCGTCTTCGGCATGAGCCGCCCGCTGCTGAAGGAGCGCCACGCCGTCTTCCCCAAGCTGACGCCCGGCCAGGACACCCAGATCAGCAACATCCACCGTTACCGGCACATCAACGACAACTACCGGGTCATCGGCCGCCTGGTGGTGGACACCATGTTCCGCAGCGGCGGCATCGCCTATCGCTTCGCCAACCTGGCCAGCCGGCAATTCGGCTTCGAGGTGCTGGAGATCCAGTCCTCGATGTCCAAATACAACTTCTTCGCCCAGAAGGCCGGCTTCAGCTTCGCCAAGCCGATCCGCTCCGTCCACTACGACAAGGGCCTCAATATCCTCCGCCGCTACTTCGCCGCCCATCCGGGCGACCAGGAGGCGCTGATGGAGGAGTATCATGCGATGCCCAAGGCCCTGCGGGCCAAGGTGGAGCGCGACCTCAAGGCCTTCTATTGGGATCATTCCCCGCTGGAGAAGACGGGTTCCCGCCGCCACTACAGCGGCCGTGTCGTCGATAACTGGAGCGTCCGGCGCACCATCAGCAAGATCCAGGGACTCTGCCTTGCCAGCCCGCTCTACGGCTTCTACCGCAACCCCGATGCCGGGGTCCGGGTGCCCAGTCAGGAACTGCCGACGAGTAAGCTGCCGCCCCGGCTGCCGCTGCTCGCCTTCGATCTGCAGGCGCCGGGCGAGCCCCTGCGGCTCGACCTGCTCGACAGCGTGCCGGGCTGGCCAGACCTGGCCGCCGAGATAGAGCGGCAGAACTGGAGTGCCCCGACCATCCTGCCAGCGGGCTTTGCGCAGGCAGAAGCCGATGAGGAAGAGGAGCAGGATCTGGCCGATCTGAAAGCTATCGAAGCTGGTGAGATAAGTCATAAGTTACTTATAGTGCCGGCAGCCTAGGAGAGCAACGGTGACAGCCAAGCAGCGCGGTATTCTGGTGCAGATCCGGGACGCCCGGGGCGAGCCGGTGAGTATCGATGACCTGGTGAGCAGCTTCGGGGCGACCAAGCAGGCGATGCAGAGCACGCTGCGCATCCTGGAGCGCAAGGGGTGGGTGCGCCGGTCCTATGACCTCCACCAGACTCGGGTTCGGATGCTGCTGCACCTGACCCCCGCCGGTGAAAGCTTCTGCCTATCACTCTGAACTCTAAAGAATACAGAGTATTTAGTAAGATTCAGAGACCCGCGCAACGCACCCATGGGCACGGCTCCAGATTTTATACCATAAGTCAGTGGTGAGTGATATAATGTTGCGCATCACCTGGCGAAACTAGGCGAAAATGAGCGACGAAACGACCCCGGAACTAACAGCGGAAGCCCCCGAGGCCAGCGGCCCCGGCGTGCGCAAGCTCTACCCGAAGGACTGGCTGGAGATCATCACCCTGGCCAAGGAGGGCCAGCCGGTCGCCAAGATCGCCAAGGCCTTCAAGGTCCGGAAATCCACCATCTATCGCGGCCTGAAGAAGCGCAAGATCCGGCTCGGCGCCTATGTCGCCGCTGCCGAGGAGGTGGTGGAGAATGAGGCCACCCGGATCCTGATCGAGCGCATCCGCAACACCAAGGACCGCGACTACCAGTTCACCGAGGTCATCCAGCGCCAGATCATGAAGCTGCTGACCGAGGCCTCGGCCTCCAGCACGCCCTTCGCCCAGATCGCCGACAACCTCAAGGCGCTCAACATCGCCATGCGGACCATCCGCTCGGGCACCGAGAACAAGTGGCGGATCCTGGGTCTCGACCGCGACAACGAGGATGCCGACCGCGAGCTGCCGGAGCTGCCGCTGCGCGAGCTGACCGACGAGGAGATCGAGGCGATGCGCGACCGCCAGATCCTCGAAGATGACCTGACGGATGATGAGCTGACCGCCCTCGATGGCGGTGAGGACATCGCCGAAGAGGGCGAAGACGAGGAAGAGTAATGGCCTCGGCACCCCGGCACGCGCTGGGCATCGGTCTCCACAAGGGGCAGAACAAGGTCTACAAGGCCAAGCACCGCTTTCGCTGCGTCGTGGCGGGGCGGCGCTGGGGTAAGACCAAGCTGCTGGCGGCGGAAATGTTGCGGGCAGCCAAGAAGGCGCGGCAGCTTGTCTGGTATGTGGCGCCGACCTACCGGATGGCCAAGCAGATCATGTGGATCGATCTGCTGGAGATCATCCCGCGCGAGTGGATCGTCAAGAGCAATGAGACCTCGCTTGAAATCCACCTGATCAATCGCAGCCGGATCTGCCTCAAGGGCGCCGACAAGCCCGATACTCTGCGTGGTGTGGCGATCAACTTCCTCGCCATGGACGAGATGCAGGATATCCGCCCCGAGGTCTGGGACACCGTGCTGCGCCCGACCCTGGCCGACACTCGGGGTCTGGCCATCTTCGTGGGCACGCCCAAGGCCTATAACCACCTCTACGAGCTGTTCCAGCGCGGCCAGAAGACCGCCTTCCAGAAGCGCGGCCAGTGGATGAGCTGGCAGTTCCCGACCATCACCTCGCCCTTCATCCCGGTCTCCGAGATCGAGGCGGCCCGCGCCGACATGGACGAGCGCAGCTTCCGCCAGGAGTTCGAGGCGACCTTCGAGAGCATGTCGGGCCGGGTCTATTACAACTTCAACCGGCGTGAGCATGTCGGCCAATACCCCTTCAACCCGAAACTGCCCATCATCATCGGCCAGGACTTCAACGTGGATCCGATGTCCTCGGTCATCCTGCAGCAGCAGCCGAATGGCGAGATCTGGGCGGTGGACGAGATCTACATCCAGAACTCCAATACCCTGGAGGTCTGCGACGAGATCGAGCGGCGCTATTGGCGCCAGCTCAAGCACATCACCATCTATCCCGACCCCGCCGGCGCCAACCGCTCGACCAAGGGCCGGGGCGAGAGCGACCTCGACATCCTGCGCGAGCGCGGCTTCCTCCGGCTGCGCTATCGCCGCAAGCACCCGCCGGTCGCCGATCGCGTCAACTCGGTCAACAAGATGCTGCGGTCGGCCGATGGCAAGGTCAAGCTCAAGGTCAACGAGAGCTGCAAGCACCTGATCGCCAGCCTGGAGCAGACCCTCTACAAGAAGGGCACCAGCGAGGTGGACAAGAGCCAGGGGACGGAACACGTCGCCGATGCGCTGGGCTATCCGATCGAGCTGATCTACCCGCGCCGGTCCTCGACCCCGATCGGCGTGTCGCTCTAGGTTGCGCATAAGTCACAACTGACCTATAATCGAGACTGTATCATGCCCATTACCCTGCCGACCGAACAGAAGAAGCTGCAAGCCCTGGTGGACAGGCGCCACCCGAGCTACGGGCTGCGGCTGAAGCATTGGGATTTCTGCCGCGCCACGCATGACGGCGGGCGTGACTGGTTCAAGGACAACCTCTTCCAGTATATCAAGGAGGGAAACCGCGAGTTCAAGGACCGGCTGGATCGCGCCTATCGCTTCAACCACACCCGCGAAGTGGTGAAGCTGGTCACCAAATACATCTTCAAGGGCGAGGTGCAGCGCAATACCGAGGATGCGCCGGAGCGCCTGCAGCTTTTCTGGCGCCGTGCCACCCATAAGGGCGAGTCGGTCGATGCCCTGATGCGCCGGGTGGATAGCCTGACCTCGATCTATGGGCGCATCTGGCTCGGCGTCGATACCGTGGGCGTCGGTCCCAATATCTCCCTGGCGGATGAGAAGGAGGGTCGCGCGGCGATCTATGCCTTCACCGTCACCCCGGACAATGTGCTGGATTATTCCTGGGATCAGCACGGCGACCTGCTCTGGCTGATGTTCCGCGTCACCCAGCGTGATGACGTGGATCCGGTGGAGTCCAGCGGCGAGGTCTATCCGCGCTACATCATCTGGACCCGCGACAGCTACGCCATTCTCGACGAGAAGCAGGACAACCGCCGGCGCCGGGTGATCACGGTGACCGAGACCGGCAAGAACGAGATCGGCATGGTGCCGCTCTTTCCGGTGGATGACGCGGAATCCGACGATCCCTATGACGTGCCGGCGCTGATCGGCGACATCGCCTATCTCGACCGGGCCATCGCCAACTACCTCTCCAACCTGGATGCCATCATCCAGGATCAGACCTTCAGCCAGTTGGTCATCCCGGCCCAGGGGCTGCTGCCGGGCAGCACCGAGCATGATGCCCTGGTCGAAGCCGGCACCAAGCGCCTCTTCGCCTATGACGGCGAGGCCGGCGGCGCTCCCGCCTATATCTCGCCCGACCCCAAGCAGGCCGGGGTGATCCTCGCGGTGGTGAACAAGATCATCGCCGAGATCTACCACTCGGTCGGCATGGCCGGCGAGCGCACCAAGCAGGATAACGCGGTCGGCATCGACAACTCCTCCGGCGTGGCCAAGGCCTATGACTTCGAGCGGGTGAACAGCCTGCTGGCGGCCAGGGCGGATGTGCTGGAGCGGGCCGAGGATCGCCTGGCCATGCTGGTCGGCAAGTGGAGCGGCATCGCGCTGCCCACCGATGACCTGGGCGAGCAGCGCGACCTCGTGAAATACCCCGACAGCTTCGACGTGCGGGGCATCTATGACGAGTTCGAAATCGCCGAGAAATTCGCCCTGATCATGGCGCCCGACGAGCTGCGCCGCGAGCAGCTCCGGGGCCTGGTGGACAAGCTCTGGCCGCGCCTGGGCGACGAGATCCGCAGCCGGATCGAGGCCTCCATCAAGGACTGGCCGCCCGATCCCCTCGACATGGCCGCCCTGGCCTCCCCGGTCCCGAAGCCGGGCGCTCCTGGCCGTCAGGGCCAGGTCACCCCAACCACCAAGGCCACCCCCAAGGGTAGCCGGAACCCTAAGTAAGCAGTGAGACAACCATGAACTTCAACCGCGAACCGGCCCTTGGCCGTCCCCGTGCCGCCTCCCTGCAGGGCCTGATGGCCAGCATGGTCCGCTATGGCGTGGTCTTCGACAAGGAAGGCGGCGGTGGCGGCGGCGATGACGAGGCGGCCAAGGCGGCTGCCGCTGCTGCCGCTGCTGCGGCCAAGGCAAAGGCCGGCGATGACGCCGCTGCTGTCCGTGCGGCGGAGCTGCAGGCCGAGGTCGAAAAGCTGCAGAGCCGGCTCAAGGGCTATGAGGGGGCGACGCCCGAGGAGATCAAGGAACTCCGCGAGCTGAAGACCCGCAGCGAGGCGGAGCGCAAGGCGGCCGAGGAGGCCAAGAAGAAGGCCGAGGAAGAGGCGCTCAAGGCGGCCGGCAACTTCGACGAGCTGCGCCGCCGCATGGCCGAGGAGCACGACAAGCAGCTCCGCGAGTGGCAGGAGAAGTATGGCCAGATCGAGAAGCAGGTCGTCGAGCTGAACCAGAACCTGGTCAACCTCAACGTCAACTCCAGCTTTGCCGCCTCGCGCTTCATCACCGAGCAGACCGTGCTGACGCCGCAGAAGGCGCTGAAGGTCTATGGCGATCACTTCGAGATGGAGGATGGCAAGGTCGTCGGCTACGACGCGCCGCGTGGTGCCGCCAAGCGGGTGAAGCTGATCGACGGCCGGGGCCAGGCGCTGCCCTTCGACGAGGCGATGCGCCGGATCGTCGAGGCCGACGAGGACAAGGATCGCATCCTCAAGGCCACGATCAAGTCCGGCCCCGGCATTCGCGACAGCGGCGTGCGCCGTCCGGCCGAGCAGCGCGACAGCGGCAACAGCATCGAGAAGATCCGCACCGGGCTGGCGAATCTGCTGAAGAAATAAGTCAGCGCCAACTTTTTTCTTGGACTGTGCTGCATGGTGTGGCACAATATAACTCACTGATGACTGATGACCTCGTGAAGGTCGAGACAAGAGGATCGCCTAATGCCGCTGCTTCGCGTTGAAGCTGAGAAGCTTTCGAATAACACCCTGCTGAGTGGCGTCATCGAGGAGGTGATCAACACCGACGAGATGCTGGGCCTGCTGCCCTTCACCCAGGTCAACAGCAAGGCTCTGATCTACAACCGTGAGAACGGCCTGTCGGCGGCGACCTGGCTCGACCCGAACGAGGCGGTGACCGAGGGCGCGGCGACCTTCACCGAGGTGACGGCCAAGCTGAAGATCCTGGCCGGCGACGTGGATATCGACAAGTTCCTGTCGGCCACCATGGGCGACACCAACAACCAGGTCGCGGTGCAGGTGGCTGCCAAGGCCAAGGCGCTGATGATCGAGTTCTCCACCGCCCTGGCGCGTGGCGACGAGGACAGCAACGCCAAGACCTTCGACGGCCTGCCGAACCTGGTGACCTCCGGCCAGACCATCACCGCCGGCGCCAACGGCAATGCCGTGACGCTGACCATGCTGGACGAGCTGCGCGACGCGGTGCTGACCGGCACCAACGCCTATATCATGCGCAAGGGCACCTGGCGTGCCATCAAGGCGCTGATGCGGGCGGCCGGTGGCAATACCGCCGAGATGCTGCAGCTCGAAAACTTCGGGCGGCCGGTGCCGGCGATCGACGGCATCCCGGTCTTCCTGAACGACTACCTGGCGGCCGACGAGACCCAGGGCAGCGCCAACGCGACCTGCTCGATCTATTCGGTGCGCTTCGACGAGGCCGATGGCCTGCACGGCCTCTTCGGCGGCGAGAATGCCGGCTTCGTGGTCGAGCCGATCGGCACCGTGCAGAACAAGGATGCCGAGCGCATCCGGCTGAAGTGGTATTGCGGGCTTGCCCTCAAGTCCACCAAGTCCCTGGCGCGGATCAAGGGCATCACCAACGTCTAAGTCATCACTGACTTAGCTCGTAGCATGGGGCGGGGGTCACAAGCCCCCGCCTTTCTTTTAGCGGGTTGCTGAGATGACTGATAATATCCAAGAATATGACGCGGCCGGCGGGCTCCGGACCCTCAAGACCCAGGAGACTGGCGGGGTCCATACCCCGGTCGTCGCCATCGAAGGCCGCACCGTCACCTATACCAACAAGAGCGGCACCATCGCCTCCGGCGGTGTCGCCCAGACTCTTGCGGCGCTGAACGCCACCCGGCGCGGGTTCTGGGTGCAGAACCTCTCCACCGGCGATCTCTGGATCAGCAGCCTCGGCACCGCAGCGGCGAGCCAGCCCAGCCTGCGCATCCCGCCGGGCGCGCTCTACGAGTTCCCCCAGGGCGGAGTGCCGGGCGCGGCGCTGTCGATCTTCGGGGCGACGACCGGCCAGGCCTTCTCGGCGCGGGAGTGGTAAGCCATGCCGCTCTATATCCCCAAGACGGCTGACTTCCAGACCTTCGCCGCCGATGGCACCTGGACCAAGCCGGCCGGTGCCAGCTTCGTTCGTGTCATGGTGTTCGGTGCCGGCGGTGGCGGTGGCGGTGGTGCCAAGGGCACGGCCGGCGTTGCCTGTTCCGGCGGGGCCGCTGGCGGCGGTGGCAGTTGCGCCGAATATACCTTCCACGCCTCCGATCTGACCGACACGGTGGCCGTGACGGTGGGGGCTGGCGGCACCGCTGGCACGGGTGCGACGGTCGCCGGCAATGGCGGCAATGGCGGCGTGGGTGGCAGCTCCACATTCGGCAGCTACCTGCGTGCCTGGGGCGGCGGAGGCGGCGGTGGCAGCAAT